>VOFG01000500.1_pt1 | contig 62000 bp, 72 predicted proteins | sample 5384171 | NCBI WGS metagenome assembly VOFG01 (sample SAMN12384726, study PRJNA508395) | human gut metagenome | isolation source: healthy gut F | host: Homo sapiens
CCTGCAGACTGTCTTGTTGCTCTACCAGGCTCCTTGTAGTATTGCATGGTGGAGATGTGTTTTGCTAGCGAACCGTCTATTCCTCTTTGCAAGCCATATTTTCCCATGGCTTGTGCGTAGGGTGTCCTGATAGTGTTTCAGCCTTGTGCCTTGCCATGACATCATCAGCACACAGCCGCACGTCCTGCGTTCTCTTCTTGCGGTATTTTCTTTTTCCCGTTCTGTTCTTCTTTTTTGGCTTTCCTGCGCTCTCCGGTCACTATCGGTACGATAGTGGCGTGTATGTGCGGTGTCTTTTCGTCCATATGCAGAACTGCCGACACGAGGTTCAGCTCCCCGTATGTTTCCCGGAGCCATTGCAGGCTGTCGTTACACCAGCCGTCAAGCTGCCCGTCCGCTTCCATTTGCTTCATGTCCTTGTTGCTTCCGGTGAGCAGTACCCGGATTGCCTTCACCTGGTTGGTGCCCACCTTGCGTCTGATGCCTGCCGTCTCTATCCGGTGCGCTATCGCCTGCGTACGGTTCCTCACCCCTTCGGGGAATTGCACCAATTCCCGGTTCAGGTGCGTGCGCGTTCTGTCCGCGTTCTTGGGGTGGACGGTGCGCTCTATGTGTGCGGACATCCTGCTGTCCGTACCCTTTGCCTTTTCCAAATGTAAAACTGCATATCCCATAACTGTAATACATTTTTCGGTTAATACTTCCCCTGCCTTGTTCCCATGCCGCATGGCTCCGGGGTCTCAAAAGGGGCGGCGTCCCTTTTGCTCATTGGGGCTTTTTTAGCAATTGTGGCCATTATTGTTATTTTCAATAAAAGAAAATAATTGCTTATCCGTTTTTGGGTAAATTTTCTTTCCTTTTCTGCGTTTTCCGTGGCAGAACCTTACGTTTCTTTTACGGGAAACGTAGGTTTCCGGCTGGAGAGCCGTATGGTTTCCGGAAAGGAAACATAGAAATCTTCTGTTCGTATTTCTTTATATACGCTTGCGTTTCTGCAATGTCATAGGATATTTTGAAAATATACTTCTTGTTTAATATAATTAACCATTTGAATGCTTATTGTTTACGATGATTTCGTAGATTTGCGAAAAGTTCGTAGAAAAACTCGTTCGATATGGAAAAGCTAACTTATCAGGAAGAAGAAGCCATGCGCTTTATTTGGAACTTGGGACCGTGTTTTGTGAAGGATGTGGTGGCATGCTATGCTGAACCTAAACCACCTTATACCACGGTGGCCTCCATTATCAACAACCTGAAGCGGAAGGGATACCTGCAGGCGGAAAGGTTTGGTAATACTTACCGGTATACTCCTTTGGTGGCTCAGGAAGAATATACCAGCAAGTCTGTGGGCAACATTGTGCGCAATTATTTTGCCAATTCTTATAAGGAGATGGTTTCGTTCTTTGCTAAGGAACAGAAGATTTCCAAGGAAGACCTGAATGAGATTATCAACCTGATTGAAAAACGTGAAGACAAATAAAAACTTATTTCTATGCTATACCTTCTTCAAGTCAATGTCGGATTAATCCTGTTTTATGCACTCTATAAACTGGTATGTACGGGATACCTTCTTTCGTTCCAGAAGATTTATCCTGATAGTGTCGCTTGTATTGCCATTTATCCTGCCTTTTATCGACGTGCGTGAATGGCTGGAAAGCCGTGACCGCATGATTATGCTCACTCACTTTGATTACTCGGCTGTGCTGCCCGAGATTGTGGTGGGCAGTGAAGCAGTAGAAACCGGAAACCGTGTATTCGTACTGTCTGAATGGATAGGCTATCTGTATCTTGCCGGGGTAGTGGCATTGCTCGTCCGGCTTGCGGTTCAGGCATTCAGTCTGTATCGCCTCATTGTACGTATGCCGGAAAAAGAGATAAACGGCGTCTGCGTAAAATGTTTGAATGACCCTTCCGGACCGTTCTCTTTCTTCGGATGGATTTTCATGAATCCTGCCGCAGTGAAGGAAGACGAAATCAGTGAAATTCTGACGCACGAAATGGCGCACGTAAAGCAGCATCATTCTGTCGATGTACTTCTTGCCGAGATGGTCAGCATCTGCTGCTGGATGAATCCCTTTGCCTGGCTGCTGAAACGCGAGGTCAGACTGAACTTAGAGTTCCTGGCCGACAGGAAAGTAATGGAGGCAGGGTTTGCTACTAAAAGCTATCAATATCACCTGCTTGGGTTGGCCTACAACCACAAGTACGGGTTATCCAATAATTTCAACTTCTCTCACCTTAAACAACGTATCATTATGATGAACAAGAAAAAATCAAACGGTGCAGGGCATATCAAATATGCGCTGTTCGTGCTTCCGGCCTTTGCTCTACTCGTTGCCGGAAACATCTCCTGCTCGCAGGGAGCATCCGAAAAACAGGACGCCAAAGAAGAAACCGTTGCACCAGATTCAGTAGCGGCTCCTACTGACGGTGTAGCGAAAGACGAAGTGTTTATGGTTGCAGAGCAGATGCCTGAATTTCCGGGAGGAATGAAGGAGTTGTTGAAATTCCTTCAGAACAACCTGAAATATCCGGAAAATGCCATGAAGAATAATGTGCAGGGACGGGTAATCGTGCAGTTTGTGGTGGAAAAAGACGGAACTCTTACCGAATTCAAGGTGGCTCGTTCTGTAGATCCGGATTTGGATGCAGAGGCTTTGCGCGTGCTGCAGATCATGCCTAAGTGGAAGCCGGGCATGCAGAGGGGGAAGATCGTAAGGGTAAAATTTACCGTACCTGTTTCCTTCAAACTTCAGTAAATTGTGTTTGAGTCCGCTTTAAAAATGGGCTGTAATTATGCTTAAATGCTTCTGAGAGAAGTTGGAATGTAATCCTGTATTTTAGGGCGGACTCATTTTTAGAAATATGATACCATGAAATTCACAGCAATATTATTTTCCTCTCTATTATTGGGATTGATGCTGGGGAGTTGCCATTCCGGACAGAAGGTTCCGGAAGGTGAATTCCTGATAGAAGGATTTGTGAAGAATCTGCCCGACAGTTCAATTGTTTCCCTCTTTCAGTTTGAAAACAGACAGTATGCGGCCGCTATGATATCTGATACGGTTACAGGTGGCAGGTTTGTGTTAAGGGATACCATTACTTCAAAGGAATCTCGGCAGCTGTTGCTATTAGTAATCTATAAGAAGACATTTTCAGTGTGGCCGCTTTCTCTATGGGTAGTTTCCGGAGCAAAAATCCGGATTCAGGGTGAAGGCATGCTCTGTCCGTTCTGGACGGTAGAAAGTGAGGTAGCGGAGCAGCAGGAGGAGGCTGAATTTACCAAATTGGGAATGCCGGAAATGGTGGAAGCCTTTAAGCAAGAGATGATAGTATATGAAATGTTTGACAAGGGCATAAATGATATTTCCATCCGAAACAAGATTGATTCTATCCGTCGGAATCATATATATCCTCTGCAAGACAAAGTTCGGTTACGGGAATTGGAATACATGAAAACGGCTCCGGTCACAAAAGTCTGGCTGGAAAAGTATTGTGATCAGTTGTCTTTTCCTCAATTGGAACACCGATTCTCAATATTCCCATAAAGAATTTGTTTATCCGTTGTATGCACGTCTGTCTGAAGCTGATCGCAGGTTGCCGGTAGGACGTGAAATAACAACTTATATCAAGATGGTGGAGCCAGTAAAAGTAGGCGACCACATGGTAGACGGCACGCTGTATGATACGGAGGGAAATACACATCATCTCTCTGAGTTTAAGGGTAAATACATTCTGCTTGATTTCTGGAACCTCGGTTGCCAGCCTTGCATGGAGGCACTGCCAGAAATGGAAGAAGTGAGTCGTATGTATAAGGGGAAACTGGAACTGGTTAGCATTTGTGGAGCCGCGAAGAACAGATGGAAGAAGTTTGTGGCAGAAAAGAAACTGACCGGCCATCAATGGAATGAACTTCGTGAGGTGAATGACGGACTTGCAGCGGTTTATGGTGTAAAGGGAGTCCCTCATTATGTGCTGATTTCACCGGAACGTAAAGTGATACATAGCTGGATGGGGTATCGTAAGCATATCCTGAAAGAGAAAATGAAAGAGTTTGTAAAATAATCATTTAAGTAAATACAATGAAGAAAAGTTTTAAACTTTTGGGGGCTGTCTTGTGCATATTGGCTCTGCCGATTTACGGACAAAATAGAGAGACGGACTATCTGTCGCATGTACTGGAGAAAATGAACGCTGTAGAATCGGTAACCTATCATTGTGTGAAAAAGGCATGGGAACCGGGAGACAAAGAGCCGGTGTACAATGTGCCAAGAGAAATTTATGAGCATGTGAATCCGCAGGATACTGCTGTGGGGTATTCTTTCTTGTGTGCCTCGGATAAGGAATTCAGACAACCACTTTGGGTATATGACGGAACTGTGTTTGCTTACATAGAGAAAGAAGAAAAAGAAGTACGGATAGATGATTTCACTCAGAAAAGTCCCCTTCCATTCAGAGTTATTATGCCGCAAGCTTTTGGTTGCATGAAATCCATTCTTGAGTATGTATTGAATACTCAGGATAGCATAGTCCTCGCCTTTGAAGGATGAGGGGAAAGATTATCTGATGGAATTAAGTATCCATACACCGTATCAGGTGGAGTTCTTTGGTCTTGTTACATGCCGCAGAATCCGTATATATATGATCCGACATCTATTTACAAAATCTGATTTCAAAAGAAAATGACATGCCTTATCGTTATCGCAGGGAGATGCAGCATAGCATCAGTGAGGATATTTGTTCCGATTTTGTGTATAATCCTTCAGGAAAGGGAAAAATTGTGGCGGAAGATTATTATCCGGCAGATTATGTGCGGCGTATAAAAGGAGAGAAGTCTCAGAAGGCGACAGTGGATATGACGGGTAAAAAAGCTCCAGACTGGACGCTTACTGATATGAAGGGTCAGAAGGTTTCTTTAAGCGGTATAAAGTCGAAGGTCATCTTGTTGCAGTTCACAGGGATAGGCTGCGGACCATGTAAGATTTCGATTCCTTTCTTGAATAGGTTGAGAAAAGAATATGCGGTGAACGAGCTTAAAGTGCTGGCTGTGGAAACGTGGGGAAGGTCGAAGTCATCTTGCGAAGCCTATGTGAAAAATCAGGGAATAGAATACAGTTTTCTGACAGCCGATAAGGATACAATTGCTAAACTTATAAATGATTATCAGGCTGGTAGCGGAGTTCCGCAGTTTTACTTGATAGGTAAAGATCGCACGATAATTGCAAAGTTTCAAGGCTATGCGGAAAAGACAACAGATGCAGAGATAGAAAAGAAGATAAAAGCGAATTTCTAGACCGAAAAAACGTATTCTCCTCAATCCTTGCATTTTCTGTAGATTTTTCTATACATTTGCAGCCATACATTTAAACAAAGAGAAAACAGATGCATCGTATCACTCCCTGTTCGCAAAAGGTCATGCTTCGGTTCCGTCGCTGGAGCCGGAAGGAATATGCTGCGTTTGTGAGCCTGCACCGTCATGTCACCATCGGACAGGTGGGACGAGGAATTGCAGATGCTTCATTGGGCAAGCAGAAAACGGCAGTGTGCGAGGGAAAGAAAATAGAAGGCAAGTCATGGACTAGCTTTTCAGAGGAAGATGCACTCTTTGGAAGTGGAGGACTAGGGCTTGGAGGAAGTCTATTCGAAACAGACCGGACAAGATTGTGGTGTCTGCTGGTGCCGCAAAGGGAAGAAGTGCCTGCGCTGCTTTTAGAGGAAATAAATAAGATAACAATAACCGGAAGGGGTGTACCCGTTTCAGGTCAAGTCTGACAGACTTAACCGAAGCGGATACATCCCTTCTTTTTAGGATAAATACGTATGGAAAGATTACAGAAATTAGAAGAGAAGATAAAGGAAGGAGGCATGCTTACTTCGGAAGAGGCTTTGTGGCTGCTCGAGGAAGCGCCTTTTGAGGAGCTGTGTGAGGTGGCTCACCGCATTACGGTGGCATACGCTTCACGGAAGTTTGACATGTGTTCCATCATTAATGCCAAGTCGGGACGTTGCCCTGAAAACTGCAAATGGTGTGCCCAGTCGGTGCATCATCACACGGGTGTGGAGGAGTACGGACTGGTGAGCGAAGAAGAGTGTCTGCGTCAGGCAAAGATGAACGAGAACCAGGGTGTGGCTCGTTTCTCATTGGTGACCAGTGGTCGTCGGCCTTCAGCAGGAGAGGTGGAGAAACTTTGCGAGCACTTTGCATACCTTCGGGCGCACAGTAAGATTGAATTGTGTGCGTCGTTAGGACTGGCTACGGAAGAACAGCTTGCGGCCTTGTATCGTGCCGGGGTGAGCCGTTATCATTGCAACCTGGAAACGGCACCTTCGTCCTTTCCGACCTTGTGTTCCACGCATACGCAGGCACAGAAGATAGAAACGCTCCAGGCAGCTCGCCGGGCGGGCATGGACGTGTGTAGCGGAGGCATCATCGGCATGGGAGAAACGCCGGCCCAGCGGGTAGAACTGGCACTGACCTTGCGGGAACTGGAGGTACAGTCCATCCCGTTGAACCTGTTGCAGCCCATCAAGGGAACGCCGCTGGAACACGCAAAGCCGCTGACGGCGGAAGAGGTGCTGCGTACGGTGGCTATGTTCCGCATGGTGAACCCGACGGCTTTCCTTCGCTTTGCCGGAGGGCGCTCGCAGTTGAGCGAGGAGACGGTGGACCGTGCGCTGTATGTGGGAATCAATTCGGCCATTGTGGGGGATTTGCTGACTACCCTTGGCTCAAAAGTAACAAAAGACAAAGAACGTATAAAGGAGGCAGGATATGAATTGTGAGAAATTGTTTGACGAATTTGACCGGAACCATTTGTGGCATCCGTATACTTCAACTTCAAACCCACTGCCCACTTATAAGGTGGAACGGGCACAGGGTTGTACCTTGACGCTGGCCGACGGTACGGAACTGATTGATGGCATGTCATCGTGGTGGTGTGCTGTGCATGGATACAATCATCCGGTGTTGAACCAGGCAATAGAAGAACAGCTTCACCGGATGTCACACGTGATGTTCGGGGGACTGACACACGAGCCGGCTATCGAATTGGGAAAGGAATTGCTGAAAATCGTGCCTCCCAGCATGGAATACATTTTTTATGCCGACAGTGGGTCGGTGGCTGTGGAAGTGGCTTTGAAGATGGCGGTGCAATATCAGTTTGCGGCAGGTCATCCGGAGAAGAACAATTTTGTGACCATCCGTTCGGGCTATCACGGCGATACGTGGAACGCCATGTCGGTATGCGACCCGGTAACGGGCATGCACAGCCTGTTTGGTTCGGCCCTTCCGGTGCGCTATTTTGTACCTTCTCCGCAGTGCCGTTTCGATGCGGAATGGGACGAGAGGGACATCGAACCCTTGCGTGAAGTCATCAATCAGCATCACGGTGAGCTGGCGGGACTGATTTTAGAGCCGATAGTGCAGGGGGCCGGCGGAATGCGTTTCTATCATCCGCAGTATTTGCGGGAGGCGGCACGCCTTTGTCGGGAACACGGCATGCTGCTGATTTTTGACGAGATAGCCACAGGCTTCGGACGTACGGGGAAATTGTTTGCATGGGAACATGCGCAGGTGGAACCGGATATCATGTGCATCGGCAAGGCACTGACCGGAGGGTATATGACCTTCTCGGCGGTGCTGGCTTCGGCAAAGGTGGCCGACTGTATTTCTTCCCAGGAGCCACGTGCGTTCATGCACGGTCCTACGTTTATGGGCAACCCGCTGGCTTGTGCCGTGGCACTGGCTTCCGTGCGTCTGTTGTTGTCGTCAGGCTGGCAGGAGAAGGTACTCCGCATTGAAGCACAGCTGAAAGAGGAACTGACACCGGCGGCTTTGTTGCCGCAGGTGGCCGATGTCAGGGTACTGGGTGCCATCGGAGTGATTGAAACCAAGAAGTCGGTCGACATGGGCTGGATGCAGCGTCGGTTTGTGGAAGAAGGTATTTGGGTGCGTCCGTTCGGACGGCTGGCTTATATCATGCCGCCTTTCATCATTCGTCCGGAAGAACTGACGAAACTGACGAGTGGTTTGTGTAAGATTGTCGGTGAAATGCCGGAATAAAAACAAAGGAGGTGAATTATGGAAAATGAAATACAATCCGGACTGGACGGAGATTTTCAGCTGGAACTGGATAAACTGGAGGCGTGTGGCAACCTGCGTGTGTTGCCGGAAACCTGTAGCGAAGGGAAATGGATTGAGGCCGGCGGACGAAGGATGTTGAACCTGTCGTCGAACGATTATCTGGGACTGGCTTCGGATAAGGCGTTGCGTGAGGAATTTCTGCGGACGGTGAAGGAAAGGGATTTGTGCTTTTCTTCCTCGTCTTCACGGTTGCTGACGGGCAACTTCCCAGCCTATAGGGAACTGGAATCGCTGCTGGCTTCGTTGTTTGGAGCGGAGAGTGCACTGGTGTTCAGCAGCGGGTATCACATGAATACGGGAATTCTTCCGGCGGTGACCGATGCAAACACGCTGATTTTAGCCGACAAATTAGTGCATGCAAGTCTGATTGACGGCATCCGCTTGTCGGCGGCCAAGTGCATCCGTTACCGTCATCAGGACTATGCACAGTTGGAGAATCTGCTGGCCAAACATCACGGCGAGTATCACCGGATTATTGTAGTGACCGAAAGTGTGTTCAGCATGGACGGTGACGTGGCTTCGCTCGACCGGCTGGTGGAACTGAAGCGCCGTTATACCAACGTGATGCTGTATGTAGACGAGGCGCACGGCATTGCCGTACGGGGCCAGCGAGGGCTGGGGGTAGCCGAGGAACAAGGTTGCCTGAAGGACATCGATTTCTTGTGCGGTACCTTCGGCAAGGCGATGGCTTCCGTGGGAGCGTATGTAGTGTGCCGGAAGGTGATACGCGATTACCTGGTGAACCGGATGCGTACGTTGATTTTCACCACGGCCTTGCCGCCTATCAATGTGGCATGGATGCGCTTTGTCTTGTCGCACCTGGAAGATATGCAGGCACGGCGGGAGCATCTGGCCAGAATCTCAGCAAGCCTGCGGACGGCTATCCGTGAGAGTGGGGTGGAATGTCCGTCGGAAAGTCATATTATTCCCCTGGTAGTGGGAGCCAATGAGAAGGCCATCTGGAAGGCCTTGCAGATGCAGGAACGCGGCTTTTATGTGTTGCCCGTGCGTCCGCCTACCGTACCCGAGGGAACAGCGAGGTTGCGTTTCTCGCTGACTTCGCTGATTGAAGAAGAGGAAATGGCACGGTTGTGTCATGAAATGAAAGCATGAAAACAGAAAGAAATTAAGATATGAAACAACGGTTTATCAAGAAGGAAGGAAATTCTACATTGCTGCTCTTCTTTGCCGGATGGGGCTCGGACGAAAATTTATTTGCCGGACCGGTGCAGGAGGAATGCGACTGCCTGTTGTGTTTCGACTATAAGGATTTGGATTTTGACTACAGTCTGCTGGAGGGTTACAAGGAGATACGGGTCATGGCCTGGTCCATGGGGGGTATGGGTAGCCTGCCAGACGTTGGCCGGAAAAGAATATCCTTATGGGATGAGGCTGGCAGTGAACGGTACGCCTTTCCCTATTCATGATACAAAAGGCATTCCTGAATCCATCTTTCAGGGAACTTTGGAGAATTTTTCGGAACCGGTACTGATTCGTTTCCGTCGGCGGATTTGCGGGTCGGCCGCACAGGTGAAGACATTCCTGTCGCATCACCCTTATCGGGAGGTAGACGATTTGCACCAAGAGCTGGCGGCTTTGTGGACGGCAGTAAAGAATCGTCCGGCTGTGGAGTGGACCTGGGACAAGGCGATTGTCGGGACGAACGACAAGATTTTTCCGCCTCAGAACCAGCGCGAAGCCTGGCAGGGAGTGGCCGTGGAAGAAGTGGATGCGGAACACTATGACGAGGAGTTGTTCCGTGAGTTGCTGAACGGAGAAAGTCGCTTATGGACAAGGCCCTGATTAGTCGGCGCTTTGCCAAGGCCGTGGGAACTTACCTGGACAAGGCCGACGTGCAGCGTTACGTGGCATCCCGGATGGCGGAACTGACCGGGCGTTACATTCCTTCGGACATACAGGAGCGGGTGCTGGAAATTGGCTGCGGTACGGGCATGTTCACGCGGATGTACTTGCAGCAGGCTGTACCGGAAGAAATGTGGCTGAATGACCTTTGTCCGGAAGTGGAACCTTACCTGGCAGATGTGCTGGGTGAAAAGGTGCATTTCATGGCGAAGGATGCAGAGACATTAGCCTTTCCGGAAGGACAGGACCTGATTGTATCGTGCTCGGCGGTGCAGTGGTTTGAAGATTTGCCACGTTTCTTTTCAGGATGCCGGAAGTTGCTGCACGAAGGGGGATACCTGGCTTTCAGTACCTTTGGTCCCCACAATACGGAGGAGGTGGCGACACTGACTGCGGCGGGATTGTCGTATCCGTCGCTGGAGGAACTGAAAGAGATGCTGACGGCACGTTATGAAGTGGTATATACCCACGAGGAACAGTTGCGCTTATCATTCTCTTCTCCTTTGGATGTGTTGAAGCATTTGAAGGAGACTGGAGTGACAGGCACGGCTGCACAGCCATGGACACGCGGTAGGTTGCAGGAGTTCTGCCGGAATTATACGAAACAGTTTTCGGATGAACGTGGAAAGGTGTACCTGACCTTTCATCCTATTTATATGATATGTAGAAAATAAAAAGGTTACGAGTATGAAAAAGAATGTATATTTTGTCAGCGGTATCGATACCAATATCGGAAAGAGTTATGCTACGGCTTACCTGGCTAAGACCTGGAATGAACGGGGTATCCGTACCATTACGGAGAAACTGATTCAGACGGGGAATACGGACATGTCGGAAGATATCGAGCTGCACCGCCGGATTATGGGTACCGACTTGTTGCCGGAAGATAAGGAACGATTGACCATGCCGGAGATTTTTTCTTATCCCTGTTCTCCGCACCTGGCAGCGGAGATAGACAAGCGTCCGATTGATTTCGACAAGATTGAACGTGCCACTCAGACACTGAGCGAACGCTATGATGCGGTGTTGCTGGAAGGAGCCGGAGGACTGATGGTGCCGCTGACCCGTGAACTGCTGACCATCGACTATGTGGCACAGAAACAGTACCCGCTGGTGTTCGTCACTTCCGGTCGTTTGGGAAGCATTAACCACACGTTGTTGAGTCTGGAAGCGATGACGCGTCGGGGCATCCGTCTGCATACGCTGGTCTACAACCTCTTTCCGGAAGAAGACGATGAGATTATCCGTCGCGATACGGAGGAATATATGCGCGACTTGCTGAAACGGGAATATCCAGACGCAGAGTTTGTGGTAGTTCCGTTCCTGGGAGTGTAAAAAATTGAGCATTCGACAAGTTTAGGGAAACCCCTATCTCGAAATAGGGATTTCCTGCTTGATGGGGAGAAATATCTTTCTAATTTTGTATCAGATTAAAAAGGTGAAACCGTTAAATGATATAATTATGATGAAGGTGAAAGTATTTGCTTCGTTGATGTTGGCTGGCTTGCCATTTATTTTGGCAGCGCAGAGTAACGACGACCTTTACTTCGTTCCGAAGAAAAAACGGAAACGAAGAAGGAGACCGTAGTGGCTCCGAAGCAGAATAGTCAGGAGACAACGGTGTATTCCACATCGACTACTTCCACTCCGGTTGTAGTGAAAGATGTGGCAGGAAATACGCGTGATGTAGATGAGTACAACCGTCGGTATACATCGCGTGAAAATACATTCTCTATGCAGAATGATACGCTTTACATTCAGGAAAAACCGTATGGCGAACGAGGAGAATGGGTGAACGGATTTGAAGGTTCGCAGGATGATTACGAATATGCCATGCGTATCGTTCGTTTCCGGAGTCCGCGTTATGCCATACCGGTAAGCAGTCCGTTGTACTGGGATGTAGTGTATGGTGCTTTCCCGTCATGGGACTGGAATGTGTATGATGATGGACTTTATGCTTATGTATTTCCTACCTACAGCAATCCGTTGTGGTGGGATTGGAGATGGAACTGGAGCATAGCCGGGCCGAGATTCAGTTTTGGCTGGGGATGGTCTTCTCCATGGTATTATAGCAAAGCTGGTATTCTCCATACTGGTATGGCGGTTACTGGGGTGGCTATTGGGGAGGTTACTGGGCCGGTTACTGGGGACCGGGGTGGCATCATCATTATCCGTCGTATGGATGGGGAGGAGGATGGCATGGTCATTCTTATACCTACAATAACCGCCGTGCAGAGAATGTGGTACGGAGAGGTACTGTGGGCTCTGTATTCGACCATAATGGCCGAACAGGAGGTCGTGTGATGAGTGCTTTGGATCAAAACGGTAGAACGGGAGGTCGTGTAGTGAGTGGAACTAATGGGGTACGTTCTGTACGTCCGGATGACGCTACAAGAGTACGTAGAACAGGTGTGAGATATACACGTCCTTCACAAGGTATTGGTGAATCTACTTATTCTCGTCCAAGCAGTACGCGTCCTAATTCTTATCGTAATACGGGAGCGTTTAACCGCATGAACCAGAATAGCAGCAACCGGATGAACGGAATAAACAATTCACGGACAAATTCAAACTCATCTGTCAGAAGCTATAACAACTTTGGAGGAGGTAGCTATCGCTCTACTACAACCCGTAGTGGAGGCTCTTCAAGAAGTGTAAGTTCTGGTGGTGGCGGAGGTGCACACAGAAGATAGTCTGAACATTAAATTAAGAAATCAAGTATGAAAAGGAAATATATGTATGCGATGGCCTGCTCATTGATGTGCAGTGCGCAGGCTATGGCGCAGAATGCGTATGATGCGGCTCGCTATGCTGGTGATGAGTTAAACGGTACGGCCCGATTTGTAGGTATGGGAGGAGCCATGGGAGCTTTTGGGAGCGGATATTTCTACTATTGGTACCAATCCTGCTGGTATCGGTTTGTTTAGGGGGCATGACTTGTCTACTTCCTTTGGTATGAACAGCACAAAGGCTGAGAGTGACTTTGGAGGGGAGAAGATGAATGACAAGCGGAATAAGGCTTCCTTTGATCAGATTGGTTTTGTGTATTCCACAAAGATTGGTAATCGTACTACACTTCGCTACCTGAACTTTGGATTCAATTACCATAAGAGTCGTAATTTTAACAGAATGTTTGCGGCTGGAGGAATGCTTAATGGGCTTTCACAAACGCAGCAGATGGCCAATATGGTGGGAGGAACCATTTTCTCCATAGATGAGATAAATAATATTTATAATTATGGAATGGAAGGTCATAGTAACCTGTCTAATCCATATAATAATGTCAATTATCCATATTTAGGCGTAATGGGTATTCGTACTGGTTTGGTAGGAGTAGGCACTTTTGACGATGGAAAAGGAGGAACCTATCAATTACCGATTGGGTGGAATGGAAATTCCAGTGGATTCCGCAGTCGGGAAGAGGGTGGTATTAACCAGTATGATTTTAACGTTGCATTTAATGTGGAAGACCGGATGTATTTCGGAATTACATTGGGTGTGAATGATGTGGATTATACGCGTAGCACCTATTATACAGAAGACTTGTATGATGGTAGTCATTCCGGTTTCTATGAGTTGCGGAATCTGTATCGAACGGAAGGATCGGGAATTAATTTGAAACTTGGAGCTATTTTCCGACCCATAGAAGAATCTCCGTTCCGTTTCGGTTTTGCCATTCATACGCCTACCTGGTATTCATTGACAGATATCTATTCTTCTGAAATTTATTCAGAACTGAATTATAACTATGAAAATGAGGATGATAACAAGCAGTTTAAGGCGAATGAAAGAACTATAGATTATGCCGGAGAATCTGTGCAGGACTATCGTTTGGTTACTCCATGGAAATTCAATGTCAGTGCAGGAACGACTTTAGGAGGTATCATGGCTTTAGGTGCGGAATATGAGTACGCCAATTTCGGCTCTTCTCGCTTGTATTATAATGATGGAACTCCGATGGAGAATCAGAATGAGTATACCAAATCTACGCTGAAAGGGCAACATACACTGCGTTTGGGAATGGAAACTCGTATATCTTCTGCGTTTAGCGTAAGAGCGGGTTACAATTATTCTACATCGGTTTATAAGGATGGTGCATACAAGTCGTTGAATGCAAATGATATGCGTACAGATACAGAATATGCTAATGATTTAGCCCGTAATACGGTAACTGTGGGCTTGGGTTACAGATGCAAGTGGTTCTACACTGACTTAGCTTATAAATATGATGTATATAAGTCTGATTTCTATGCATTCAGTGATGCGGCTTTGCAGGCTACGAAAGTGACTAATGAACGTCATCAGTTGCTGCTTACACTGGGCGTTCACTTCTAGAAGTTCATTGTGTTTGTTTTTATTTAAATACGGGAGTTGCTTTTTATTCACTGGGGCAGCTCCCTTTTTTTATTCTTTTTTCTCACGGTATTCTTTCTTTTTCCAGAAGTTGAATCCCATGTAGATACGTAAGCTTCCGAAAGAGTTGGTCATAGAGAAGGAGGGTTTCCGGTAGTCATACGTGTGGAGTACGAGAGACGCTCCTACATAGTATTTGCTGTTGTTCCAGGTGATGCCGGCACGTGTAATCAGATCAAAGTTGATGTCTTTTATCCATTGTGCCCAGTCGGTTCCGCTTTGAGTAGGCTGGTCGTTGATACGTGCTTTTTTATAGGCTATGGCGGGAAGGAGAGAAACATTCAGCAGACAATTCTTAGCGAATACCCAGTTGTAACCGTAGCCAACACTAAGGTTGTAGTCGGTATAGCGCAGGCTATGAAATTTCAGGGAGGAACTGAGCTGCTGTTGCATTTCCTCGGGCAATTGGGTATGGTCGAAGGAAATATTATGCTGGGAATAGGAAAATCCGGCCAGCAGGGAGCCGCAGCTTTTCCGTTGGTTGGTCGACTGGCTATAGGCCGCAGGATAAGAAAAGCGCTTGTGGTTGAAAATCCAGTAGGCATTTAGTCCTTTGATGTTGCTTTGAAAAAACCGTTGAACTGTGTGTTCGTATAGCTTTGGCTCAGGTTAAACTTTTTCATAGGAAGACAGGCCTTGAAGTTGCTGCCTGTTTTCCGGTAATACAAGTCTACACCAAATTTAGCGCTGTATAGATTGAATACAATTTCTTTTCGGGGGCTTTTTCTTTCCCTTTGCCGATAAGGTCTTTGATGTCGAAAGAAAGTCCTAAAAAGATCCATCTCCAGCCGAAATAGACTCCTAACTTAGTATTTATTGATGTTCGGGGCAAAATTCAGACTTTGTCCGTCATTGCTGCCCAACCGGTAATGTTCATACCAGGAACTTTGCTCCAGCATGAAGGCCAGATTATATTTGTTGGGAGAGATGTAAGTGGTGTCTATGGTGTTCAGTTTGGCCCCAGCCTTCTTGATTTCTTCTCCAGTGTACTTGATGGAACGGACAATACCATCGGTCAGACTGCTTAATGACAGTCGGGGAGAAGCCACAGGGGCTGGTTCGTTGATTGACACGCTGTCTTTCTTCTCTACCTGAGCCATGGTGTGCGTCGGATAGAAAAGGAGTATAGACAGTATGGTCAACAAAGAGAGTGGCTTCACCCCATCGTGTATTAGTTAAAGTTTGTTCAGAATGCGGTCCATTACCCAGTTGGTAGGAGTGGCACTGACCCCGTCGCAGGTGCAGACTGCCTTTCCTTGCAGATGCTCTACTACAGCTTTAATCAGCGGAAGCTGTACATGAGGAGGGTTAGGAGGCAGGATTTCTTCACGTCCACGTTCCGTATGCAGGGCTATCGGGTCGTAGGTGAAGACGGAAAAGCAGATCATACCTTTGTCTCCGATAATTTCAATACGGTCTTCCTTGGCGGAGTCGTGAGCTACGAAGCACCATGAACCTGAGCCGGGCAGGCCGGAGTCAAACTTGAAGCAGGCACTGATTGTATCTTCTGCTTCATACAGTCCGCCACGGTTACATTTGTATCCTTCTGCTTCCAGGATGCATCCGAACATGTCCTGCAATAAATCGAGCTGATGGGGAGCCAGGTCGTAGAAATAACCTCCACCTGCAATATCAGGTTGCACACGCCACGGCAGGTTCTTGCTGTTGTAGTCGAGTGCACGCGGGGGCTGTGCGAAACGAATCTGCACGTTGATAACGTTGCCGATTTCGCCTTCCTCCACTAACTGACGGACTTTTTGAAAGTAGGGCAGGTAGCGGCGGTAATAGGCTACGAAGCAAGGTACTCCAGTTTCTTTTGAGATACGGTTGATACGTGCGCAGTCTTCATAGCTGGCAGCCATCGGCTTCTCGATGTATACTGGTTTGCCGGCCTTCATCGCCATGATGGCAAATGTGGCATGCGAAGAAGGAGGAGTAGCGATGTAAATGGCATTCACATCTTCGTCTCCAATCAACTCTTGTGCGTCGGTGTACCATCGGGGTATCTGATGGCGTATGGCGTAGGATTTGGCTTTCTCTTCGTCGCGGCTCATGACGGCAACCACCCGTGAGCCTTCTATCATGTTAAAAGCGGGTCCGCTTTTCTTTTCGGTGACTTCACCGCATCCGATGAATCCCCAGTTTACTTTATCTAGTTTGATCATAGATGAGTGGTTTTAATGAAAGTATTTCTTATATAATTTCTGATAGTCTTCGCTTTTCATGTATGCATCGAGCCATTGGTTCAGGCTGTCGAGCAGGATGGGAGAATGTTTGGCTACTCCCCATGCGTAGAATTGGGTGAAACTGATGTCTGTATCAATATCCAGGTTTGGATATAGGTGCATGTTTGCCTTGGCAATATTCTCGTCGCACACGGCATAGTCAATGTCACCTCCGGAAACCATGGCCATGAGTTGTTCAGGACCGTATTGTTCTATCTCCTGAATATAGATGGTGTCGGCTATCTCGCTGATGAGGTTGTGCAGGCGCAGCAGGGCAGGAGAGCCTTTGACCACATACAGGGTTTTGTGTCCTAACTCCAGTTGGTTGTGTATGTACAGACTGTCTTTCCCTTTTTCTGGTTTGCGCTGTACCAGTACCTGCTTGCTGAGCAGCAGAGTGTGGCTGAAAAGAAGGGAGTCTTTGGAACGGGTAGTTACGGTTGTTTCCGTAGCAATCAGGTCGTATTTTCCTTTGTTGAGGCCTTTCAACCGTTCCTCAAAACTCATTTCCGGAGTGACTTCCAGCCGTAAGTTCTTGGCTTGTGCAAAGGCATTCAGCAGTTCGTAGTCAAAGCCAGACAGACTGTCCTTGTCGGCATGATAGCTGATGGTATTGTATTCCGTTACTGCACGGAGGATACCTGACTCGATGATTTCCGGATAGTCGCGTGGTGTGAACTTCGGTTCTTCTTCATGGTGTGAACAGAGCCGGAGTATGGCGACAAGAATAATCAATCCGCCTGCCAGATATAGAATTTGGTTTCTCTTCATAGGCAGAGAATTAATCAAAGAAGTTCCATGAGAGTCCTACTTTCAGGATACGCGGGTTAAGCGGATAGTGCGGAGCCAGGAAGTAGCTCTTTTCTCCCGTACGCTGCAGCAGGTTATACATCTGTACGAAGATACGCGTACGTTTCAGGTGCAGGTTGATGTATCCGTTGATGAGGGGTAGCCTCCGACTTTATAACGTGTATCCGGATTTTGCAGGTAGAATTGTCCGATAGCCGGAGCATAGTCGGGGGCATAATATTGTGTAAAGTAACGCATATCGGCTCCCCATTTCAATGCTCAACACCTTCTTGGCCAGTCCGAACCGGATGTACAGGTCGTGATAGAGTACAAGTTCCGGCAAGGGAAGCACGGTCTCGTTGCTGGTCTTCTGGTAGGTGATTTCATTGTCTAAATGAAGGATGCCCAACTTGAAGTCCTGACGCAGGCTGGCACTGAACACTTGGATGTTTCCGGAATGCTGGCGTACGGCCATGTCGTTCTTGTAGCTGACCACATCGTTGGCGTTGGTATATTTCACTGACGCATTGTCCAGATACGTATAGTTGGTGATATTTTCTACTCCTGCCTTCAACTGTGTCCGCCAGCGGTCGATACTCAGCTTTCCTTCAATGCGTGTACGCGTGATTTTGCTCAGGTCATTGTCCCACCAGTAATGTTTAGAGTGGAAATGGCGGTAGTAGAACGTAGGATTCAGGTTTTTGATATAGGCATTGGCTTCCAGACGTACGGTATCGTTAAACAGGCGGAAGTTCAGGTCACCTTGTCCTTCTACACTGAACTGTCCGGCATCTTCTCCAATCATGGCTATCTCACCCAACACATTGTAGTGCAGTGTCTTTCCTGTGACTTGATGCTCGGCCTCCGATGGACAAGACATTCTCTTTGTGCGTTGTTGGGATGCGTCGTCCCGGAGTCCCGGTAATGGTATCTGTCAGCGTAAAGTTACGATGCTCAAAGGCTGGCAAAAACGGTCAGTCCGGCTTTGGCCCATTTGTTGAATCCTTCCCGCAGGGCAATGCCGACGGTGTTCTTGATAGAGAAGTTCTTGGTGATGTCCAGTGAATCCTTGCCCAGGTAGTTATGTTCAAAGTATTCTTCATTCTGGTCTACGTCATAAGACACGTATTTTCTGCGGTTGATGTCTACGTTGACGGTATGAATAAAACTGGTCACCGGCACGAACACTTCTTTGGTAATCGTATCGTTTTCAGTCGTTTCATCGCGATAGAATCCTAAATTGTATCGGTGAGTCAGGAAGGCATGATACCCGGTATTGTTGTTCCAGATATTCGACAGATTGGTCGGGATAGAATACGTTTCGTAGGTTCGGTTTCCCTCGGCCATCTCCAGCGGGTTGGTGATGTAGCGGTCGTCTGTGATACCTCCGTTTTCGGCCGCCTTCAGGTTTTCATTGATAAAGCTGAAGTGCATATCGTACTGGTCGCCGTGGTAGTAGGCAAAGAGGTTACCGTTGAATAGTGCCGTAGACTGGCTGTCGTATTTTCCTCGGCCGTAAGTGTAGTCGATGTCGAATCCGAAGCCCATACGTTTGTTCACATTCACGGCAAAATAAGCCTTAAAACGTTCTTCTCCGTAGCGTCCGTCTCCCTGCTTGAAGTAGGTCAGGTTGGTGAAAGGTGATTTGGTATTGGTATACACCACATCACTGGGCTTTCGTACGGTGAAATCGCACGGATCGGTGAAGAAAAACTGGCTGCTTTCTTTCCGTTCAAAGAATACGTGTGAGATACGCGGTGCTCCCAAGTTACCTAAGTAGGTATAATGTCCCGTAAGTCCTCCTGTATCATTGGAGTTCTGAAAACCATGTTGTAGGGTATCGACCGGAACGGGAGTCATTTCTCCAAAGCGCGTGTCGATTTTCCAGGCATTCAGTCCCACCGGTACGGTGCTGGCATCAATCACTGCGGTTGTATCAATCGGATTACCGTTTCGGTCATATCTGTTGCCGTCCATTCCGGTGGCCGACATTCCTTGTCCGTATTGGGAAATGGTGTTCTGTGCCGAGAGGGCGGTGCACACCAGTATGAATAGGGTTGTAAAAAATAGCTTCTTCATAATGGGGCAAAGATACAATAAAAATGCGAAAACGGGAGATTGTGGCTTTCAAAAAGTAGCATTGGAGATGTTAGAAGTGAAACTCTGGAAAAAAGAAGCAGGCTGCCAACCGCATTTCTTTCTGTAAATGCGCTGGCAGCCTGTGATATAGAAGTACGCTTCCGGTAAGAAATCAGACTTCCTTGATGATGTCCATACCGATATGTATGGCTTCTTCGTTCATCGGAATCAGGTGATGGTGACGCTCAGGCAAAGTTTTACGCAGGGCTTTCACCACACTTTCGATTGATACGATGGGACGGATTTTCAACAATCCTCCCAATACAATCATGTTGAAGGTCTTAGCCATTTTTCGTTCGTTGGCTTCGTCCATGGCATCAATGCGATACACATGGATGTCCTTGCGGGTAGGAGGGTTGATGATGCCGTATCCGTCGTAAATCAATACTCCACCCGGCTTTACCTTGTTCTCAAACTTGGCAAGCGAAGGCTGGTTCAGGATGATGGCTGTGTCATACTTGCTGAGAATCGGGGATGAGATACGCTCGTCGCTCACAATGACAGTGACGTTGGCCGTACCTCCGCGCTGTTCGGACCGTAGGCTGGCATCCAAGTCACCTCCTTGTTTTCCATCAGACCGGAATATGCCAGGATTTTTCCCATGGAAAGAACTCCCTGACCTCCAAATCCTGCTATGATAATTTCCTCTTTCATATAATGTGCAAATAATTATTTATTTTCGGTAGTATCTTTCAGGTCGCCCAGCGGGTAGAAGGGGAACATGTGTTCTTCCATCCATTTGTTGGCGGCTTCGGGTGTCATTTTCCATCCGGAGTTGCAGGTAGATACGATTTCTACCAGACTGGAGCCTTTTTTCTGCATGGAACATTCGAATGCCTTGCGGATGGCCTTCTTAGCCTTGCGGATGGCAGCCACTGACTGCACTGACTGGCGGGTTACGTAAGCGGTACCTTCCAGTGTAGCGGCAATTTCGGTCATCTTCAGCGGGTAACCGTGGATTTCCGGAACACGTCCGTACGGGCAGGTAGAAGTCTTCATACCCACCAGCGTGGTCGGAGCCATCTGGCCGCCGGTCATACCATAGATGGCATTGTTGATGAAAATGATGGTGATGTTTTCTCCGCGGTTCAGGGCGTGAATGGTTTCAGCCGTACCGATGCAGGCCAGGTCACCGTCGCCCTGATAGGTAAATACCAGGCGGTCGGGCCATAAGCGCTTGATGGCAGTAGCCAGGGCAGGTGCACGTCCGTGTGCGGCTTCCTGACAGTCTATATCCAGGTAATTATACATGAACACGGCACAACCTACCGGACTTACTCCGACAGCTTTCTCGGCCATGCCCATTTCGTCGATGACTTCGGCAATCAGTTTGTGAACTACTCCGTGACTGCATCCCGGACAGTAGTGCATAGGGTTATCGTTCAGCAGGCGAGGCTTCTGATAAACCAGATTTTCAGGTTTGATTATATCTTCTTTTGTCATAATTAGTTCTCCTGTAGTTTATCGTAGAAAGAAACGAAACACGAATTCCATCATCTTCAGGAAAAGAGAGGCACCGCACACATAAAAGAATACGGTCTTGTCTTCGCCCAATGTGAAGTAGAGAATAACGGAAATCAATGCTCCAACCATAAACAGTACGTTTAAGACGGCTCTTATTCTATCGGTATCCATAACTTATTTCTGAATCAGTTTTTCCTTGATGGCTTCGATTACTTCATCCGGATCGGGTACGATACCTCCCAGACGTCCGAAATGTTCTACGGGTACCTTACATTCTACGGCCAGACGGACATCTTCAATCATCTGTCCGCTGTTCAGTTCCACGGTCAGGATACCTTTCACCTGTTTAGCTCTTTTTCTTTCAGGGCCTTGCTCGGGAACGGCCATAATGTAATCGGACGGAACAGACCTACCTTGATGCCTTCTTCGCGTGCATGCTCCATGGCTTTCTGTGCGATACGTGCACAAGAACCGAAAGCTACAATCAGGTATTCAGCATCTTCTGTGTCAATTTCCTCGTAGCGTGTTTCTTTTTCTTCGATTTCTGCGTATTTAGCCTGCAAGTGCAAGTTGCGCTGTTCCATGATGGCCGGATCCAGTTCCAATGAGGTGATGATGTTGGGCTTGCGTCCCTTGCAGCCGGTCGTTGCCCACGGACATTGGGCCAGAATCTCTTCTTCCGTACGTCTGGGGCGATATTCCGGAAGCACTACCTTTTCCATCATCTGACCGATAACACCGTCAGCCAGAATCATAGCTGGATTGCGGTATTTGAAAGACAGATCGAAAGCCAGCCCTACAAAGTCAGCCATTTCCTGTACGGAAGCCGGAGCCAGTGCAATCAGGTGATAGTCGCCGTGACCGCCTCCCTTGGTAGTCTGGAAATAGTCGGCCTGACTGGGCTGAATAGTACCCAGACCCGGACCTCCTCGCATCACGTTGACCACCAGACAAGGAAGTTCCGCACCTGCGATGTAGGAGATACCTTCCTGCTTCAAGCTGACGCCCGGACTGGAGGATGAAGTCATGACCATTTTTCCACTGCCGGCGCCTCCGTATACCATATTAATTGCTGCCACTTCACTTTCAGCCTGAAGAACTACCATTCCGGTCGTTTCCCATGGCTTCTGTTCGGCAAGCGTTTCCAATACTTCAGATTGGGGGTGATAGGGTAACCGAAGTAACCGTCCACGCCGATACGGATGGCGGCATGGGCTATGGCCTCGTTACCTTTCATAAGAACAACTTCTTCTGCCATAATTTTTCGATTTTGCTTGTTGGGCATTTTTATTCTTCACTTTTCGCTCTGTATACGGTCAGACAACCGTCCGGGCACACAATGGCGCACGAAGAGCATCCGTTACAGGTATCTTCCACTACCTGCTGTACGTAATTATATCCTTTTGATTTACTTTCGGGGTGAGTGACAACACATGCAGCGGGCATGCTACCACACATAAGTTGCATCCCTTGCAGCGTTCGGTATTTACGATAACCACACCTTTCATCTTAGCCATAGTATATATCTCTTATTGATTAAACATATCTTTATTATAAAAGTTAAGTATATCCATCACCATCTTTCGGGCATCGGCTGCCGGACTTTCGGGTCCAGGGCAATCGCTTCCTGGTAATTGTTGAGCGCTCCCTGCCAGTCACCTTTTTTCCGATAGGCATTTCCCAAAGATAATATGCTTCCGCCGTAGGCGAGGAAGCCGTTTGCAACCAATCATTCAGGCGAGATATAGCGGTGTCTACATGTCCTTCATTTATCAGTTGTCTGATGTGATTCAGTTGTTCATTCATGGTCTTTTATGTCATATTGTAACCTTACAAAGATAGTCTTTAATTTGGTACGAGAGTCATTTTTACGGAATAAATAGTAAAAAATGCCGATTTTCCTTTTTAGGTATTGTGTAAAATGCTGATTTATAATATATTCTAATGTCGTGGTTTTTGTTTCAATTGAAAAAGATGCATATCTAACTAATTGCTTAAAATAATGAAGGGTGTAACAGATTTGTCAGATATTGTAAGGGGTTACCAAAAGTTTATTGAATGAGCAGAATCTATTTGATTATGTCATTATTTCTTTTAACTTTGTGGCAATTTATTCATGAAACAAACAACTAAATAATTAACTTATCAGATAGAATTATGAACAGGATTCTTCAGAAGGAACATTTTTCCGAAAAGGTCTTCAAACTGGTGCTTGAGGCTCCTTTGATTGCAAAGTCGCGTAAGGCGGGACATTTTGTCATTGTCCGTGTAGGCGAGAAGGGGGAACGCATGCCTTTGACCATTGCAGCAGCCGATCCGGTGAAGGGAACCATTACTTTGGTGGTGCAGGAAGTCGGACTTTCGTCCACTCGTTTGTGCGAACTGAATGTGGGTGATTACATTACAGATGTGGTAGGTCCGCTGGGAAAGGCTACTCATATTGAAAACTTCGGAACGGTGGTTTGTGCCGGAGGTGGTGTAGGTGTGGCTCCTGATGTTGCCTATCGTGCAGGCATTGAAGGCTGCGGGAAACCGGGTCATTACCGTGCTGGCCGGACGTACCAAGGAACTGATTATTCTTGAAAAGGAAATGCGTGAGAGTTCGGACGAAGTGATTATCATGACGGACGACGGTTCTTACGGACAGAAAGGTTTGGTTACTGAAGGAGTAGAAGCAGTCATCAAACGTGAAAAGGTGGACAAGTGTTTTGCCATTGGTCCGGCCATCATGATGAAATTTGTCTGCCTTCTGACCAAGAAATATGATATTCCGACTGATGTGTCGCTGAACACCATTATGGTGGATGGTACGGGCATGTGTGGTGCTTGTCGTATCACCGTGGGCGGAAAGACGAAGTTCGTATGTGTGGATGGTCCGGAATTCGACGGTCATCAGGTGGACTTCGACGAGATGCTGAAACGTATGGGAGCCTTCAAGGATATTGAACGTGAAGAAATTCATAAACTGGATACAAAACCTGCAACTTGTGAAGCTGAACAGGCTGCTTCCGGACGAAACGCTGAATGGCGTGAAGCGTTGCGCAAGAGCATGAAGCCGAAAGAACGTACGGCTATTCCGCGCGTGAAGATGAACGAACTGGATCCGGAATACCGTTCACACAGCCGCAAGGAAGAAGTGAACTTGGGACTGAGCGAAGAGCAGGCGCTGACAGAAGCCAAGCGTTGTCTGGACTGTGCCAATCCTTCTTGTATGGAAGGCTGTCCGGTGGGTATTGACATTCCGGGCTTTGTCAAGAACATCGAACGCGGAGAATTCCTGGAAGCAGCGCGTACGCTGAAAAAGACCAGTGCGCTTCCAGCCGTATGTGGCCGTGTCTGTCCGCAGGAAAAACAGTGTGAATCGAAATGTATTCATCTGAAGATGGGACACGAAGCGGTAGCTATCGGTTACCTGGAACGTTTCGCTGCTGACTATGAACGTGAAAGCGGACAGATTTCAGTGCCCGAAATTGCAGCCAAGAACGGTATCAAGATTGCAGTAGTGGGTTCAGGACCTGCCGGATTATCGTTTGCAGGCGATATGGCCAAGATGGGTTACGACGTAACTGTGTTCGAGGCACTGCATGAAATTGGTGGTGTATTGAAATACGGTATTCCTGAATTCCGTCTGCCGAACAAGATTGTGGATGTGGAAATCGAAAACCTGTCTAAGATGGGTGTGACTTTCGTGAAGGACTGCATCATAGGCAAGACCATCAGTGTGGAAGACCTCGAAAGTGAAGGTTTCAAGGGAATCTTCGTTGCTTCGGGTGCCGGACTGCCTAACTTCATGAACATTCCGGGCGAGAACTCCATCAATATCATGTCTTCGAATGAATATCTGACACGTGTGAACCTGATGGATGCAGCCAGCGAAGATGCCGATACTCCGGTGACATTCGGCAAGCGAGTGGCTGTAATCGGTGGTGGAAATACAGCGATGGATTCTGTACGTACCGCGCGTCGTCTGGGAGCAGAGAAAGCGATGATTATCTACCGTCGTTCAGAAGCAGAAATGCCGGCCCGTCTGGAAGAGGTGAAGCATGCCAAGGAAGAAGGTGTAGAATTCCTGACATTGCACAATCCGATAGAATACATTGCCGATGAGAAGGGACGTGTAAAACAGGTGGTATTGCAGAAAATGGAACTGGGTGAGCCTGATGCTTCCGGTCGTCGTAGTCCGGTTGCCATTCCGGGAGCTACAGTAACTCTCGACATCGACATGGCCATTGTCAGTGTAGGTGTATCGCCTAACCCGATTGTGCCGAATTCTATTCCGGGGCTGGAATTAGGACGCAAGGGAACCATTGCCGTCAACGATGACATGCAGTCGTCTATCCCGACCATCTATGCCGGTGGTGACATCGTGCGCGGTGGAGCTACTGTAATCTTGGCGATGGGCGACGGACGCCGTGCGGCTGCTGCCATGGATCGCCAGCTTCGTCAGGCATAAAAACAAACTTGAAAATCAGACATAAAAGAGACGCTTGGACGTTTGTAACAGAACGTCTAAGCGTCTCTTTTAAAACGCACTTGCGTTTTAGGTAAAATGTCAAAGCGTTTAAAACAAAACGTCCTTGTGTTTCGGTTGAAGCGCAAGGACGTTTTTCTATGTAGTTACTGACGCAGGCTGAGTGCGTGTGATTTCGCCTGTATACATGGTGTATGACTTGCTGTTATCTGCTTGAATGTTAAGTGATTTCAGATCTTCAGCCGTCATTTTCTGGCTCATTGACTTCTTACATTCGATAACTGCTTTCGGTTGGGAAGCACCTTGTGCATAGAATGAAATCTTATATTCGCTGCACTGTTCCATCAGGGCACTAAGAGCGATGCGGTCTTGTGCAATCAGCAGGTAAGCCACGTTTTTGTTGAACAATTTACCAAAACCTCCCCAGTTTTCGGCCTTGATTTCTATTTCTTCATCGTTGGCAGTCAGGGTAATGCGTCCGTTTTGCAACTGACTGTTCCAGTTGTCTGAGAATTGTGCTACAGGCACTTCCTTCAGTTCGCCGGTCAGGGTCATGGCCGGGGTCAGAGGAGTTGCCGGAACTACAGCAGGAGCTGTTTCGTTAGCCAGTACCTTTTGTCCCAGTGCATCGGTAGCCGACTGGAAGAGCTGGTCTTTCAGGTCGATGGTCTCACGACGGAACTTTCCGCAGATAGGAGCCAGTTTGGTTTTCTTCTTGTTCAGTGCCATGTCATCGGTAATCCATTCTTCGGCAGTATATTTTTCTCCTCCGTCGCGGTTCTCGTCATACCAGTAACGGATGCGGGTCATGGTCATGTGGCATACTCCATCAGCTACATTGATCAGATACTGGTAGTAGATGCGGGTACGGTCCAGTGAAAGTGCCGAGGAAGAGAACACAATGTATTCTTCGGCAGAGGCGGCAATGTCACCTTCTTCTTCGTTGGTATAGACTACTCGGCTCTGCAGTTTTCCGTCAGATTTGAAGCGGTTGTTGGCCCAGTCTAGCATCTGCTGATAGAGTTGTTCTTTTGAAAGGGAAGGAGCCTTGATTTCATGATTGAAGGTAACCTTTCCATCCTCCATTGTAATCGCTCCAGCCAGATATTTCGGGTCAGAGTTGTCTTTTTTATCTTTGGCCATTCCAAACAACGGCAGGCAGGCCAATAAGATGAACAATAGTTTTTTCATGATTCGTATCAAAGTTTTTTATAGTATGAAACATTATTTCTTAAAGATAGCATGTGTAAAGATAGGTATTTTTTTTAACTGCGGTGTAGGAATAGGATTTCTTATTATTTTTTTTGTGAAACAATTATACATTTCAGTAAAAACAACAAAGCCCGTTTCCCTTTTCAGGAAAACAGGCTTTGTACGTATTTCTATCAAATAGAACCTCTCCGAAGCAGGAGTGGGGGATTATCGAACGGGAATTTTGTCGATGCGTGCCTGATGGCGTCCGCCTTCAAAATCGGTAGTGAAGAATTCCGTCATGATCTTGTCGGCCATTGCTTCATCAATGAAACGTCCCGGCATCACCAGTACGTTGGCATTGTTGTGCTGACGGGCCAGATGAGCAATTTCCGGAATCCAGCAAAGTGCGGCACGGATACCCTGGTGTTTGTTCAGGGTGATACCGATTCCTTCACCACTTCCGCAGATGGCAATTCCCGGATAGCATTCTCCGTTTTCTACTGCCAAAGCCAGCGGGTGAGCAAAGTCGGGATAGTCACAACTGTCGGTTGTGTAAGTTCCGAAATCTTTGTATTCCCATCCTTTGGCTTCCAGCCATTTTTTCACGTATTGTTTCAATTCAAATCCGGCATGGTCGGATGCAAGTCCTATTGTTTTCATCAGAGCATTTCTTTTACTTGGTTATATACATTTTCAGCAGTGAAGCCCAGTTTTTCATCCAGCACTTTGTATGGAGCAGAGAAACCGAATGATTCCAATCCCCAAATCTTGCCGTTTGCACCTACCAGACCCAACAAGTTGACTGGCAGACCAGCTGTCAGACCAAATACTTTGGCTCCAGCCGGAAGAATGCTTTCCTGATATTCCTTGCTCTGGCTGCGGAACAAACCTTCTGACGGAACTGATACGATACGAGTCTTCACACCGTCTTTGTGAAGCAGTTCGGCTCCAGCTACCAAGGTAGATACTTCAGAACCAGAAGCTACCATGATGACATCCGGGTTTTCGTCAGAACCAGCTACGATGTAAGCTCCCTTGGCAGCCTGTGAGTAGTCTGTACCTGCAGGCAACATGTTGATGTTCTGGCGAGACAGAATCAGAGCCGACGGAGTATCGGTATTTTCCATAGCCAGTTTCCAGCAGACAGTAGTTTCTTCTGCATCGGCCGGACGAAGTACCAGCATAGAGTTCTTACCGTGATGGTTTTTCAGTTTTTTCCATCAAGCGGATTTGTGCTTCCTGCTCTACTGGTTCGTGAGTAGGACCGTCTTCACCTACACGGAATGCATCGTGGGTCCAGATGAACTTCACTGGCAACTGCATGAGGGCAGCCATACGTACAGCCGGTTTCATGTAGTCTGAGAATACGAAGAATGTACCGCAGGCAGCGATTACACCACCATGCAGTGCCATACCGATACAGCAGCAAGCCATAGTCAGTTCGGCTACTCCGGCCTGGAAGAAGGAACCGCTGAAGTCACCGTTTACAAATGCATGAGTCTTTTTCAAGAAACCGTCAGTCTTGTCAGAGTTAGACAAGTCGGCAGAAGCACAGATCATGTTAGGAACCTGCTGTGCCAATGCGCCTAATACTGCTGCAGATGCGTTACGAGTAGCATCGTTTGCTTTCTGTTGGATACTAGCCCAGTCTACTTTCGGGGCTGCTCCGCTGAACCATTCTTTCTGTTGAGCGGCTTTTTCTGGATTAGCTGCAGCCCATGTAGCTTCTTCTTCATGACGTGCAGCTACGATAGCTTTCAGTTCTTCTTCACGTTTTGCGTAAATTTCTTTTACGTCATCGAAGATAACAAACGGATTTTCAGGGTCAGCACCCAAGTTAATCATGGTGTTCTTGTAAGCGTCGCCACCCAGAGGAGCACCGTGAGTCTTACAGTTGTGTTCGTATGAAGAGTTATCGTCCTTGCGGGCACCCTTACCCATGATACATTTACCGATAATCAGCGTCGGGCGTTTGCTTTCTGCTTTTGCAGCATCCAGAGCAGTACGGATTTGTTCGCAGTCGTTACCGTTGATTTCGATGACATTCCATCCCCATGCACGGTATTTCATGGCTGTATCTTCAGAGATAACATCCTTTGTTTCTGTAGAAAGCTGGATGTCATTTGAGTCATAGAACATGATCAGGTTGTCCAGACCCAGGTGACCGGCAATACGGCCTGCGCCCTGAGAAATTTCTTCCTGAATACCACCGTCAGAGATATAAGCGTAGATAGTTTCTTTATTGAAAGTAGGATTACCCGTACGAGCTGCAAGGAATTTGGCAGCGATGGCAGCACCTACAGCAAATACATGTCCCTGTCCCAGCGGGCCAGAAGTGTTCTCAATGCCGCGCATTACGTCCACTTCAGGATGTCCCGGAGTAGGAGAGCCCCACTGACGTAATTGTTTTAATTCGTCTAATGTAAATTTACCGATAAGAGCCAATTGTGAATACAACATCGGTGACATGTGGCCCGGATCCAGGAAGAAGCGGTCGCGACCTTCCCATTTCGGGTTCTGAGGGTCATACTGCAGATACTCTGCATACAAGACATTGATGAAATCGGCTCCACCCATTGCACCTCCGGGGTGTCCAGACTTTGCTTTTTCAACCATTGAAGCAGCCAAAATACGAATATTGTCAGCAGCGTGATTCATTACTTGTTTGCTGTTCATATAACTAAATTTTGATTTGTATGCTACATAAAATACGGGTGGCACAAGTCACCCGCTTTTTGAAATTATGAGCAAAGGTATGACATTTATATGTAAATTACAAAGTGTAAGTAACTTATTTATTTTACATTTTTTTACTTCTTGTATTTTACCGCAGCCTCTTCTACCGGCAGACAAGCCTTGTAATTTTCAATATAAGCATTGAATCCGGCTACGTCTTCTGCGGTAGGAGATACCTCCACGCCAGCATTTCCGGCAAACACCTTTTCGTCGAGGAAGTCAGCCAGTGACTGCTTCTTGTCATTGTTTACCAGATAAGAACCTAACAGGGCAATACCCCATGCACCACCTTCTCCTGCAGTTTCCATCACAGAAATCGGTGAGTTGATGGCTGCTGCAAGAACTCTCTGACCTACACCTTTGGTACGGAACAGACCTCCGTGACCTGTGATGCGGTCTACTTTGATTTTTTCTTCGTTGAAGAGAATGTCATTTCCAATCTTCAGTACGCCTACCGATGCATACAAGTGTGCACGCATAAAGTTGGCCAGGTTGAATTTATCGCTTGCTGTACGTACGAATAACGGACGTCCTTCTGTCAGGCCGGTTACAGGTTCGCCTGAGAAATAGTTGTACGAAATCAGTCCGCCGCAGTCTGCATCACCTGTCAGTGCGTGGTTGTACAGCTTGCCGAAAATTTCGTCCATATCTATCGGCATACCCATCAGTTCCTGGTATTCCTTGAACAGGTTTACCCATGCATTCAGGTCGGAAGTACAGTTGTTGCAGTGTACCATGGCTACCAGGCTTCCGTCAGGAGTAGTTACCATGTCAATCATTTCGTATGGTTTTGACAGGTCTTTTTCCAGTACGATCATAGAGAAAGAAGAAGTTCCAGCCGATACATTACCCGTGCGCTGTTTTACAGCATTGGTAGCCACCATACCTGTTCCTGCATCACCTTCCGGTGGACAAGCAGGTACACCTGCTTTCAGATGGCCTGATACGTCGAGTTTCTTGGCACCTTCTTCAGTCAGGCAACCAGCATTTTCTCCTGCCAGCAATACTTTCGGCAGAATGTCTGTCAGTTTCCAGCTGTATCCGTAAGGAGCTACTAACTTGTCGAATTTTTCAATCATTTCGGCAGAGTAGTTCTTTGTCTCAGGGTCGATAGGAAGCATACCAGAAGCATCACCGATACCCAGAACTTTTTCGCCGGTAATCTGCCAGTGTACGTAACCTGCCAATGTAGTGAAGAAAGTGATGTCCTTCACGTGTTCTTCCTTGTTCAGGATAGCCTGATAGAGGTGAGAGATACTCCATCTCAACGGAATGTTGTAGACAAAGAGTTCAGACAGTTCGGCAGCTGCTTTGCCAGTGTTGGTATTTCTCCATGTACGGAACGGTACGAGGATTTCTTCTTTATCGTTGAAAGCCATGTAACCGTGCATCATGGCACTGATACCGATGGCTGCCAAGTTTTCTATTTCGATGCCGTACTGGCTTTTTACGTTTGCGCGAAGATCAGCATAGCAGTCCTGCACACCAGCCCAGATCGCTTCAATGCTGTAGGTCCAAAGACCATCTACCAGCTGGTTTTCCCAGGTGTGACTTCCCTGAGCAATAGGTTTATTTTCCTGGTCAATCAGGACAGCTTTGATTCGGGTAGAACCGAATTCAATACCCAAAATGGCTTTACCTGCCTCAATGGTTGACTTTGCATCTTTCATATTAAAATCGATTAGTTAAAGTGAAAAATAAGGTAATATTAAAAAATAAAAGTGCTGCCAGAAAGAAATCTTCTGTCCAGCACTTTTAAGATATACTTGATTAAGTATTAGCAAAGAGCCTTTGTTCAGCATATAATACACTTCGTTCATGCGGAGTTCTTTCTTGAAGCTGTCGATGGTAGTATCTTTGTTGATATGTACCATTTCGATACCCGCAATTTCAGCATAGTCTTCCCAGTATTCTGCAGTCAGGTCGTATGAGAAGCAAGAGTGGTGAGTACCACCAGCCAAAATCCATGCACCTGCGCCGATTTCGAAGTTCGGCATGGGTTTCCACAATGCGGAAGCTACAGGGAGCTTGGGCAGAGGTTTCGGTTCGATACATTCTACGTCGTTTACAATGAGGCGGAAACGGTTGCCCAAATCTACTACGGTAGCAGTACATCCTGTACCTACCTTAGACGTGAAGACAAGACGGGCAGTCTGGCTCTTGCGTATACCAATGCCGAGGAAGTGTACTTCCAAACGAGGTTTCTTGGCAGCAATCATCGGACAAACTTCCAGCATGTGAGCCTGAAGGATAGAGCCTGTTTTCACCGTCGAAGTTCAGTGTGTAGTCTTCCAGGAAAGAACATCCGTTAGGCAATCCCTGGTTCATTACCCATACTGTACGATACAAAGCAGCTGATTTCCAGTCTCCTTCTGCACCGAAACCATATCCTTCTGCCATCAGGCGTTGTGAAGCCAATCCCGGAATCTGGTCGAAGTAGCTTCCGTCAGTCTGACCCAGGTCGTCGAAGTTAGTTGTGAAACCTTTGGCACCTTTAGCTTTCAGGATAGCACGCAGAGCCAATTCAGCTTTAGCTGCGTTCCATACTTTCTGGTATGCTTCAGAAGCTTTGTCTTCCAGTTCAGCATCGTGGTCGTATTCATTGAAGTAAGTTTTTACAAGAACTTCTACCTCTTCGTCTTTTACTTCTTTGTGATAGCTCATCAGTTCGCTTACCGGACAGTAGTCTACGTGGTAACCCATGCGCTGTTCAGCTTCTACTTTATCACCGTCTGTAACGGCTACGTTGTTCATCTGGTCGCCGAAACGCAGAATCAGCATATCCTGAGAATCTGCCCATGCAGCACATACGCGCATCCATACAGCAATCTTAGACAAAGTGTTTTCGTCTTCCAGTAACCAACTACTACTTTGCGGCGTACACGCATACGAGCGCAGATGTGACCAAATTCACGGTCGCCGTGAGCAGACTGGTTCAGGTTCATGAAGTCCATGTCCATGGTATCCCAAGGAATTTCCTTGTTGAACTGAGTGTGCAGGTGGAGCAACGGTTTCTTCAACTGCTGCAAGCCGTGAATCCACATTTTAGCAGGAGAGAAAGTATGCATCCAAGTGATTACACCGATACATTTTTCTTCGTTGTTAGCTGCTTTGAACACTGCTTCTACTTCCTTAGAAGAGTTGGCAGTTCCTTTATATACTACTTTTACAGGCAATTTGCCGCTGGCATTCAAACCTGCTACCATTTCGTTGCTGTGTGCGTCTACTGCGATAACTGCATCGCCTTCCGTAAAAGGAGTTTTGAAACCGGTTACGAACCATACTTCATATTGATCAAATGCGTTCATAGTGATTTTATGTTTTTATTTGGTTGGATATTTGTTTTTATGTTATTTTTTTCTGTCCGTAATAAGCGTTTGGACCGTGCTTGCGGCTGAAGTGTTTTTCTACCAGCAGCCTGATTCATGGTCAGGTGTGGGTTGACAGCATAAGCAATGCTGGCCATTTTGGCTACCTGTTCCATAACTACGGCATTGTGAACGGCATCGTGCATCCTTACCCCATGAGAAAGGACCATGGTTCTTTACGAGTACGCCCGGGGTATGTACCGGATTCATGCCTTCAAAACGTTTCACGATTACGTTTCCAGTTTCCATTTCGTAAGCTCCCTTCACTTCTTCTTCCGTCATGTCGGCAGTGCAGGGGATGGCTTCGTGGAAATAGTCGGCGTGAGTCGTTCCGATGTTCGGAATATCGCAGCCTGCTTGTGCCCATGCGGTAGCGTAGGTAGAATGTGTATGTACCACACCTCCGATTTCAGGAAAAGCTTTGTACAATACAAGGTGAGTCGGTGTGTCGCTTGAGGGACGTAAGTTTCCTTCTACCACGTTTCCTTCCAGGTCGACTACTACCATGTCTTCTGCTTTCATTTCATCGTAAGACACTCCACTGGGTTTGATAACCACCAGTCCGCTTTCACGGTCGATGGCTGATACGTTTCCCCACGTGAAAATAACCAGTCCGTGTTTCACCAAATCCAGGTTGGCATGAAACACTTCTTCTTTCAGTGCTTCTAACATATTCTTAAAGTTTGAATTTTGGATCTTTCTGATAAACCTTGTCATTGAATTTGTAGAGAGAGGCTCCTCTTCTTGATCCAGTTTTATCAATTTTATCAGTTTTTCTATAAATCCCATCTCTGCAATACGCTTGCGGAAATTTCGTTTGTCCATCGGTTCACCGTAAATCGCTTCGTACAAACTTTGAAAGCTGCGTCAGGGTGAACAGTTCTGGCAAGAGGTTGAAGCCTATAGGTGCCCTTTGAGGCTTTTTGCTTCATGATGGCACGAGCTTTCTCGACCATTTCATTGTGGTCAAAAATCAGGTCGGGCAATTCATTGATGTTTACCCAGAAAGCATTGTGCTGTTGCACCAGCTCACGGTCATATTCATTGATATTGATTAAGGCATAATAAGCCAGTGAAATAACTCGTTCGCCCGGATCGCGGTCTACAGCTCCGAATGCGCCAATCTGGTCCATGTATACATTTTCCAGTCCGGTCAGTTCACTTAATACGCGTTTGGCTGCATCATCAGCACTTTCGTTTTCCTGAATGAAGCCTCCCATCAGCGACCATTGTCCCATTGCAGGTTCGAAGTTTCTTTTGAGCAGCAATAGATTCAGTTCGCCTTTGTCGAATCCGAAGATAATACAGTCGATTCCGACATAAAATTTGGGATTATGATTATAGTATGTGGTCATGAAGTTCGTGACTTTTGGTTCTTTACAACTTGGTCTCTTTTGGTCTTTGTTATTTTTCTACTGTAAACTTGAAGATACAGTGGCTGTGGTAAGTTTGTCCCGGAGCCAGAATAACAGAAGGCCATTGGGGTTTGTTGGGACTGTCAGGATAGTGCTGTGTTTCCAGACATACAGATGCACGTTGCGGGTATGCGATGCCTTTCTTTCCCTTCACTGTTCCGTCCAGGAAGTTTCCGGTATACACTTGAATGCCAGGTTCGTCTGTATACACTTCCAGGCTGATACCTGTGGTCGGGCTGGTCAGTTTGGCTGCCACCTGATTGATGTCACCTTTGGTTTTCAATACCCAGTTATGGTCAAATCCGTTACCGAATTTCACTTGTTCGTTAGAGAAATCGGTCACTCCTTCGCTAATGGCCTTCGGTGTGTTGAAGTCGAACGGAGTATCTTTTACTGCCATCATTTCACCTGTTGTCATGAAGGTGCTGTCTACCGGAGTAATACTGTCGGAAGCTACGTAAAGCAGATGATCTGTAGCAGGTTTAGACGGGTCACCATTCAAGTTGAAATAAGAGTGGTTAGTCATGTTGATGACTGTTGTCTTATCTGTAGTAGCATCATATTTGATGTCGATGGCATTGTCAGCTGTCAGTGAGTAAGTCACGTTGGCAGTTACATTTCCTGGGAAGTTATTGTCTCCATCGGGTGATTTCATGGTCAGTACGATGGTGCTGTCGTTGGTTTGGTTGGCTTCGTATACCTGATACTGCCATCCGGTAGGACCACCGTGCAGGCAGTGACCGAAGTTATTGGTAGGAAGCTGGATTTCCTGTCCGTCAATAGTAATTTTTCCTTTGTTAATTCGGTTGGCATAACGGCCGATGGAAGCTCCGAAGTCACTTGGAATATTCTGATAGTCAGCTATGCTGTCAAAGCCAAGAACCACATCTGTCATCTTTCCATTTTTGTCGGGAACCATGATTGATACGATTCGTCCTCCGAAATTCGTTACACAAACTTCCATTCCCTGACTGTTCTTCAGAGTGTAAAGTTTGATAGGTTTGGTATTTTCTGCTGAAACCTCAAAATTAGCAGGGTTCAAGCCTGATAATGTCAGTTCCGGTTGTTGGGCTTGCTTGGAAGCACAACCGCTCAATACTGCAAGGATGATACTTGCCCCTAAAAAAAAAGATTTGTTCATGCTTTTCATATGAAATTGTTGATGTTTTTATCTATGGTGTAAAAGTAACACTTAAAACGATTGCTTGTTCTTTTTCTTCAGATGTTTTTTTCAACATAGAATGAGTGTTTTCAGTAGTTTCTATAAAACAATGAAGAGGATATGCAGCTTTTTACATATCCTCTTCATTTATAAGTTAGTTTTTATGGATTACCAGAAGTATGCATAGAACAATGCGCAGAGAACTACAACGCCTAATGTGGCAATTACATCCCACATATTCCAGCTTTCGCGAATAGCTTTCTTGTAGTCGCCAGTGAAAGTGATAGCTGCAATTTGTTCAGATGTCGGTTTGGCAGTAAACATGGATACTACGTACATCATGATAACGATGAATACCAGTAACCATACCTCGAAGATAAGCCAGTTAGTCTGCCAGAACCAAGAAGTGCATTCCCAGAACGCTCCGTCCATTACCGCTTTACCAGAGTCAGTGATTACATTAGTCAGCAAGCGCAGCATACCGATGAGGAATCCTCCGATAAGTCCCCATTCACCAGCTTTCGGTGTGATACGCTTAGAGAAGATACCCAGTGTAAATACGGCTACCATGGCAGGAGCAATCAAAGATTGAATATCTTGAAGATAAGAATACAGGTTACCCATGTTCATCATGATAGGCATCCATGCCAATCCCAACAGTACGACAACGACTGTAGCTACACGTCCTACCATTACGTAGTGGCTTTCGCTCATACCCTTTTTCATAGGTTTGTAGAAGTCTTCTGTAAACAATGTCGCGCAACTGTTAAAGAATGCGGCCAAAGAAGCTACGAGGGCGCAGATGAAACCGATGGTTACGATACCTTTCACACCTGCAGGCAGGATATTCTTTACCATCATGGCAAAAGCACCGTCTGTGTCATGTGTGTTGGTTATATCCATTACGATGTTGCTGCCGGTTTTCTGTGAGAGTGCGAATGCTACCATACCCGGAATCAGGAACATGAAAACAGGCAACAGTTTGAAGTAACCGGCTGCGATTGTACCGCGGCGTGCGCGTGCCATAACCTTGCGGTTGTCTTCTCCTTTAGTCTGTCCGAGCACACGCTGTACGATGTGCTGGTCTGTACACCAGTACCAGAAACCGATGATAGATGCTCCGAGGAATACCACGTAACCTGGGAATTGCGGATACATCGGGTCAGCTGGGTCAGTGTGGAACATATGAGTTGTTCCGAAACCGTCGTGTGCGGCATTACAAACAGCCATCATTTGTGACCATCCTTCTGAGATACTGCCATCGCCAAGCATATTCAAGCCCAGGAACAAAACCAGGAACGAACCGATGATAAGAATAGGAGTCTGGATGGCAGAAAGTGTCATTACTCCTTTCATACCTCCGAACACAGTGAAGATAGCCGTGATAAAGATAAGGCCAATTGCTCCCCCACCAGAATGGAAGTCCAAGTAAGTATTCAAAGAAGATACCACCAGTAAATGCAGTAACAGATACTTTTGTCAATACGTAGGCAATCAGTGTAATGATAGACAACCATGAACCAGTACGTTGTGTGTAGCGGAATTTCAGGAAGTCAGGCATGGTGATAATCTTGCCCATTTTGTTGTTTAATAGCTGATAAAACGGAACGAACAGCCAGCCTAGAATCAGGATCATCCAACCCTGCATTTCCCAGTGTGCCATACCTACACCGTCTTTTGCACCTGTACCGGCCAATCCTACAAGATGCTCAGAACCGATGTTTGCTGCGAAGATGGCAGCACCGATAATGTACCAAGGTTCCCCTTTTCCGAAAAGGTAGTCCTGACTGTCGGCACCTTTCATTTTTTCCTGATCTTTCTTTATTGCACGGTAAACAGCCCATACAATAGCCATGACTCCAACGGCGAGAACCAACCAGTCGAGCCAAATAAATTCAGTTGAATTCCAATTCATAATAGTATTATTTTAATTATTTGTGTATTGATTTCTCGGTTATCAAAAACTGGTTCTATTTCATTTGTTTTTCAAAGTGTATTAGTAACACTAATTTGAATGCAATATTACGGATAAGTGTAAAATTACACTAATAAAAACCCATGTTTTAGAGCATGTTTCCTTCTTTTTTCGTCCTCTTTCGTTTTTAACATTTCAGCGGACGACGAAAGTAAAAACTTCTGTAGACTTTTGAGTATTTTTACGTGTCCGTTCGTATTAGTATATGTGAAAATAAAAAACTAGAAGATATGAAAAGACTGATTCTTTTGCTGTACCTGTCTGTAGTTATAGGGGCGGTACATGCACAAACCGGGCGGTTAGACTTGAAGCTTCCGCAAGGACATCCCCGCTATCTGACCACACAGGAGGGGAAGAAAGAAACTCAGGAACTGATGAGAAAGGCTCCTTGGGCGAAAGATGTGTATGATCGGCTTCGACAGCGGACAGACAAATATGTAGACCGGGGAACGGACTGGCTGTCCTCCCGTTTGCTGATGTACTGGAACACACATGCTACCGATGTATATATAAAAGGTGAGTACTACGATCATGCCGGAGGTGAGAAAGCGCCGGCTCCTACAGTGGTGTTTACCGGTGCGCGCAGCCATGCCACCAATTACAAACGGCCCCGCTTGGAAGACCTGAAGCCTTATCAAGAGGATGCCAGAGGAATGTATTTGGCCAATGGTACTCTGGAGGGTAACCCTTACGAGTGGGTGAGTATCAGCAAAACCGGAAGAATGATTGAGAGCATCAATAATGAAATCGTAGGTATAGCCCGCGATGCGGCATTTCTTTGGTGGCTGACTGGCGAGCAGAAGTATGCTACGGCAGCAGCTTCTGTCTTCGATGTGTACATGACGGGTCTGTACTACCGCAATGTGCCTGTCGACTTGAACTATGGCCACCAGCAGACGCTCGTAGGAATGACTTCCTTTGAGGTGATTCATGAAGATGTCATTAATTCGTTGGTACCGCTTTTATGATTTCCTTTATGCATATCTGCAGAAAGAAAAGCCGGAAAAGATGACCATCTATGCCGATGCTTTCAAGAAATGTGCCGATAACATCATTGCCAACGGAGTGCCTCACAACAACTGGAACCTGCTGCAGGCGCATTATATCATGAATATAGCCCTGATTCTGGAAGATGATGCAAAGTATGCCGACAGCAAAGGGCGCCAGTATTATATCGATTATCTGGTGAACCAGTCATCCATTCGTCAGTGGTCATTGAAAAAACTGGCCGATTACGGGTTTGATGCGGCCACGGGAATCTGGGCAGAATGCCCTGGCTACAGCAGTGTGGTGGTAGGCGACTATGCCAGCCTTTGTCAGCCTGTTCGATGAGAATCTGGGCATGGACCTGACCAAGGAGATTCCAGTACTTTCGAAGGCCGTAGAAGCCATGCCGCAGTATCTCTTTCCGAACCGTATGGTCTGTGGGTTTGGCGATACGCATCCTTCTACACTGCGGACCGATATTTTCCGTTATATGATTCAGAATGCCCGCACCCATGGAAAATCCGAAGATGAGCGAAAATTTACAGCCATGCTGAAACTGTTCGACCCGTCTTCCTCTCTTCCGGTGGCAGAAAGAGGCAAAGCACCGGTAGCTATCACTTCGTTCTTTGCTGGGAAACCACTCGTATTGGATGAAAAAGTGAAGGCAGGCAAGATTGATGACTATGTAACTCCGACTTTCTATGCTCCGAATGTGAGCTGGCTGGTACAGCGTAATGGTATGAACCCTCGTCATAGTCTGATGGTGTCACTGAACGGCAGTGAAGGTAATCACATGCACGCCAATGGCATCAGTATGGAACTGTATGGCAAGGGCTACGTGCTCGGTCCGGATGCCGGTATCGGAAAAACCTTGTATCAAGGGTTGGATTACCTGGAATACTACAGTCAGTTCCCTTCGCATAACACGGTTTGTGTGGACGGTATTTCTTCTTATCCTGTCATGAAGAGCAACCACTCCTTCAAACTGCGTGCCTTGTATCCTGCGGCTGGCGAACGGCTTCCTTACCAGCCTATTTCTTACAGTGAGGTCTATTTCCGTGAACCGGAAACCTTTTTGCCGACCAGACCCGTCTTAACGGAATTGTCAATGTGGGTGATTCTGCAGGTTATTATATCGATATATTCCGTAGCCGGAAAGTAGAAGGCGGCGACAAGATGCACGACTATTTTTATCATAACTTAGGGCAGCACATGACACTGACAGCGGCCGACGGAAGCGAACTCGGATTTCAACCTACTCAGGAACTGGCCTTTGCCGGAGCTCACCTGTATGCCTATTCCTATATTTATAATAAGAAGCGGGCGGTAACAAGCAAGAACGTGAAGGCCGGATTCACTATCCAGATGCCCGACAAGGACGATATTACGATGAATCTTTGGATGAAAGGGGAGGAAGGGCGTGAAGTCTTTTCAGCGCTGAGTCCCATGACGGAAGGGTTGAGCCGCATCAAGGATATGCCGTATTCCATTAAGGACCAGCCAACACTTACTTTCGTAGCACGTCAGAAAGGAGAAGCCTGGAACCGTCCTTTCGTAGCGGTGTATGAACCTTCTACCGTAAAAGAACCTTCTTGCATTTCGTCGGTCGATTATCCGCAGGTAAAAAGCGAACAGAAGGGTAGTCATGTTGGTATCCGTGTCGTACTGACCAATGGAAATATTGACTGGATTCTATCGTCGGATGAGAAAACACACCATTGTGCGTTAGAAAAATTACAAGCTTGTGCAGGGTATGCCTTGTGCCGTCAGTCTGCAGAAGGAGAGACTCTTCAAGCCTTCTTGGGCAACGGTACGCAGTTGGAAACAAAGGGAGTAAGCATTCGTACGGATTTACCGGCCAATGTATTGCTGCTGAAGCAGAATGGAAAATGGATGTACACGGCTACGGCTCCTTGTCGGGTAATTGTAGGGAAGAAAAAATACACACTTTCAGTTGCTAACGTATTGACAGTCTTGAAGTAATCTGATAAACGCTTAGGAGATAAGCAGGAAACCGCTTGTCGTTTACTATGTTTCCCGAGGCAGAAATGTAGGGTTCCTTTACGGAAAACCTAGGTTTCTGCCTCGGGAAACGTTTGGCTTACGCGGGAGAAACCTAAAATATGCGAGCGGATATTTCTTTCTATGTGGTTGAGTTCTGGTATTTTTATCGCTTGCCGATATGAACAGGTGTATCATGGAGCTTGTTTTTTTATACTGACTTGATGGAATATAGACAGAATCTGTGTACTTTTGCTTATAAAACGAAGCATGAACTGGAAATGAAAAGATATCTGACATATATATTGTTGCTTTTGTTAACCTGTCTGTGTGTACCTCAGGTGGAGGCAGCTTCTTCGGTATTTCGTAACTTGTCCGTATCCGACGGACTCCCTGATTTGGTTATCAATGTCATTTACAAGGATTCAAAAGGTTATGTGTGGATGGGTACCAACACCTCGGTGGAACGTTTTGACGGCATACGCCTGGAGCATTACATGGTGGAAGGCAGCAATGAAAACCTGAAGCGGGTGTTTGCCTTGATGGAAATGCCGGGTAATGAGCTATGGGTAGGTACCGGCATGGGACTTTTCCGCTTGGCTGAGGGGGCTGAGAAACTTGAACGACTAGCTCCTGAAATGATTACGAGCGGAGTGCATGCTTTCTGCAAGGTGGGCGATGTGCTTTATGTGGGAACAGAAAAGGGCTTGTACGTCTATAAGAATGGCGTTTTTGCCCATGTACTGGTCGATAAGAATGTTTTCTCAAAAGCTAATTTTGTCACAGGCATATCAGAAGGAGACAGTGGTGTGCTATGGCTTTCTACAATGGGAGGACTGAAATCTCTGTGTTTGTCCGACCAGAAAGTGGTTTCTTTTTCCAGACGAATTGGGAAAGAAAGGACAAAATCTTTCCTATTATAACATTACGCGTATAGGCTCGAAAGTCTTTATGGGTACAATGACCGACGGACTTGTGGCTTTCGATACCTTGTCTAAAACTTTTCGCATTACTTGGATGTGGGTTGTGGTGTGATTTCTTCTTTGTCTGGCGATGGAAAAGACTTGCTTTATGTGGGGACAGACGGAAATGGGGTGCATTTTATTTCCGTGAGTCGCCAGAGTGTGGTCCGTTCATTCCGTCACGACCGTGATGCCGATAGTCAGATTCGCTCCAATTCAGTGTACTCGGTATTGGTGGACCGCGACGGGCTGTTGTGGATTGGTTTCTATCAGTTGGGAGTAGATTATACTTTGTTTCAAAGCGATCTCTTCTCGACTTATAAATATGAAAAACTGTTTGATTCACGGGATATGGCCGTCAGGACCATTGCTTTTCATGGAAGCCAAAAGCCTGATAGGCTCGCGCGACGGGTTTGTGTGTATAGATGAGGCCGACGGACGCTTCCGGAGTTTTAAGTCTCCCCGCCTGCGTGCTTCTATCATCGTGTCAAGCTGCTATTTCAACGGGAAATACTACATCGGCACGTATGGAGGAGGAATGTATGTGCTGGACGCCTCAACACTGGAATTACATGATTTTGATGTAGCTTCTGAACCTTTTTTGCACGGACATATATTTGTGATTCGTCCGGACAACCGGGGAAACTTGTGGATAGGTACTTCTGCCGGACTTTATTGTTTTCGCGACGGGAAAATTGTGCGTCACTACACGAGCGACAGTTCCAAAGGCTCTTTCCTGAAGGAAATGTGTATGAGATCTATTTTGATTCATCGCATAAGGGGTGGATTTGTACGGAGACTGGTATCTGTATCTGGGAACCCTCTTCCGAAAGTCTGAAAAACGACGTGTTCCCGGAAGGATTTGTACACAAAGAAAAAAATCCGTATGATTTATGAGACCTCCGATCATCAACTTTATTTCTTGCCCGATAAAGGAGAACTTTTTGTATCCGACCTTACCATGAATCATTTTAACCGACTCACCCCAGGTACCTTGCTCGACGGGAAGTCCCTGATGGCTGTAGTAGAGGACTCGGAGGGATGGTTGTGGGTAGCCACCAATAAAGGAATGTATCGTTTCGACAAGAAAAACCAGGTAGTTCCTTTTAATTTTGCCGATGGTATTCCCAGTCTGATTTTTATCAACTGTGTTCCCATCAAAGACGAAGAAGGTAATTTTTGGTTTGGTAATTCCAGAGGACTGGTGCGCTTGAACGGAAACGAAATGGGCATGCTTCCCAGTCGTTATGTAATTTCCTTATCAGATGTACTGGTCAACGGTAAGAGCATGCAACGACAGCTTACAGGAGAAGAGGGGCACTATTCACTCACATTGAGAATTCTCAGAAAAGTGTGACCATTCAGTTCTCTGCTTTAACTTATAGCGATCCCAACAGTCTGATGTATGAATATAAATTAGGAGAGGAGGGAGAATGGATTTCCTTGATGGGAAAATCGGAAGTTTCTTTATATGATTTGCCTTCTGGGGTCACTTCCTTCATTATCCGTCAGATTGGTTATCCTGATTCTGCCATGACGCTGGATATTTGCATTCCGAATCGTTCCTGGTTGCATGGGTTGTACCTATTTATTTATAATAGTTTTGGTGGTGGCTGGTGTATATATATTCCGTCGTTGTCTGTTGCGCGTGGTATGGTCTGTATTGCGCAAACTGAACGGTATTAATGATACCGAAATGCCGGTAGTCATAGAGGCAGAAAAGACGGAAAAAGAACCTGAAGAAACCTCTCAGGAAGTCGAAATTGCGCAGGAAGAAGTGTTGGAGAGGCCAGCAATGCCGAAACCTGAGAAAAAGTCAACATCTTCCACTGAGGATAAATACCGGACGAATAAAGTCAGTCCGGAAGAGTGTAAGCGACTTTTCCGTTTGCTGGAGCAGGAAATGAAGCGCAACAAACCCTATCGCAATCCGAACCTTAAAGTGGCAGACCTTGCCGTAGCAATAGGCACAACTTCTCACTCACTTTCATATCTCTTTAACCAGTATTTGGAGAAGAATTATTATGATTACATCAACGAATATCGTGTAGAAGAATTCAAGTCGCTTATCCTGAAAGATGAGTACGCAAAATATACTCTGACGGCCATGGCAGAACTTTGTGGTTTCAGTTCGCGCGCCTCGTTCTTCCGCACATTTAAGAAACTGGCAGGAATAACTCCGAACGAATACATCAAACAAGTCTCAGGTGAGCATCGTCCGGTAGATTGACGGACTTTTTAGTGTCAAAATAGGGAAAAACATCCTGTACGTAAGTCTCAAATTATTATTTGACACTTACGTACAGGATGTTTTATTTTGTTGTGAATCAATTGTTTATGTAGAAACTAGTCTTGCAGGATAAGGTGAGATTTATTCCATGTTACATTTGTTTTAGTTTTTTGGGATTGTAGATACATTTGCAGTGTCAAAAAACCAAAACAAGCTAATTTATGAAAGACCTGACGAACACATCCAATGAGCTAGTAGCACAGATTTTTGCGGACTACCATCAGTCGGTCTTCTTTTATATCTATAAGAAAATAGGGAAAAAAGAAGATGCGGAAGATTTGGTTCAGGACGCATATCTTCGCCTTTTGGAATACCGTGCTATGCTGCGTCCCGACACTGTAAAGTATTTCTTGTTTACGATTGTACGTAATCTGGTGTCCGACTATCTCCGCCATTTTTATAAAAAACAGGAAGTGACCGCTTATCTGGAAGAAAACTATCAGTCACAGCGTGCTGGAGATGCAGATGCCCGTGTCATTGTACGTGACTTGCAGAGACATGAGCTGATGAGAGTGAATTGTCTGCCTTGTCAGCGTCGTAAAATCTATATTATGAATCGTTTTGAGGGGAAAACATCGGCAGATATTGCGGCCGAATTGAATCTTTCTGTTCGTACGGTGGAGAATCATCTGTTTATCAGCCGCAAGGAAGTACGCAACTATATGAAACAATGTATATAAAATAATGATAAGAAGTAAAAACGTTAATTTAAAGTTTAATCTTATGAAGAATGGTTTTCTGAAAAATTCATCGCAGAGAGTCCTTTTTTCAGCCATGATGGTTTCGGCTCTAGTAGCCGGCAACGTGGCTCCGATGCATGCGGAAGTGATTTCTGTACAGTCGGTTCTGCAATCGGTAAGTGTGAAAGGACAAGTGCTGGATGCGGAGGGTATTCCTGTTATTGGTGCAAGTGTTCTAGAAAAAGGAACTACAAATGGAGTGATCACAGACATTGACGGAAATTATTCGTTGAATGTGTCTTCTAAAAATGCAATAGTGGTGATTTCTTATATTGGCTATAAAACGGTGGAATTGCCAGCTTCCAGTCCTAATTTATCGAAAGTCACTCTAAAAGAAGATACAGAGGTATTGGATGAAGTTGTGGTTGTAGGTTATGGAACACAGAAAAAGAATCATTGACAGGAGCCTGTTACTGTGGTCGATTCGAAGGCGTTCAAAGAAAAAGGAAGCTTTGTCCAGTCCGCTGGCTGCTCTTCAGGGACAGGTTCCAGGAGTGATGATTTCACGTTCTTCTTCAGCACCTGGTGATGAAAGCTGGAGTATGAATCTTCGTGGATCGGTTTCTGTAAACTCAATCGAACCGTTGATTGTTGTGGATGGAGTGGCCTATACCAGTGTGAACGATTTGCGTTTGATTAACTCGAACGATATTGAGTCTATTAACTTCCTGAAAGACGGTGCAGCAGCTATTTATGGTTCGCGTGCGGCAGGTGGTGTAGTGTTGATTACTACGAAGAAAGGTAAGGAAGGGAAGACAAAAGTGGAATATAGCGGAACGGCTACTTTAAAAACCGTAGGTTTGATGCCTCAGATGATGAACATTGACCAATGGGCAGACGGAGTAATGACAGCATTGGAAAATGATAACAATACATCCAACGAGTGGTATGCCTATGCGCAGTTAGCCAAAAAAAAAATGAAAGGGTCCTATTTGGATAAACGCTATGGAGGAAGTCCTTTTGGTACTGATAAGTTTGGCGATGTGGCTGACTTTGTTTTTGATGATTCGGCCGACTGGCTAGGCTCTTTGTTCGGAAGTACTTGGTCAACGGAGCAGAACCTGAGTATTTCAGGAGGAACGGAACGCTCATCTTACCGTCTTTCTTTAAGTTATTTGTATGATGGCTCTACACTTCAATACGGAAATAACAACAATAACCGCTACAATTTCCGTTTGAACAATACTTTCAAGTTGACAGATAACTTGACATTAGATTCTTCTATTTCATATAATCGTCAGGAACAGGTGGCACCGTCCATGATTTCGTCTGTACTTACCGTGCTGATGCCTATGCCGGGTTTGCCTCTTACGACTGTGGACGGAAAACCGTATGCTTGGGGTACATGGGGCTCTCCTGTGGCTAAAGTGTCAGAGGGAGGAGACAATCGTTTGTCTGTTTCGGCTTTCAGTGTAAGTGAAACTTTAAACTGGACACTGACAGACTGGCTGACTGCCAATGCCAATGTAGGTTATAATACCAGTACGGCTACCAGAAATCAGGTAGAGAATGCGATTACTTATTATAATTATTTAGGTGATGTTCAGACGTTGGTTGATCCTATTCAGGCAAATTCATCCTATAAACAAACCAGTTCTAGAACAGACTTTTACTCTGTAACAGGGTTCTTGAACGCACACAAAACGTTTAATCAAGTTCATGATTTAAGTTTGACATTAGGTGCCCAGTACGAATTCAAGGAATATACTTATTTTGGTGCCAAAGTAAAGGATACTCAGAACGGTTTGGAAATAGTAAACGGTTCTGGAGAAATAACCCTAAGTGGGGATGAAGACAAATACCAGAATGCAAATATGTCTTATTTCGGACGTTTCAATTACAGCTATAAAGATAAATATCTGCTGGAAGTAAACGGACGTTATGATGGTTCTTCCAAATTCCAGCCTGAAAACCGTTGGGATTTATTCTATGGTGCTTCTTTGGGATGGAGAATCAAGCAGGAAAACTTTATGCAGAATATAGACTGGTTAAGCGACTTGAAACTGCGTGTGTCTTACGCTGAAATGGGTAACCAAAGCGGTATTGCCAATTATGATGGTGTGCAGTTGTATAATATGGTGGCTGGTACAGGTGCTTATGTAGGTGACGGAAAGCTTTCTTACATTAAGACCAATGGTGAGCCTGGCTTCTCGTTCTCGTAGCTGGGAGCGCATTAAGAACTATAATGTAGGTGTAGACTTCGGATTCCTGAACGGCGCATTGAGTGGTTCTGTTGAAGCCTTTTTGAAGAAGAATGATAATATGTTGGTCAGCATTACGTATCCCGGTATTTTGGGAGATAAAAAGCTCCTAAGGCAAATGCCGGAAAATTCAAAGACTGGGGATTTGAAGGTCAGATGACGTATCGTGGAAATGTGGCCGGTGTAAATTACTATGTAGGAGGAACGTTTACGTTTGCACGTAATGAAAGCTGGTGGACTATGGAGGAACAACCGTCTTGAAGTCTGGTTATACTACTACTCAGCAAGGTTATGCTTTGAATTCTATTTTCGGTTTGCGTTATGGAGGCAAGATACAGAACGAAGAACAGTTGAAAGAACCTTATCTGGCCAAGTATTATGAAAATAACGGTATCAATATGCCTAGCAATCTGCGTGTAGGTGACAATATGTATTGTGATGAAAATGGGGATGGTGTACTGGATGAAAAAGATTATATCTACTTGGGAAGTGATACTCCTGAAATATCTTATTCGTTCAATGCCGGAGCTTCTTACAAAGGATTTGATGTAAGCGTAATTTTCCAAGGAGCTGCCAATCGTTTTGTATACCGTGGAATAGATAACTGGACAGTGCCTTTCCGGTCAAATTATACGAATACCATTACATCTTCTATCGGTAATGTGTGGAGTCCGGAAAATCCGGATGCCTACTATGCACCTTATACGAATGATGCAAATATCAACAATTATAACTATCAGGCATCTTCTCTTACCTCACAAGACGGACGTTATCTTCGTTTGAAGAATCTGACTATCGGTTATACATTTACAGATAAACTGCTGCAAAAGATCAAATTCTTGCAAGGAGCACGTATTTATGCTACCGGTACAGATTTGTGGGAATATACAAAGATTAAAGACGGATGGGATCCGGAAGCCTGCACGCGATGCAACTGGACTGAAACGTTATCCGTTTACTCGTAATATTACATTTGGAGTTAATTTAACTTTCTAAAAAGACAAACTTTATGAATAAGAAACATTATATAAGGACAGCATGCCTGTCAGTTTTGAGCTTGTTTGCGGTGTCTTGCCTCGATTTAGACCCGAAAGCACAATTGGGAGACAATCTGGTATGGAATAAGGCTGATAATTTTCAGTTGTTCGCCAATCAGTTTTATAGCTGGACTCGTGATTTCCAGTTATCTACAACCAATACGTATGGCAATGGTGTAAGTGATGGTCCGCACAGTGATTACCGTTCTGATTTGATTGCTACATCTTCTATCAATACGTATAGTCAGGGTACCAATGTAATTCCTGCGGAAGATGACAACTATACTACTTTGTATAGGCAGATTTATTATACGAACTTGCTGTTAAATCGTGCTGAGTCGTTTGAAGATAAAAGCTGCAATTGCTGTACCGGTGGCAGAAGCGAAATTTTTCCGTGCATATTGCCATTTTGAACTTGTGCAGATTTGGGGAAATGTTATTTTGCTGACTCAGCCTTTGGATTTGACATCCGGTGAGTTGTACGCAGCGCGTAATGACAGAGGTGAGGTGATTGACCAGATTGTGACAGACCTGCAGGAGGCCGCTGAAGCTTTACCGGAAACAGCAGGAGGGGAAGATTGACCAAGTATGCGGCCTATGCCATGCTATCACGTGTGGCACTTTACGAGGGAACCTGGCAGAAGTTTCATGCAAACGGAGCAGATACTGAAACTAATACAGAGCGAAGTACTGAATTGCTGACTATTGCAAAGAATGCGGCTTATAATGTTATCAAGGACAATAAATACAAACTGTTTTATAATGAAACATTAGGTAACCAGAGCTATCGTTATATGTTCATTCTGGAAGATGCTGCCCAATGTAACCCGGCTAATCTGCATAAGAGTGATAACACGGAATATATTCTGGCCCATCGTCACAGAGACGGTGACAAAGGAACAAACATCACTCACGGAATGTTGGCAAATGTATGCTATATTACTCGTAAGATGGCCAATATGTATTTATGCTCTAACGGATTGCCGATAGAAAAGGCAGGTGATACCTTTAAAGGATACTCTGGAGCGACTACTGAGTTTCAGAACCGTGATAACCGAATGACAAATACATTGTTACAGCATGGCCAGAAATACTGGAATAATGATGGCAAATGGCGCACTACATGGAATGATGAGGATTTGAATAATGCATTAGAGGCGAATGTACGTTCCAATAGCGGTTATCAGAATTATAAATGGTGTGTGGAACGGCAGGTAGCCGATTATTATGAATCGATGGATTATCCGGTGATTCGTTATGCAGAGGTCTTGCTGAATTATACAGAGGCTGTATATGAATTGCAGGGAAATATCAGTAATGCAGATTTACAGTACCTGAATGATGTCCGTACACGTGTCAATCCGGATATGCCGGAACTGACTAATGAGTTTGCGAGTCTGCATGGATTGTCTATGCGTGAAGAAATTCGTAGAGAACGTACTGTAGAACTCTTCCTGGAAGGATTCCGTATTGATGACTTGAAACGATGGGCTACAGCGCCCGAAGAAATGCCACAAGATCAGCTGGGCGTGAAAGTGAAAGGTACTTGGTTTGAAACAAACTGGTCGGCACAGTCTCGTCAGTTGAATGGTGATGGTTGCATTATCCTCTACGATGGACGTGTGTGGGATGACAAACTCTATTTATATCCTCTGCCTTCAGATCAGCTGCAATTGAATCCGCAGTTAGGACAGAATCCGGGTTGGAGTAATAATTAATATTTTGTTTATTCATTTAGAAGATTTGTATGATGACATATCAAATATATAAAAAGTTTGGCGGTATCTTATTGGCTGCAATTTCTGTTGCAATGATTGCATGCCATGATGACGAAAGTGCTGAATTAAGTCAATCAGTGTATCCGGAGTCAATAACACTTGATCTTCCGGAAGAGGTAAAACCGTTGATTTATAAAGATGAGAATGGTACAAATGTATTGCCCTTGTTGAAAGGCGAAACAGTTCAGCTGGGATATACCATTCTTCCTGAAAATGTAACGTTCAATGAGATAGTATGGGCTTCAAGTGATACAAATGTGGCTGAAGTAGATCCGAATGGCGTGGTGAAAGCGGTTAATGGAGACGGTTCGACCTATTCAGTCATACAAGTTTCTCCTTCAGCCTTTTATGCCGGAAGTGGTATCTATGGCACACTGAAGGTGATGGTGTCCAATGACATGGTACAAAAGCTGAAAGTATTTCTTTGTCAGCTGAGACTGATCAGGTATATATGGGGGAGAGTGTACAGCTGCAATACGCTATATTACCAGAAAACACAACCTATAAGACTGTGAAATGGTCTACTTCTGACGAGTCGGTTGCTACAGTTGATGAAAATGGTTTGGTTACAGCTCAGCTTATTGATGCAATTACCGAAACGGTTACCATTACAGCCTCGGCTTTGGATGGATCACAAGTATATGCAAGTAAGCAACTTACTATAATGAAGGTTGTTCAGCCTGAAGATATTATCATTGACCAAAGTGTGTCTGTAGAACAGAATTATGTATGGGCTATTACGGATAAGACAGTTAAATTACCTTATACTACAGTGCCTGCCGATTGTACTACCTCATTGATAGAATGGACTTCCAGCAACGAAGATATTGCTACTGTAAATCAAGGTGTAGTAAACTTCAATCAGAATGGAGTCTTTGGCGATGTCACGATTACCGCAACTTGTCCTGAAACAGGAAAAACATCTTCTATCAAGTTACGTCTGGAAGAGGGCTTGGTGCGTGAATTGTTCCATGATGAAAATAATTATACATGGTATAATGCAAAACAAAGCAATAATGGAACTGAATCTTCTCATGTATGGCATGATGGTTATCTGACAGTGACTACTTATACACAGACTGCTGGAACCAAGCAACGTGGTGACTTTAGATGTTGGAGTCCCAAGACTTGGCTGCATGCTGGCAAATATCCTATCTTTGCTATCCGCATGGAAGACGTGGCCGATAAGTATAAAGATGAAGGTGTGACTGTACGTAATATTAACCTGGATGCAGCTGGAGTTTGTGGTGGTACTACTTTCAGTGGAAATTTAGGTGGTGACAATAATAAATATAAATACAATTATAAGTGTAGTGACGGTAGCCGTGTCTTTGTTTATGATTTATCGTCACAATCATGGAAAACAGGTGGAGTAATGCCAACTAGCTCTGTTGCAGAGTTTACTACCTTGCAGTTTAAATATGCGGATATTGCAACCATCGACCATCAGATTCAGTATAATGTATATTGGGTACAAACCTTTAAGACTCTTGATGACTTGGAAGACTATCTGGATAAAGAAGGACTGACTTATGAAAAATGATAACTAAAAAAAAGAACGAACTATGATAAAGAATATCAGATTATTTGCAGGTGTAACGCTACTTATGGTAGCGTTCTCCTCCTGCTACAAGAATGAATTTGGGGTAGTGGACTTACTATGCTGGAAGATAATCCTGGAATCGTGGCGGGAGAATATGTGTACAATCATCCTTGTGCCATGTATAATGAGACCGATTTTACACGTGTAAAGAAGATGTTGGATGACGGAACGGCCCCTGCTATGGTAAAGACTGAACTGGCGAATTTGAAAAACAGTCCGTACACTTCGTTTACCTATACTCCTTCTCCTCAGGAAGAAATCGTGCGTGGAGATGCTACAGGAACCGTTTCTGGAAAAGAAAATTATAGCTATGCCATGAAAGATGCAGCCGCTGCTTACCAGACTGCACTTTTGTGGAAGTTGACAGGGGATGTAAAATATGCGGATCTTTCAGTTAAAATCTTGAATGCATGGGCTGATGTGTGCAAGCGTATCACATCGAACGATGCAAACCAGATGCTGGCTGCCGGCTGTCAGGGATATACATTTGCCAATGCTGCAGAAATCATGCAGACTTATGAAGGTTGGACTGCAAATGATATAGCTGATTTTAAGACTTGGATAGTAGATGTATTTGCATCTAAAAATAAAGATTTTCTGGATAATCATCAGGGAACGAATAATTGTCCGCTGCATTATTGGTCAAACTGGGACTTGGTAAATATGTGTTCCTATCTGGCTATCGGTATCCTGACGGAGAACAACGATATGGTGAACTTTGTAGTGAACTATTTTTTATACAGGTGTAGGAAATGGCTGTATCTCCAATTTGATTCAGGCTACATTTGATGACCCCTTGGGTAGCGGTGAACAGATTAGTCAGAATCAGGAAAGTGGCCGTGACCAGGGACATGCTTGTATGTCATTGGCCGTAACCGCTAATTTATGTCAGATGGCTTATACGCTTTATCAGGATAATCCATCTGTTTCTCAACTGGATTTCTTTGCGGCAGATGATAATGCCGTGATGAAGATGGGAGAATACATTGCACTTTTCAATCTGAAGGACGGGGCTGATAATGCAAATGCTTCTGGTCAGTGGTTGGTCAATTCTTCAAAGATGCCTTTCCAGGAATATAAGTATTGCATCGATTGCAGTTGTAAGGATAAAAATCATGGAGTAGACCAGATTGCGGTAGCAGATGATGAGAGTCGTGGTACAATCCGTCCGGGATGGGAGATTTTGTATAACCATTACGCTAAGGTAAAAGGCTTGAGCAGTGGGTATATATATACAAAGAAATTTGCTGATAAGTTGCGTCCGGAAGGTGGGTCTGGCGACACTCGTTATGGCAGCAACAGTGGTGCATTTGACCAGTTAGGATGGGGCACTTTGATGCTGTATCAGGAGTAATATATGAATGAATTTATTTGTATTTGAGTAGGATTCTCAAAGTTGACAGACATCTGTATTTCTGTATATGTTTTAGATATATAGAATACAGGTGTCTGTTTTTCTGTGATTTTTAGCATATTCCTTGAAAATTGATTTATTTTGTTATTCTGTTAAGTAAAGGAAATTAGCAGTCTCAAAATTATTCTAGTACATGAAAAAGATTAACTCTCGGATACGTTCATTCGAAATAAAATTGTTGTTCATATTTTGTCTGTGGATTAATACATCTGTTCTACTGGCAGATACCTTTACATTTCGGAATTTTGCCAGTGTAGATGGTTTGTCGGACTTGACAATCAGTACTATCTATAAAGATTCGAAGGGATATTTATGGCTAGGTACAGCGACTTCGGTGGAACGGTTTGATGGAGTGCGTTTTAAACATTATCCGGTGTTTGGAAATAATGAAAAACTAAAATGGGTGAATGTTATTGCAGAAACGGCAGGGAATCAAGCTTTGGATGGGGAATGAAACTGGTTTGTGGAGAATCGGAACAAATAAGCTGGAGCCAGTTTACCGTGATAGTATTCAGGGAATAGTACGTGAAATTCTTTCAGATGAAAAGGGCAATCTGTATATCGGTAGTGGTGATGGGTATGGGTGCGGAAAGCAGATGAAAAATTGGAACGGGTGACATTGGATGGACGAACTCTCTCGCCTGACAATGCCGTGGTAGCTATGTGTCGTGAGAAAAACGGAGTATTGTGGGTTCTTACTCAAAGGGAGATGTACAGAATTTCTCCTGTTAGGAAGCAGAAAAAACAATATTCTAATCCTTTATTGAATGATAAGGAGCCTTGTAAGTATCGTAGTATTGTTTCTTTAGGAAACAAATTGTACATCGCTACGCTGGGGAAAGGTCTTTTCTGTTTTGATAAACAATCAGAGACGTTTTTTCTTCTTTTGTGGATGTGGGTTGCAACCTGATTAACAAACTGTCTACTGATGGAAAAGACCTTTTGTATCTGAGCACGGATGGAGAAGGGGTCGTTTTTGTGTCTGTAAAGGCAAGAAAGGTAGTACGTACTTTTCGGAATGACCCTTCGCATGGGGAAAGCTTGCACTCCAATTCCGTGTATTCTTTGCTGCTTGATCGTGACGGATGGTTGTGGATTGGCTTTTTTATCAACAGGGACTGGATGTGACAAATTACAATAGTGGAGCATTCTCTGTGTACGACTATCCTCCTTATTTTGATTCGCGTAATCTGTCCATTCGTTCCATTTGTATTTTAGGGAAGGAAAAAATGATAGGTACACGTAATGGAGGATACTATGTAGATGAGGCACGTAATTGCTATCGTTTCTTTGCAAAGCCAGAAATCAGGAGTAACTTGATTATGTGTTGCAAGAAATTTGATGATGAATTTTACATCGGAACCTATGGAGGAGGACTTTATAAATTCAATCCAGAGACACTGGCAATTACTGGTTTTCAATCTTCTGAAGGTGACGGGCCATTTCAGAACGATAATATTTCTTATATGGTGGAAGACTCGGAAAAGCGTATTTGGATTTGTTCATCTTCAGGTTTATATTGCTATGATAGACAGGGAAATCTGTTGGAGCATTATACTGATGAAAATTCTTCTTTACCGAGTAATTCTGTGTTCTATATACTTTTTGATTCTAGTGGGAAAGCTTGGATTTGTACAAACAACGGATTGGCAATTTGGGAGCCAAGTGGAAAACGAATTCGTACAGATGTGTTTCCTGAAGGGTTTATTCATAAACAACGTATTTCGTCGGTATATGAAGATTCTGGGCATCAGTTGTATTTTATACCTGATAAGGGGAATTATTTGTATCTGATTTACAAATGACCAGTTTCGGTATTGGTCTCCTTCTTCTTTATTGTTCGGAAAGAATCTTTCATTTGTGGTGGAAGACAAAGATAAATGGCTGTGGATTGGTACGAATGACGGGTTATATCGTTACGATAAAAAGGATGTATTTATTCCGTACAGTTTTGCTGATGGTGTGCCTAATCCAAATTTCTTGGCTTGCTTTCCTGAAATAGACGATAAAGGAGGAATATGGTTTGGTAATTCTAAAGGTTTAATTTCTTTGCGAAAAGACTGGCGTATGCGTGAGAACAAGAATGCGTATCGTGTAGGTATATCTGGGATACTGCTGGAAGGAGAAATATTGGATGAAGCGTTGAAGGAGAGTTTCGGGGAAGTACCAGGTGGCATTGTCTTGCTGGAGGAAACATCTTACATTGTTGTTTTCTGATTTGACTTATACCGATGTGCCGCATACTTTTTATGAATATCAATGGGACGGGAATGAGGAGTGGCAACGATTGGATGGGAAATCGGAATTGGTGTTTTATGATTTACTTCCTGGTAAGTATAAACTGAAAATACAGCGTATGGGGAACCAGATTCAGTGTCTGTATTGACTCTAGATATATCCATGCCGATAAGTTATCGAGTTCTGTTTGGTGGTATTTTACTAATATTGTTTGTAATGGTCGGTTGGGCTTATTTTGTTAAATCAGGAAGGAGTCTGATGTTTAGAGGAATAAAATTAGGTAAGATATTGCTTGTAAGTGAATCGGAAGAAGAAAAAAAAGTGAAATCTGTTTCTTTAACACGAGAAGAATGTGCAGTTATTAGGTAAAGTACGTAGTTGTATGGAAACACAGAAGTTGTATATAAATCCGAATTTGAAGATTGGAGGACTTGCAGAAAAAACAGGAATTTCAGTTTATCTGCTTTCTTATCTGTTTAATCATTACTTGAATAGTAGTTATTATGATTTTGTGAATAGTTATCGGATTGAAGAATTTAATCGTTTATTGGAAAAAGGTGAACATACGCAATATACGTTACAAAGCTTTGATTGAGAAATGTGGTTTTAGTTCCAGAACTTCTTTTTTCCGTTATTTTAAAAAGTAAAAGGAATGTCTCCAGGAGAATATATTCGTAAGTTGGATAAAGAAAAATAAAAGATATATTCTTCTAAGTAAGTGTTTATTGAGCTATCCTCCAGTATCAAATAATTATTTGATACTGGAGGATAGCTTTTTATAAATATCTGTAATATAGCTTGTTATTTATTTTATTTGTTTCATGCAAAAGGCTGGTCATTCTCTCTGTTGATTATATTTTTCCTTCGTGAAATGCCATAATATATTTGCATTTGTAATCAGTTAACAAAATGTGGACATGGAGAACATACTTGCACTTTCTAATCAATCAATTTCAGACGCTTATAAGCAATATGCACATTGCATTTTCCTTTATATATATTATAAAGTGGAGGATGAAGAACTTTCACATGATTTGGTGCAAGATACTTTTTTTGCGTTTAATTACTTATAGGGGAGAGATTTGTTTGCATACGGTAAAGCATTTGCTTTACATCATTGCGCGTAATTTGGTGAATGATTATTTACGTCGGTATTATAAGACTCAGGAAGTGATAAATGAAGTGTATGAAAATACGAGAATGGAAGAACTCTTGTGAGATAGAATCGATACTTTATGCAAAAGAAATATGTGTACGTGAACTAGAAGTAGTATCCCGGCTTCCTGTGCGACGTCGTAAAATTTATGAATTGGTTCGCTTTGAAGGAGAGGATACTACAGAGATTGCGGCGAAATTATCTCTTTCAGTTCGTACGGTAGAGAATCATCTGTTCATCAGCCGCAAGGAAGTACGCAACTATATGAAACAATGTATATAAAATAATGATAAGAAGTAAAAACGTTAATTTAAAGTTTAATCTTATGAAGAATGGTTTTCTGAAAAATTCATCGCAGAGAGTCCTTTTTTCGGCCATGATGGTTTCGGCTCTAGTAGCCGGCAACGTGGCTCCGATGCATGCGGAAGTGGTTTCTGTACAATCAGTTCTGCAATCGGTAAGTGTGAAAGGACAGGTGCTGGATGCGGAGGGTATTCCTGTTATTGGGGCAAGTGTTCTAGAAAAAGGAACTACAAATGGTGTGATAACAGACATTGACGGAAATTATTCGTTGAATGTGTCTTCTAAGAATGCAGTAGTGGTGATTTCTTATATTGGCTATAAAACGGTAGAATTGCCAGCTTCCAGTCCTAATTTATCGAAAGTCATTCTTAAGGAAGATACAGAGGTATTGGATGAAGTAGTGGTTGTGGGTTATGGTGCTCAAAAGAAACAGACGTTGACCGGCTCTGTGACAGTTGTGGATGAGAAAATGTTCCAAAACAAAGGAACAGTGAGTAACCCTCTTTCAGCTATGCAGGGACAAGTACCAGGACTACGTATTACCCGTTCTTCTGCTGCTCCAGGTGAGGAAGGATGGGGAATATCCATACGTGGTGCAGTATCTAAGAATTCTGTAGATCCGTTGCTGATTATTGATGGTGTGCCTGCAAGCAGTGTAAGTGAAATGTCTCAATTAAGTGCTGACGACATTGAATCCATTAACTTCTTAAAGGATGCTTCTGCAGCCATTTATGGAGCTAAAGCAGCTGGAGGGGTAATTTTAGTAACAACGAAACGTCCGGATGCAGGTAAAGCAAAAATAGAATATAGCGGTTCGTTTACTCGTAAAATCGTGGGATTGCAACCTCGTCTGATGAGCCTTGATGAATGGGCAGATGGGGTTATTCAGGCACGTACTAATGATGGTTATGGAGAGGACGACCAATGGATACGTTATGCTAAGTTGGCAAAGTCTTTGAAAGGAAGCTGGATAAATTTAAATGGAGGAGATGGTTCGGTTCCTAATCCAATTCCCAATGCTTTTATTGGTGTAGCCGATTTTGTGTTCCACGATATGAACTGGACGGATGTGTTATGGGGAAATGCAAACTCTACACAGCACAATTTGAGCCTGTCAGGAGGAACGGAAAAATCTAGTTACCGTCTTTCATTGGGCTATCTGAATGATCAAGGTACTTTGCAATGGGGTAATAATTCAAATGAACGTTATAATGTGCGTTTATCTAATAGTTTCAAGATTTCTAATCGTGTTAGTTTGGAGTCAAATATGGCCGCTAGCCGGCAGCACCAGGTAGCTCCCACACAGATTAGTGCTGTCCTAGGTGTTTCTATTCCTCAGCCGGGTTTACCGGTATCGACCATAGATGGTAAGCCTTATGCATGGGGTGGAATTCATACGCCTAACTGGCAGGTAGAACTTGGTGGCGATAATAGACTGACAGTAACCAACATGAGTGTAAATGAGGTCTTAAAAATAAATATATTGGAAGGTCTTGATTTTCAGGGGACTGTAGGATATAGCACAAATACGGCTATGCGTGATGAGCAATATCTGTCTATTGATTGGTATCAGTATGACGGTACGTTAATCAGAAATGAAAACTCTCCTTATCCTGCACAGGAAAAATCTTCTTACATGAAGAGTGCATCCCGCACAGATAATTGTACGGCTTCTGCTTTCCTTACTTATAAAAAGTTGTTGAACGAGGTTCATGATTTGGCTTTGATGGGAGGTGTACAGTATGATTATGCAGCATATGATTACAGTGCTACCAAAGTCATGGATGTAGAGTCTGCCATTGAATCATTAAATGGTAAAGGACAGGTTTATATTGATAAAGTTGATAAGTGGGAAGAGGCTATATTGTCTTATTTTGGACGTTTCAACTATAATTATAAGTCGAAGTATATGGCAGAGTTGAATGCCCGTTATGACGGTTCCTCTAAATTCTTGCCAGAAAACCGCTGGAATTTCTTCTGGGGAGCATCTGCTGGATGGCGAATCAGTGAAGAAAGCTTTATGGAAGGTATTCATGACTACGTGAGCGAATTGAAATTACGCGCTTCATACGGAGAGGTAGGTAATCAAAGTGGTATCGGACGCTATGATGGTATCCAGTTGTATAATTATAAGTCAAATAGTGGTGCTTTACTGGGAACATCAAAAGGAACTTACGTGGAATCAGCGGGGTTGGTAAGTAAAGTACGTACTTGGGAACGTATTTATAATTACAATTTAGGTTTAGACTTTGGTTTCATAGGAAATCGACTTACCGGAACCTTTGAATTATTTATGAAAAAAAATAACAACATGTTGATTTCCCGTTTATATCCTGGTGTGTTAGGTGGTACAGCACCAAGTACCAATACCGGAAAGTTTATGGCCAAAGGATATGATGGAAGTTTGACCTGGCGTGATAAGATAGGTGAGGTAAATTACCATTTAGGTGGAACATTAACTTATATGACGAATGAATTGATTGATGGAGGAGAAGTGGTGGTAGAGGCTGGATACAATGCAGCATTGAATGGCTATCCGTTAAACTCTATATTTGGTTATCGTTATATGGGGAAAATTCAGACAGATGAGCAGGCTGATGAAGTATACACAGAAATATACAGGAAACAATTCCGTAAATATGCCTGCTAACCTTCGTTTAGGAGATCATATGTATGAAGATGTCAATAAGGATGGTAAACTTACTCAGGATGACTTAGTCTTTTTAGGTACTGATGATCCCAAACTGTCTTTCTCTTTTAACTTCGGTTTCGAATGGAGGGGATTTGATTTTAATGCAGTATTTCAAGGAGTTGGAGATCGTACCATCTATCGTGAAATTGATGCATGGAAAGTACCTTTTAAAGCTATTTGGTTGAATACATCTAATCAAAGTGTAGGCAATGTTTGGAGCCCTGAAACTCCCAATAACTATTATCCGAGCTACTCAAACAATAATGATATTAACAACTACAATTACATGGCTTCTACATGGTCTGTAGAAAATGGTGCTTATCTTCGTTTGAAGGATATTGTATTAGGATATACCTTCCCTAAGACTTTGATAAGTAAAACTGGCTTCTTGAGCAATCTACGTGTATATGTTGCGGGAGCAGATTTGTGGGAAAAATCATATATAAACGATGGCTGGGATCCTGAGGCTACACGCAAAGTGGAAAATAAACAGCGCTATCCATTTAACCGTACAATTACTTTTGGTATCAATGCTACTTTCTAAAAATAAAGAAATGATGAAAAAGATAACATATATTTTGGGATTATTTTCTATGCTAACGTTTCAGTCATGTCTTGACATGGAACCGAAAACTCAGTTGGCAGATACAAATTACTGGCAGACTCAGACCATTTTAAATTGTTTGCTACTCAGTTTTATGGCTGGACTGTCGATTTTAAACAATTGGATGATAGTCCTCATAGTGATGTTCGTTCTGATTTGCGGACAGGAATCACATTGGATGTCTACAGTAATGGAACGAATAGTATTCCGTCGTCGGATAAAACTTACACCAATAATTACAATCGTATCCGTCAGGTGAACACATTACTGCAGCAGGCTGAAGGTTATGCTGTTCCGGCAGATATCGAAACATCAGTGGGTGAGGCCCATTTCTTCAGAGCCTATTGTTATTTTGATTTGTTGCAGGTATATGGAGATGTCATTATTACTCGTACTCCATTGGATATTGATTCACCTGAAATGCAAATGGCCCGTAACTCTCGCGATGACGTGGTTGATTTTATTTTGGAAGATTTGGAAGAAGCAATCAGACTTCTTCCTGAAGCAAATGAGATTAGCAGTAAAGATGAAGGTCGTTTGTCTAGTCAGGCTGCGAGTGCTTTTCTTTCTCGTGTCGCTCTTTATGAAGGTACTTGGCAAAAGTTTCGTAATGGTGGACAGAACAATGATCGTTCAAGCGCATTATTGGATATAGCTGCAACGTCTGCTCATGATGTAATAGAAAGTGGTTTCTTTGAACTGTTTAATCCAGAGGAATTAGGTACTGAAGCTTACAAATATCTTTTTATCCTTGAAAATGATAAATCGAATCCTGCTGGTATTACTAAAAGTGGGAATAAGGAATACATCTTTACTAGACGTCATGATCCTACATTGGCTTCTATTGGTTTTAATATCACACAAGGACGATTGGGTAATGCTGTATACGTGACACGTAAAATGGCAAATATGTATTTGCAAAGTAATGGCTTACCCATTAACCCTCAGACATGGGATTATAGTAAAGTGGATTCCGAGTTCAAGAACCGAGATAACAGAATGAGTAATACACTTATGATACCTGGACATACATATTGGGGAACAGGAGGAGGACGTATAGACTGGACGGGAAGTGCAGAAGAAATTGCGAATGCTTCGCATAAGAACTTTATGCCTTCTACTGGTACAGGGTATTTTCCTCATAAATGGTGTTGTGAGCGTGATGGGGTACCTACAGGAATGGAAGCATATGATTATCCAATTATCCGCTATGCTGAGGTTTTGTTAAATTATGCTGAGGCTGTATTTGAACGTGATGATAAAATTTCTGATGAAGGTTTGGCTATCAGTTTGAATTTGACTCGTAAACGTGTCAATCCCAATATGCCCGATTTGACTAATGCTTTTGTTTCTGCCAATAATTTGGATATGCGTACTGAGATACGTCGTGAACGTACAGTTGAATTCTATGATGAGAATTTCCGTATTGATGATTTAAAACGATGGAAAACAGCAGAAGAAGAAATGCCGATGAATCTTACGGGTGTTAAATGGAGAGGTACGGATTATGAGACAAAATGGACTGATGCTTCTTCTAAAACCATGGACGCAGAAGGTTGTATTATTTACGAACAAGGTCGTGTTTGGGAAGAGAAACATTATTTGTATCCTCTGCCTATAGACCAGCTGAAATTAAATCCGAATTTGGAACAGAATCCAGGTTGGGAGTAATGATTTTATTTGTATTAGCAATCTAATAATATTATATCAATCATGACATACAAAAATATATTATATAAAGGTTGTGCGGCTGTAGGTTTAATAGGACAATGGCATTTACGGTTTCGTGCAACGATGAAATGGTGTCACCCGAAATGAATGAAAAGGTACTTATTTCTGATATCAATTTAGATGTAACTCCTGTATTACCGTTATTAGTAGGAAGTGATACTATATTGAATTATAGTGTATTGCCAGAAAATGCCTCAGATAAAGGAGTAATTTGGAAATCAGGGAGTCCTGAAATTGCTAGTGTCGATGAAGAAGGGCGGATAAAGGCTGTACATGCTGGAACGGCAATTGTTTCGGTAATGCCTGCTGTAGGTTTTACGGTTACTTCTACCGTTGAAATCAAAGTGGTAGATCAGATTGTTTTTATAGAGGACATCAAACTTGATATGACGGAAGAAGAACTGGAAGTTTATGAGACCTCTTCGTTTCAATTGCGATGGCAAACTATTCCTTCGGACCCTACTTATCCTACGTTGAAATGGGAAAGTTTGACTCCCGAGATTGCAACTGTGACCGAGGATGGGGTTGTGAAAGGTGTGAAAGCTGGAACTGCACGTGTTAAGGCAACAGCTACAGATGGAAAGCATTTTACTAAAGAGTTTGAAATTACAGTGAAGCCCATCATCTTTATAGAAAGTCTTTCTTTTGTTAAAGAATCGGATAAACTGGCATTGATGAAGTTTATGTACCTCAACTCGATGTAAAACCGGGCAATGCGACACTTTCAAGCTTTGAAATGGGAAAGTAGTAAACCGGAAGTTGTTGAGATTGATGAATACGGGCATTTTATTGCTAAGAAATATGGAACTGCTGTGGTTACTGCTACGGCTGATTATGGTGATGGCAATCCTATTTCTGCTTCTATGAATGTAATAGTAGCTGAAGGTAAAATGAATGATTCTTTCG
>VOFG01000784.1_pt1 | contig 62000 bp, 70 predicted proteins | sample 5384171 | NCBI WGS metagenome assembly VOFG01 (sample SAMN12384726, study PRJNA508395) | human gut metagenome | isolation source: healthy gut F | host: Homo sapiens
TTCATTACCAAGATAAGCAAGAACAGATAAGCCGTAATGGGCAGCCAGACAATCAGGAAGATAAAGAAAAAGAGAAACTTATTATGGATTTGAGAATAGCAACAGTTTTAAACAAACTCATTCTATAATTTCCAAACTTAAAAAATAAAGAACTGGACTTTAGAAGAAAAACACAGTTAAAAAAACCATAGCAGAGAAAAAAATAAACAGATTTCTTCTATAATGAAGGATGGTGATGTTGCCTCTTTCTACTCCTCTCTTGAATAATTTTCATAATCTTCAAGATAGCTGATGGCAAAAAAAGTCGTACCCGACAAAGAGGTGGGGTACGACTTTATGCTGTCTATGTTCTGAGGTGTGTTTTCCCTCACGTAAGCAATTTCTTTGGCAACCCTGCAGATGAAGATTTTTTGCAGTGAAAAGAAAAACAGCTTTTCGTGAAAGCGAACTATTAGGAAAAATACATAGTGTTTCACATGTCTGTTGGTTCAAATGGTGAAAGAGAGTTTATGGCAGAGTTGGGATTAAATACAAGAAAACTCAATAGGGGTATAAATTGCAATTCGATGTGACAGTAGTAATAATCTACCCGCATTGAGTGGATAGTCATGGCTTTTCACTACCTTTGTAGGAAAAGATAAAGTTATGGTATAGCATATGATTGATAAAGTTATATTCGACAAGTTAATGATGCGATATAGACATCTCGGAACAAGAAAAATAGAAACCACAGGAGCCTTTTTGATTGGTAATGCGTCTCACATTGCATCGGAAGCATGGCTAAATTCTGTATATCCTTGCCTTTCAGAACAAGAAACTGCAGAACTTGAAACATTGCTGGATACAACTATACCTCCAGAATATCGTTATTTCTTACAGAATATTTCTAACGGAATGAATGTCCTTGTGGATGAACTCTGTCTGTTCGGAAAAAGAAAAAATCATATCCGCTCTTCGATGGATGCGACTAGACAACCTTTTAATCTTAGAGATGCATTAGAGGAAAAACCTCGCAATGCTACTTCTGATATGTTTTTCATTGGAGGATATTCATGGGATGGATCTAAACTCTATATAGATAAAAGAAATAATAGCGTTCATTACTGTAAACGGTATGACAGCACATCTCTTAAATCATGGGATTCATTGGCTGAAATGATAATATCTGAAGTAAAAAGATTATATAGTTTGTTCGATCTGGACGGAAAGCAGATAGACGAAAACAAATCTACTATTCCGGTTATATAATACTTTGACTTTTAGGGCAATTGATAAAGAATAGAATATTTAAGTCATGAAACTGGCTGATAAACGATATCTGAAGTTTGAAACGATTATAGCATTGTGTTCCTTTTTTTCCTGTGCTTGTGATGGTATTAGGTTGGCCAATGTTAAGAGACAGCAACTTTGAAAACCTGATAGGGTATGCAATTGCATATATAACTTCTTTAGGATTAAACTCTTTGGGTGGTATAATCGCATGGCAACTGTCAACTGAGAAAACCCATTGGTTTTTGTTTGCATTTTACCAATGGATTGCGCACATGGTAAGTATCACTCTTGTCTTGGTAAGTACATCTTTCGTAGATTCTATGTTTTTTACAGATAATAGTCTGCCGCTTTCACATGACGAGATGTCAGACAGTGAAATGATTGTAGTAATATTATATATGGAAACATTGATTTTCGCTTGTCCTATTTTGGTATCCAGCTATCTTGCCAAACAAATTGGCAAAGGTAGATAAACAAATCTATGAACGTTGATGGATGAAAATTCCATTAAGCGACTTGTTTTTTTATCTCTTATTTATTCTACAGGCTTTAAGTAAGATTACTTGTTGTAAATACAATGATCTAATGGATTGGTGAACAATATATGCTCATCTTTCTATTTTGGGAGGGTATGTTTAGTAGCTATGTGTTTCCTACATTTGGCAAATCTGTGTTTAGATATTTGCCTATTGAATCATCGCTTTCCAAAACCTCTTATCTTGATATAATTCATAGAAGTTTCAGGATTATCGACATAGGTTCTCCATGATAAAACAAATTTATTTTCTATATATTCAAAATACCAACCACTATATCTTGTTCCTTCTAAAGGATATTCCCTCCAATAATTTAAACTGTTTATATTATCATATATAAATATTGAATCAATACTTATTCCCATGGTAGTTCTTTTCCCAATTTGATATGCATGAATATACTAACTTGTTATCTTTATTAAATATGACTTGCTCCATTTTTCCGTCAGGATATAACTTCAATGTATCCTTACAGTTGATATCACGAACATATATGCCGGAAAGTTGATTTATGGATGAATTATCATTGAGAAGAAATACATGCACTGCTAGCAACACTAGTGATGATATAATTATATATTTCCAGATATTTCTCGTAACCATTCTATTTTCCGCCTTGACACGCATGTTCCCTAAACCTACCTTTGCGCCGTAACCCTTAAACAACAATGATTATGGCAAAAGAAAAAGTAAACTACCAGGAGGTATATGACCTCTATCAGTTATGCAGTGAGACCAAGGATCTTCGTGAGTTCTGTGCGGATTATGGAGTAAATTACGACAAGTTCATGAACTGGCAGCGTCATCAGCTATGGAGCGAAAAGTTAGGCAAGACAGTTCAGGTTGAGCAACCCAAGGTTGCCAAAGTCCGGATAACCGGCAAGCCTTGCAACAGTCCAACCGTAAAGTTGGAGGTGAAACAACCTGAAGGTGAATCTCCGATTAAGTGGGTAAAACTGCAATTGACATCAGGTGCCACATTGTTCCTGAGAAACACCACAGTTCTTGATTTGAGTCTGTTGCTTAATAAAATGATAGGATGATATGCTTGGACTTAGCGCTAACCTGAACTATTACCTGTTCAACGGTAATGTGGATTTGCGGAAAGGAATCTTCCGCCTGTGTGAGAGTATAAGGGAAGAGATGTCACTTGACCCGAGCGATGCATCCAATGTATATATGTTCATGTCCAGGAACCGGAAGGTCGTTAAGATACTTCATTACGAACGCGGTTTTTATGTGCTTTACGAGAAACGTCCTGTCATGGGAAAGTTCAAGAAACCTGTGTTTGATGAAGTTTCCAAATGCTACCGGATACAATGGTCGGACATGGCCTATCTTACGGAAAGCATAGTAGTTGACAAGATGTACGTCAGTCCGAAAGATTAATATTAATACATTGATTATCAATAAAATAATATAAGAATAAACGATAAAAAGTTTGCGTAACTGCCTGATTTTTCGTACCTTTATATCATGATTGATGAAAGGGCATACGAGTTACTTTGCTGCCGCCTGGGTCTGGCGAATGAGGAAAAGGCAGGGCTTCGCAAACAGGTAAACGAACTGATTGCGAGGCTTAAGGCTATTGAAGAATCAAACAAAGAGAACTCCAAGGCTATGGTTGATACAATCAATGACCTCAAAGAATCCCTCGAAAAGCAATCGAGTACGGTTGAACATTACAGGAAAGAGATGGAACTTATGAGAAAGCAATTTTGAGGCAAAAAGACGAGGTGAACATGATGCTGGCAAATGAGATATCCAATCTCAGGCTTCAGCTTGAGGGCAGCAGGAAACACCGTTTCGGCCGTACCTCAGAGCAAAGAAGGCTGCTGAACAACCGTAACATTGACAAATCTGCAATGGAGAAGTCCGAGTACGACGGTTCTGGCAAGAAAGGTGATGATGATAATAAGACCGATGGTAACGGTACCGGCAGCAATACCTCTTCCGGTAACGTATCTGCACAGAACTGCAGGCCTTCAAGGAAAAAGGAAACTGCTCCCCGTGCAGCAAAGACCAGGCTGAAGGTGGATAAGGTAATTGTTCATGAAATAGAAGACTATTACCAACTCCCGGATGGTGCAAGGCTTATGAAGCGTAACGGAATGGCTGATGTGTGGGAATACAGGTTTATAGAACATGTGCGTGCTCATAACGTGGAGCATGTGTACAAGGTGGCAAGGGTAAGCCTTTGCAGACGGAACTTTCACTAACACGATGGAGCATCCCTTGAAAAACCTTGGAGGAATCTTTTCCCCTGATTTGCTTGCCCGTCTGCTTTGTCTGAAATATGACTTCAGTATGCCTGAGAACAGACAGATAAGACTGCTTGCAAGAGAAGGCATCCACATAAGCAATACCACGCTGAACGGCTATATCCATAACGGAATCTCCAGGCTTAGGGAGTTTATGGAAGATGTCTTCAAGGAGTTTGTACAACAGGCAAAATACCTTATGGTTGATGAGACTACCGAACTTGTCGGAGTTGAAACACCGGAAGGCAAGGCTTACAGGAGAAAGTATTTATGGGCTTTTTTTGCAAAGCATGTCAGGTTGGTTTACTATCATTACAATAACGGCAGCAGAGCCTCTGATGTAGCAAAGACCTTCCTTGAACATTTTGTGGGATCTGTATCTACAGACGGATATACGGTTTACAGGATGTTCGACGGAGAAGACTCAAAGGTGCTTCATATAGGATGCTGGACACACTGCAGGAGGCTGTGGGTCGATGCCTTGCCATCAGACAGAGCTGCGATGGATATAATAGACCCTATCGGTGATATGTTCAGAAATGAAGACTTGTTCCGCACAATGAAACTCAGCGGTGAGCAGATTAAGGAAAAAAGACTTAAGCTTACGAGACCTATTCTTGAACGTATCCATCATAAGGTGGTCATGATGATGCAGGATACTAAACTCATGGCAAACGAACTGATGAGAAAGGCTGTGAACTATACGATAAACCAGTGGAAATCCCTGAAAAATATCCTCAAGGACGGTTCTGCGGAAATATCGAACAACCTCTGTGAGCAAAGGATGAAACCTGTAAAGCTGCTGCTCAAGAACTGTATGAACATAGGCAGTGAGGATGCAGCAGGAAACTCGGCATTCATCTTCTCTCTGATAGAAAGCCTGTAAACTTAATGACATAGATCCTCAGGATTACCTGAAGCACTTGTTTGAATGTATTCTTCATGGTAAGGACTGCGACAAAAAAGCCCTTCTGCCATGTTTTTATCAATCGGAATGTTAAAACAAAAATATTTTCTTACGGACATTTTTATTTTATCGGCTGAAAAACAGCCGATAAAATTGTCATGGCGGAAAATAGAATGCTTACATATTTCTCATTTTCATATATTCAGGATTGTTTATTGGTCTGTCAAATTTCTTAGCTTATTTGTGAGCCATATCCGTTATTCCAGTAATCTCATCAATTTTCATAAGCTAAAAGATTTCAGATACTTCTAGCAACAATAGAAGTGATAATTGCTGCCAATAATAAGAATGTGGCAGCAAGCCACGGTTGATTACATTCCCTTTAATAATTCATATACTTTCTTGTATACTTTCTTTTTTTTTTTGTCCTCTTCACATAGAAAATCTACCAATCTTTGACAATCTAGTTCCTGAACATTACGTTTGAGAAATTCTAACACTGTATCTTTCGCTAATTCATAGCTGTAGTACTGTATTTTAGGGGCATGCGTAAAGAAATCAAAAGCTAATGGAGATTCTTTCCAGTTTTGGTGAAACAACCCGCTCCATATCTTTTTTAATTGCTCCAAGAGAACCGTATTCTTTTCAGATGGGTATATGGCATCGTATTCTTTTTATAAAACGAGCTAGTGACAAGAAAGCAGTTTCAAAGGTGAAAAAAGACTCCAAAGTCATATTATCCTCCTCGGAATCGGTATAATCAATTTTCTTTATCTTGTCAAACAGTATAGAATTTCCTTGATGATTTCCTATTGTAAAATACATATCAAATGATATATAGTTGTCATCCACCTCATTTATATGTTTCCAATCTATTGATTTAATGTCATTACATACTTTCAATAAATCGTTAAAAGTGTAAGGTGAGGTCAGCTGTTTGATTGCTTTCTTAAACCTGTTCATTGCACTTTTAGGTGTGCTTGATAAAACAGGGAGATCGATATGCTCATATTCAGAAGGTAGCACGCTTCCGGCTTTCCAATTATTAAATTCATCAGAATAGGATTTCAATAATTGGGATATAAAATTCTTTTCATCAGGAGCCAAATTTCTATAATTTTCAACTCCATGAGTAAAATAGGCTGGCTTACGATTTATCTTTTTTCCTTTCGTTGTACAATAGATGCGATAAACAATGAGCGAATAAACATAGTCTCCTTTCAAACTACTTTTTCTTGCACTTCTGTATGGAATGTTTCATAAAAATATCGTGAACAGCTAATATGTAGGCATAACAATTTTCGATTATAATCCAATCGCCGACAGATAAATCACAATGTTTCATATTTAAAAGATTTAAATGGAACTATTACCTTTGCAAAGGTAAAAAAGTAATACTAACACGCATAATATAAGCAGATTATTACGATTTCCCTTATTATCGTTATTGTTCGTTGGGCTTTAAAGTCTTACCTCTTCATCTTTTCACGCCATGCCTGTTTCCTCTGAATAAACTCATTGTATTCATTGGCGGTGCGGTTCATCGTGTCAATGAGATACTGAGCCATTTCGTGCATTTGTGTAGCATATAGCACAGGAATGCGCTGTTCATCCTCGGCATAATGTTCCCGGCTGTGCGCGATGCCTTCAGCCATTTGCTCGAATGCCCGCAGCGGATTCAGTCCACCAGGAACAAGCATATTTCCCAAGTGCTTCATTTCCTGGCTGCGCTTGGCTGCATCGAATGACTTGAGACTTTCCAAATCGGTTTCCGGGTCATTCTTAAAGCAGTAGTAAAGCCAGATTTCGAAGCAGGGATTGCTGACAATCCATTGTGCTGATTCTTGATTATCAGATTCGTTGCTTATCTTGACAAGCTGGTCGTAGAACTCATCCACATCACTCAGCAGGAATACCTTATCCATATCGTCCAGGCTGATAATGCTGGTTGGCAAGTGCGACTTCTCCTGACTGCCGGATGGCAGACCATATCGCTTGCATCTGGTAAGGTTGCAGCCCTTGTCCCTCCTTGGAAACAAAAGCCACTCTCAGCGAACGGAGTTCCTTTTGGCGAATCAGTTCACGCAGGAAATCCTTTTCCTTACGTTCACCGCCTGAGATGACACAGACAATGCTATAGGAAAGCGTACCGTCTGTCTTTTCATACCCTTTTAAAGTACGAACAGGCATCGCTCCGGCTTCACTTGGCTGAGCCGGTACTTCGGCCAACGATGGCAATTGAGGTTGAAGATCCAGTTCCCTTGTCCTTCTTCCGTAAGAGAGTTTCCGATCAGTTGGCATAGTCCTTCAGCAAATTAACAAACCGTATGGCTCCGTAGCGTCCTTCGTTATACCCCCTGAAGGGAGAAATGGTGTGGTGCTCCTTGAAATCATTGTGCGAATAGAGCACCGAAGCCCCTTCACGCTTATCTACAAACCAGATTTCATCCGAGCGGAGCATGTCGCGCTCATCAAGCAGCCTGGTTGTCGTGGGTGGTAAAGATGAGCCTGGCCGTTGGTGTCGGTTGTTTTTGCAAAGTATTCCACAATGCCCTTGACCATGGTGGGACTCAGGCAGCAGTTGATTTCGTCCACCACTACCGTCTTGCCTTGCTTGCAGGCATAGTAGAGTGCCGGCAGCAGCGTCAAGGCACGCAGCGTTCCGTCCGACTGCATACTGGTGTCCAAAGTGCCCACAAATCCACCCTTGCCGATGTTGTCGAATATCAGCCTGATAGACCTTGCGCACCCCATTTTCTACATTGATGGACAGTACCGGAGTGGTGTTGGCATTCAGTGAAAGCGATTTCACTTTGTCCAGATCACCCGGCAGGTTTTGGGCGATGGCGATGTGCTGTTTAGCCCAACTGTCGAAATCCGTTTCCTGTAAGGTCATGTCGTTGACACCCACTTCCAGGCTGCTGACCAACTGACGGACAAATTCCATCATGGGTTGATTGTCGCGCAGTAAATCGATCAAGGTCGGCAGGAAAGTGTGTACACCGATAATTTCCAGCTGTCCGTTGAACCATTGGGCAGCCAATGCACAACGGGCGTCCGCAATAATCGGGAACTCCCGGTTCAGTGCCATCAGCGATGCGAGCGGATTCTTTTCTAGCATTTTCCGGGTTGCTTCCGCAATGGCTTCATCCGCTGCTTGTGCAAATTCCACCTCCTCCTGCTTACGCTCGTAAATCAAGTCCAGCTTTCCTTCTTTCGGGAACGACTCATACAACCCTTCCTTGGCTACAAAGGTTTCGGTCAGTTCCACTTCGTAAAAGAAGAAATGCTGCTGTATCTCAAATTCCACAGCCAATGAAATAGGCTCTTTGCCTGCATCTTTCTTCAGCAGATAGAAGAACTTGCCAAGTTCCAAGTTCTTGGCAAAGTCCTTGTCCAACGCAAAGGCACGCAGAAATTCCATGGCTTTGACCACGTTGGACTTTCCGGCACCGTTGGGGCCGTAGATGGCTGCCTGCTTCAGCAGAGGTACATCACAAAGGTCTGTATAGACATGCCCAGCCAGCTGGGTACGTTTCATGTTTGGAAACATATCGAACTGAGCTTCGTCATCGAACGAAAGAAAGTTCTTCAAAATCAGGCGGAGTATCATAGTGATTCTATTAAATGAGAATGCTGACTTGTTGTTTATTTGTATAAAGGACAAAGCCTTCTCACTTGCAAAGATAATCATATTTTTTTTGTAGGGTGAAATTTTCACGTGAATTATTCACTTCAAAATGTCTGTTTCCCGTTTTGTAAATGCAAGAATGCTGTAAAAGAGTTTTTTGCAGTGAAAAGAAAAATAAAGCCGTTGGCTGAAACAACGCCGTCTGGAAAAACAGTTTAGTTTACGTGGGTTAGCTTTATATATGCGCTAACCTAAAGTAAAGTATTTATGTCTATCGAAAAATGCAGTTGTATTGCCACAAGAAAAACGGGAAGAGCCACATTTCGACTTCTTCCCGCTATGAACCGGATGATAGGTACTGAGCCTTGGAGAATCATTTTTTCTTTTCACTGCAAAATCACAGAATGTGTTCGTCAATCTCAATGACATGCCTTCCGGTCGTAGTGCGTAGGTTCTTCCGCACTGTAGCGAATGTAGAATTGCTGAACCATTCATTAAAGGTGGCTATAACAAATCTGGCGGCATGGTCGCCACTGATATTGTACTGGAAAGCGATGTTCCAGGCAAAATTTTTGAGTGCAATCTGCGTAACGTTCATCCTAAGGATAGCTGCCAGGCTTCAGGTCATTCTCTTTTTCCTTTGGAGCAAGTAGGATTGTTGCTCCAATTGAAATTCGTGGTGAAACAGTTCCATGCGTTTCTTTTGTACTTCAGCTTTTTACTCAATGGATGTTCGGACTGCTCGCTTTTTTTGTAGAAAGGTTGACTACACTTTCTTTTTGAAGTTGCGTGTCGATGAATCCAAGAAGTTCCTTTGCGATAGAAAACCTTCAATAGGATAAAGACTACAAGTAGGGGTGATCGGTATGATGTATGTCATCATGCCCAACACTTCTCTCAGCAACAAAGTTAGCATAGAGCCTTATAAGTATGATGAGAGGCTTCAATAATCGCTGGTCGGATGCTGTTTTTATTCTGCTTCATAGTTATCGTTGTTTATCACTCAACGCAAAAATACGAAGCAAATCCATAACTATCGAAAGACAAATAGTAGTGCCATGAGCGCCATTCAATCGGGAATGAGAGTGTCATGAAAACAAAATATGAACAAGTGAAATCAATGCCGAATCAGTGTAAACAAGTGAAAGATAGAAGACGAATAGTTAATTATTTATAAATATGCAGTAAGGAGTAGTTCTGTAGGTATCTTTATGGGCAAATAAATACCTCAAGTTCTCTATTGCATGGTATAAGAAATACCCTTCATAAAATTACCATATTTGTACCATGATATATTAAAGTATCTGATTATCAGTGGCGTTTAGTTTTGAGGAGGTCAAATAACTTGTAACAAATAGATAACAGAAATTCCGTATAATCCGAAAGGGTTATACGGAATTTTTTTCTTGATACTTAGCATGTATTGGCTGAAATTGGCAAATAAAAAAGTATGGTTTTCATGTTTTGTGGGGGACTTTTGTATATTTGTGCAGATTAGTTTGAAGGAATCGCGAATAAGAATGTTTCCAAAGCTGTACAATCTGGAGATTTAGCATAATTATATTATACCATGAAAAGAAGGTTTATATTTATATCTGTTTTGTTGTTTTGTTTTAGTACTGTCTGCTCCGGTGCATGCATAGATGAAATTAAAACGTTCTATGCGAGCTATATGACGAATATTTTAAATGTGGATTCAACCAATGAAGCACTATGCAGGAAGTATTTAACTGAAGAATTGGCTGCTAAACTTCAAAGAATGCGTAATGCCACGGGAGGAGATCCGATTATACGGGCGCAGGATATGAATTCAGATGCAATTAAGACATTAAATGTAAGAGAAATTGCAGACGATTGGTATATGGTAAGCTATCTTTGGAATGAAAAAGATAGTGCTAGTCTGGTGGAGATTCCATTAAAAGTGGGGTGTGTGAATGAAAAATGTAAGATAGTATATATTACCCCTATTGAAAATGGTAGTCAATATGGAAATGAGTGGTTGACCGGTTTTGAAAATACAGCTTCATATAAGATAGATAGTTCGTCGGGAGAATCATTGGTCGAAAGTTTTTATAAACTTTACGTGGCTACCTATTGTAGCATGTGTAGCGATTTGAATTCCAAGTTGCAGTCTTTTCGCTTGTCTCATCTGTCTCACACAGCTTTAGAACAATTCAAGAAGGTAGAATTAGAAAATCTACAGGATGGTTTCGGGGGCTATGACCTTTTGATTACGAATTTTGATTTCGACAGTATGTGGTTTTACAGTCTGAAGGTTGTTCCGTTGGAGCCTGATAATTATCAGGTTACTTATCAGGCCGGGAAGTATACGCATCAAATAAATATTCAAGTTGCATACCGGGACGGTAGATATTGGATTAATGGCATCACTGGAGTTCGATAAGTATTCATACCGTTATTTCTTCTTGCTCAGTTCTGCCCGTATACGACTGAGCGACTGAGGTGTGATAAATAAATAAGAAGCGATGTGCTTCAGCGGTACGTGCTGCAATAATTCCGGATTTTGCTCCAGGAGTGTCAGGTAACGCTGTTTGGCTTGTGCAGCACCTCCGTTTATCATCCAGTTTTCCATGTCCAGAAACTGGCGTTCAAAGATGACTCTTCCGATGTTGGCGAACAAGACGGAAGAAGAGAAAAAGTCTCCAGGCCTTGCTTTTAGAAATACGATAGACACGGCTGTCGCTCATGGCTTCGATGGAAACCAGAGAAGGAAGTCCGGCCACATATCCCCAGGAGGAAAAGATACTGTCACCTTGAAAGGCAAACCAGAGCGAAATGTCCACTCCGTCGCGTAGATAATGTCCTCTCCAGATGCCGTCGGCTACTAGATAGAAGGAAGAGTTACGCTCTCCCTCCCGTACGATATGTTCCCCTTTCCGGTAGGTTAGCAGTTCCATCTGTTCCAGCAGCTTTTCGGCTTCCGGCTGTGCCAGTCCGTATTTTTCACGAAGTATCTCAATAAAAGTCTTTCATACTTTTCTGCGTTTATGCAGGCACAAAGGTAATAAATCTTTAGCTTCGTTTCCTGCGACAATAGATGGTAATGACAAAAAGAAAGGTCAGCAGTTCGGAAACGGGGACAGCCAGCCAGATTCCCGGTACTCCCCACAGGATGGGCATCAGCCAGAAACAGAACAGGATGAGGATAAAACCACGCAGCAGGGTGATGGCCATGGCCGGACGGTCGCGTTCCACACTCTGGAAATAGCCGATGGATACAATGTTGATGCCGAAGCACACGAAGCCGGAAGCAAACAGGGGAAGTCCTTTGACGGCCAGGTCGTGTGCCGGATAGGAACTGTCGATAAACCACGAGGTGATTTGAGCGGAGAACAGGGTTGTAACGGCAAATACCACGACACCGCAGGAGATGGCGGTCAGCAGGGCCAGGCGAAAGGCTGCCCGTACGCGCTCCGGATTTCCGGCACCGAAGTTGTAGCTGAGAATGGGCTGTGCCGACTGGGCAATGGCATTGTATACCATAAAAATGATGGGGAAGAAGTAGCAGGCGATGCTGTAGGCAGCCACTCCGTCTTCACCCAGGTAGTGAATGAATACGTAGTTGCCGGTAAACATCATAGTGGCAATGGCTGCTTCACAGAGGAAACTGGACAATCCCAGTTTGCACATATAGCCTGTGTTGCGGAGGGTGAGACGCAGACTCTTGGATGATAATTTCACTTTGCACAAGTGCAGTACCCGGTGCGGCTGCATCAGGTAAATCAGAATCATCAGGGCGCCTACGATGTATCCCAGGCTGGTAGCTAAGGCCGCACCGAACATTCCCCATTTGAAAACGAAAATAAACAGATAGTCCAGTCCAATATTCAGCAGGGCCGGTATGATGTTGCACACCATGGCATAATTGGGCGAGCCGTCCAGTCGCACGAAGAACATGCCGGAACTCAGCAGGGCACTGAAGACCAGGAAGGGGACAAACCAGTGCATGTATTCCGTGGCGAGAGGCAGCAGACGGGGAGAACTTCCCAGCAGCAAGGCAATTTTCTCCACGTTGCAGAGGATGACTGCGGCGTAGGCGATGAGCAATAAGGAGGAAACCACTACTGCTTGCGTAATATTGATGCGGGCGACCTTTACCTTTCCTTGCGACAGGTGAATGGAGGCTACAACCGATGCACCGATACCGAACATCAGCGCCACTCCCGTATTGATGAGAAAAAGCGGAGCCGTAATGTTGACGGCAGCCAGGGCGTCACTGCCGATACCTTTTCCCACAAAAAATGCCGTCGGTAATGATGAAGATGGCCGAGAAAATCATTCCCAGCACCGTAGGGATAAGTAATTCCCGTGAAAGGGGACGATGGGGCCTGATATCTTTGTGGCGTAGAATGATAATATTGTAGAAGAATGAAAACAGAGATTTTATTTCTTGCAGGGATGTGCTTGTGCGCATGCAGCCGTACGCCACAGGAACAGACTTCTTTTCCCAGAGTGAAGGTGGTTCATGCCGAAGTCATGGAGGCTCCCTCTTCACGGTGCTATACGTTTATTTCGCAGCCTTACCGCTTGTCTGAATTATCTTTTTCGGGTGGGAGGACTTGTGCATGCATTTGATGTGCAGCAGGGACAGTTTTTCCGGAAGGGACAACTGATTGCGGCCATTGATGAACGTGATTTTGTTATCCAGAAGCAGCGCACGGAGGCATTGTATCGTCAGGCGGAGGTTGATTATGCCCGTATATCCAGCCTTTGTATGCCAAAGATAACATCTCCGGCATGAATTATGAGCAGGCAAAGGCAAACTATGAACGCACCAAAGCGGATTATGAAGCGGCAGTCAATGCGTGGGAAGACAGCCGTCTGTATGCGCCTTTCGACGGTTATGTGCAGCAGGCGCATATCGAGCGCTACCAGGATGTGAAACCGTCGGTTCCGGTGGTGACGTTTATCGACCTTTCACGCATCAAGGTAGAAGCCTACGTGCCCGAGGATATGGCGTTGCAGATGCGGCAAAAAGATTCTGTGGCGTGTGTGGTCTGCTTCAATGCACTTCCTGACAGGGAATTTGTGCCTTCTGAATATTTCCTGACGCAGCGTATGTCGCTGGCAGCCATTATCATTGCCATGGGTATGCTGGTGGACAATGCCATTGTGGTGTACGATGCCGCACTGGTGAACATGCAGCGGGGCATGCGGAAAAGAAAAGCCATACTGGATGCCGTGTCGGGCACTTCCATGCCGCTGTTGGGAGCGACCCTGATTGCGGTACTTACCTTTCTTCCGGTCTGCCTGTCGCCGCATATCACTGGTGAAATCCTGTCTTCACTGTTCATTGTCATTGCAGTATCCCTTTTGCTGAGCTGGGTACTGGCCATTACGCAGAATGTATTCTTCGTGCAGGAGTTTGTGCGTCGTCCGCGTCCGGATGAGCTGAAGGGCGAATTGTTCAGCGGCCGTGCATACGACCTGTTCCGGCAGGCATTGAGATGGACCATACAGAGACGCTATGTGGTTTTAGGAGCGATAGTGCTGTTGCTGGTCATTGCCGGATGGGGATTCCGCTTTATTCCGCAGCAGTTTATGCCCTTGCTCAACAAGCAGTATTTTTCGGTCGACGTCTGGTTACCCGAGGGTACACGTATAGAAGAAAGTGACCGTCAGATGACGGAGATGACAGCCTATCTGAATTCTTTGGAAGGAGTGAAAAAGGTGTCGTCGTTTGTCGGGCAGACGCCGCCCCGTTATTACCTGGCCAATGCGGCTTATGGTCCGCAGCCTAATTATGCGCAATGCCTGGTAGAAGCGACACGCCGGAGAAGTCACGTGAGCCTTCAGGCTATTCTGTACGACCGTTTGCCGGAAATGTTTCCGGACGCGCTGGTTCGTGTGAACAGTTTCGAGATAAACTCCATTCCGCAGGCCTTGATTGAGGCACGCTTCTGCGGAGATGATCCGGAGGTACTCGATTCTTTGACCAACCTGGCACTTATCATGCTGCTGGTCATTCTGGTCATGCTGTTTGGCAACTTTCGTCAGCCCTTGATTATTTTCCTCATTCTACCCTTGTCTTTGATAGGGATGGTCTTTGGTCTGTGGGTCACCGGATTTCAGTTTGGCTTTTTCTGTATCGCAGGCTGGCTGGGATTGCTGGGAATGATTATCAAGAATGTGATTGTGCTGCTCGACGAGGTAAATATTCAGCAGAAGGCCGGTGTGGAGCCTTATACGGCTGTGATAGAGGCCACGGTTTCCAGAGCCCGTCCGGTATTGATGGCGGCCCTGACCACGGTGTTCGGACTTTCCTTTGCCACCCTTCTGACACTGTTTGTCACTCGGGCCTTGTACACGGTTTTCTATAAAATATCCAGACGGGGTGAATAAAAAAGAAGAAATGTGTGGCCCGATAAAAAATGTTTCTCTAATTTTATAACTATATTGAGATGAATAGAAGAATGATGATGTGCTGCATGCTGGGACTGGAGCTGGGAGTCCATGCCCAGGAGAGTGTATTCTTGCAGCAGTATCGTGAAAAGGTGAAGGCCTATTTTCTTCCTTCGCTGAGCGGAAATGCCAATGCCAGTTACACGGGTAACCCGCTGGAACTCTACAGGGAACTTCCGTCCATAGAAACTCCGCTGTATTTTCAGGGGCGTGACACCAAGTACGGGGCTTCCGTGACTTTGTTGCAGCCTGTCTATTCGGGAGGGGCACTGAAAGCCGGACTGGAGAAATCCCGAAAGGAAAAGGAGAGTGCCTTGTACGAAGAAAAGCGGGTGACGAACGACGTGCTGTATCAGGCAGACCAGTATTACTGGAATAAGGTGGCCAAGGCGGCAACGAGTGAGCAGCTGGACGGGCGTGTCTTTTTCCGGGTGAACCGCCAGTTTATCCTCTCGGCCGATTCCATACGCAATATTCAGCACTACTTCAACGGAAAGGCCGTGGTGAGTGTATGGCCGGCGTATGATGGTACGATACAAATTAGCCGTGAACGGATGACTCTTTTGAAAATGTGGTTAAATAGCTGATTCTTTGTGTTCTATAAATCTGTTGGGATAGGTTGAAAAAACGCCTTTGCGTTTGATTCAGAACGGCCTTGCGTTTGAAGTAAAACGTAAGGCCGTTTCAGATAAAATGTACTTGTGTTTGGTTTGAAACGCAAGTGCGTTTTCTTAGTGCTCGATTTAAGGCAAAAATATTGCTCGAATTACCTTATTTAACGGGATGATTTTCTTTCGTTTCGTGACTTTCGTGTACTTTTGCACGCTTATTAAGATTTTAAGGATAACGAGAGGAAATTATGGCACAGTCTAAAGAGATGACATCAGGGCCGAGTCTGCCGCTGATTCTGAATTTTACTTTTCCATTGTTGCTGGGCAACCTGCTCCAGCAGACGTATTCGCTGGTGGATGCGGCTATTGTCGGAAAGTTCTTGGGTATCAATGCGCTGGCTTCTGTTGGTGCCAGTACGTCGGTCGTCTTTTTGATTTTAGGGTTCTGCAACGGGTGTTGCGGAGGTTTCGGCATTCCGGTGGCACAGAAGTTCGGAGCTCGCGATTATGTGACGATGCGGCGCTATGTATCGGTCAGTCTGAAGCTGGCGGCGGTGATGTCGGTCGCGGTAGCCATTGTCACCAGTCTGCTTTGCGGATTTATCCTGCGTTCCATGCGCACACCGGAGAATATCTTTGAAGGGGCCTACCTTTATCTGCTGATTACCTTTATCGGTGTGCCGTGTACGTTCTTCTATAATTTGTTGTCCAGCATCATCCGTGCGTTGGGCGACAGCAAGACTCCGTTCTGGTTCCTGCTTTTCTCTACCATACTGAACATTGTGCTCGATTTGTTCTGCATCCTTACGCTGGGGTGGGGAGTGGCCGGAGCAGCCATTGCTACGGTCTTCTCTCAAGGGTTATCGGCCTTGCTGTGCTATATCTATATGTACCGCAAGTTTGACATCCTGAAAACCGATCCTGCCGACCGTCGTTTCCGTGGCGACCTGGTCCGTCAGTTGCTGTATATCGGGGTACCGATGGGATTGCAGTTTTCCATTACGGCCATCGGCAGTATCATGCTGCAAAGTGCGAACAATGCGCTGGGTACGGCCTGTGTGGCAGCTTTCACGGCAGCCATGCGTATCAAGATGTTCGTGATGTGTCCGCTGGATAGCTTGGGAATGGCTATGGCGACGTATTCCGGACAGAATTACGGGGCCGGAAAGCCGGACCGCATCTGGATGGGTATCAAGTCGGCCACGCTGATGATGACCGTCTATGTCATAGCGATTGGTGCCCTGATGTGGGGACTGGCCGAAAAGTTTGCCCTGCTGTTCATCTCGCCGGATGAGACCGAGATTATCGACGATACGGCTTTGTTCCTGCACATCAACATTTCTTTCTTCTTCCTGCTGGGTATGCTCAGTATTCTTCGTTATTCCATTCAGGGAGCGGGCTATACACGACTGGCTATGTTCTCCGGTGTGTCGGAAATGGTGGCCCGTGTGCTGGTCAGTCTGATTGCGGTTCCGTTGTGGGGATTCTGGGGCGTGTGCTTCGGCGACCCGACAGCCTGGCTGTTTGCCAACCTGTTCCTGGTCCCGGCATTTATCTATGTGTACCGCCGTTTGCAACGGATTGTGGTGAAAGAAGGACGGGTGGTGGCTAATTCCTGACAGGCAGCCGCTTCCAGAGGAAAGGGGGTATCAGTCGCCAGAGAGCCACCAGTATGCGATAGCGCCAGTCAATCACGACAATGCGTTTCTTTTTCTCCAGGGCATGCACAATGTGGCGGGCCACTTTCTCCGTATGCATCAGCATGGGATAGTGTTTGCCGTCGTTCAGGAGTCCGGTGGCCACGAATCCCGGACGGATGTCTGTAAACCGGATGGGAAGTTTCTGGATGTGAGCCAGTTGCTCCAGCGCATCGATGTACGTGTTTTGGAAACGTTTGGTGGCAGAATAGGCCGGAGCAGCTCCCAGCCCTTTGGTTCCCGCGATGGAGCTGATGACGGCCAGGTGTCCTTTTTTCTGTTGGGCAAAGTAGTGGAAGGCGGCTGTCACCATGCGCACAAATCCGGTGCCGTTGGTTTCCAGTGTGCGGAGCTCGATTTCCGGGGTCAGCTGGTAGTTCTGGTGGCCGATGCCCGAGCAGTGCAGGTAGAGGTCCATGCCTCCCATTTCTTCAATCAGTTCCAGCAGGCGGTCGGTCGCATCCTCCTGACAGATGTCGATGGCCTGGATGTGGATACGCTCCGGAGCCAGTTGCTGTAGTTCTTTCAAATTCTCTTCACGTCGGCCTGCCAGTCCGAGTATCCATCCCTTCTGGAGCAGTTGCAAGGCCGTTTCTTTTCCGATGCCGGAAGTAGCCCCTACGATGAGGGCACACTGTATAGGTTTCTTATTCATCAGTTGGTACGTATTTCATAAAGGAATTCCTGCGAAAGAGGAACTCCTTCGGTGGGTTCACAATGGATTTTTCCGAAAAGAGGCATCTGCGGCTGGAGCGGTTTCAGCTCTGCCGACAGGTGGTTGCAGAATGCCGTGTAGGAATGGTTGTGCATGCAGGGCCCCGCATCGTCACGGTACACCAGAACGTAATGGTTCAGGGGCTGGCATGCACCAATTGGTTGATTTGCAAAGCCAGGTCGCGTGCCTCCCGCGGAGAAATACGGTCGAACAGGCTGGAGAGGTTGAAAATCACCAGTTCGGTCAGTACGGCATGGGCTTGCCAGAAGGCAGCAGGCACGGCACTCAGGCGGGGATACCAGTTTGCCTGAATGTGTTTGTAGGCTGGTGAACGGAAAAAGGCTTCGGCCGTTTCTCCCATTTCCTGCATGGGATAGATGCCCGTGTAGGTCAGGGCCAGATGGGGAAGGGAACGGCATACATCGGCAAAAGCCAGTCCCGGAAGCTCCGGCTTCACACGAGAGATCGCAGAACACCACGCGCCCTGATACCTTACGGATGAGGTCGTGCAGCCAGTTGCCGCTTCCGGTAAAGAGAGCCTGGGCGGCAGCATATTGTTTCCGCATGTACAAATAGTTGTATACTTGGCAGAAGTCAGATGGAGACATCTCTTCGGGCAGGGTGCGGAAGTCGCTCCGACCGTAGGCAGTGGCTTCACGGTAGTAAGTTTCGCTTTCTTCCAGCTGTGCCGGTGGGGCTATCAATTCCGGGAATACCTGCTTGAAATGCGCTGGTAGGGAATAGGTACCGTCTGCCACTTCCCAGTTCTTCTGGTACGAAGGCAGGGTGAAGTCTCCCCGGCAGAACGAGAGGGCATCCGTTTCCAGGTATCCGTTGTGCAGGCGGATGTACTCCATCAGCTTGTAGAAGGTGATGTTGGCCCCGAGGATATGCGGATTGCCCGTCAGCAGCAGTTGCTTGCGGGCGCGGGTCAGTGCCACATTCAGCTTGCGGTCAATCAGGAAATTGCCTTCCTGAAACGTATTGGCCGTAAGGAAGTTGAGCTGGCTGAAATTCTGTATGGTGAACGAATAGATGATAATGTCGCGCTGGCTGCCCTGGTAGCGTTCCACCGTGTCGATGGAGATGTCCTGCAAGGCAGGCAGCTGGAGGCGCGCAATCTCTTTTCGTATCATGGCAATCTGGTTGCGGTAGGGCACGATGACACCTACCGTCCGGTTCGGGTCGAAACGGGATTCCGTCAGGCGGTAAATATGGTCTAACAGAGTGGCTACAATCCGGGCTTCGTTCGGGTTGGTCTTGTCCGAGCAGGTCAGGTAGTCTGGAGCTTCTGCGGGAATGAACACCATTCTGCGTTCCAGCAGCAACTGGTCGATGGTGTCTTGCGGAGTCAGGCCGGTTTCGTAAGGCGTTTCTTCCAACTGATGAGGAAGAGGCACGCTCTCCAGTTGCTCCCGGTAGTAGAACGTCTGGTTCGGGAACTCGGCAATGGCCGGATGCATGCGTCCTTGCTTGTGAAGAATGCTCCGGCAGGTGTCCGGACTCGATTTGTAAAGGCGTTCAAACAGCGAGTTGCGGCAATCTTCCAGCCCGATGTTCCGCAGCAGGAGGTCGGTCACGGCAGCTTCTTCCGCACTTTGCTGGGCAATGGCCGGCAACTGTTTGTAGTCGCCCACCAATACGAACTTGTCGATGGCGTTATGCTGCTGATGACGGGCAGACAGGATACCTATCAGGTCGGGTTCCAGAATCTGCGAGGCTTCGTCGATGATGGCCAGCTGGAAATGCTTCAGCGTGAACAGGTTGAGGCGGTTATTGATGGCGGTCGTGGTACCCACAAAGATACGTGTGCGTGCCATCTTCTGCTGGATGTCGGTCAGCTTGGGACAGTCATCCAGACTGTATTTCAGCAGGTAAGGCACGAAACGCTTGTCGCACGACAGTTCGTTGCCGATACGGATGAACGGGGTACGGTCGGCAATGCCGGAATCCGTGAGCATGGCACAGATTTCATCCACCGCCCGGTTGGTGTACGACAACAGCAGGATGGAGGTGTCCGGTTCGCTCAGGGCTTCTTCCACCATGAAGCGCAGGGCACACGAGGTCTTTCCGGTGCCCGGAGGACCCACCAGCAGAAAGTAGTCTTTGGCCTGTTTCTCTTTCAGGATGAGTTCGTTGAAGCGGCCGTAATCGCCGTTCAGTTTGACATCCTCCAGTTGTGCAGGCGGACGTACGCCGAGCAGCAGTTCTTTCCGGTCGGCCTGTGCGGACAGAAAAGCGTACAGCCCGCGGAAGCCGTTGTTGGCAGAAGTGTCCGAAAAATCGTGTTCTATAGCAAACACCTCTTCCTGGCCGCCGATAATATCTTTATTTTGCTGTCCGTTGCGCAGCACTAAGGTCATACGGTCTGGCTGCAACTCCAGAATGTTTCCCTTCATGAGAATCTGCTTTCTCATGTCCGGTTCTTCCTTATACGCATAGAGAATCACCATGTCACCTGTACGGAAGTTGGGCAGGAAGTCCTCGTCCTGTGCCGGAATGTGCAGTTCGATAAGGTCGTATCCTTTGCCGGGGCCGCTGCTTTGCTTCTCCTGGATGGTCAGTCCGGTCAGGATATTGCCCGCCTCCAGTTTCTCGTGCAGCGGGATATGCCAGTTGCCGGCAAATCCGTGAGACGCATCGTTGCTTCCTCCGGTCTTGCTGAGAATCTGTTCCTTTGATACGAACGTGAAAAAGCGGTTGAAGTAAGCCCGCTCCAGCGGTGTACAGCGTTTCAGGGTATTGATGGCCGTCTGCAGTTGCGGTTCCTGGTAGTCGTTCCACAGCTTTCCCCCAATCTGCAATTCGTTCAGCAAATCGGTGCTCAGTGAGTCTACAATTTCTCCGATGGCTCCGTCGCCCAGTCGCATCTCGTTGTGTACGATGTAATTGCGGAGCTTGATGCTCTCCCGGAACAAGTTTTCGGCAAAGTGTTCTATCAGCAATCCGTCAGCATACTTGGAATAGAGCAGGAAGGTCTGCATATTGGCGGTTTCCTGTCCAAAATTGTACATTAGTACGCCTTGGTAGAGCATCATCTGAATGAAATGGTCTTCCTTATGGCGGCGATGGTATTCGTCGCGCTTTCCGGCCTTCTGTTCGATGAGTACCTGGAAGTCTTTCTGCATCATGTCCACACGTCCCTGCAATCCTAATTTCTCACAAATGAAGGAGGCTTCGAGCAGGGTATTCTTCTTGTTGAAGTTCCGTATGTTATGAGGCAGCACGTCGTGAACAAACGAGCGGATGTTTATCATCTGTGCCTGTGCCTGTGCGTGAAAATCGGCAGGAAGGGAGCAGGTACAGAAGTCGAGGGCCGAAGCAGCAAAGAATTTCTTGATGGTGCGGGGTAGCTCACCGGCTCCTGAGGCTGCTCGTTGATGTAGTCATCGAGAAACTGGCTGGCCAGGTTACCCATCAGGATGGGGGCCGTATTGGCTCTCGGCTTGATTTTGTTCATGAAATAGTTGAGCGGGTGGTGCCCGTATTCCCGAAAGCAGGCAGCCAGCGAACTGATGTCAATCAGGTAATCGGGGTGAATCACAATAAGGTTGGGAATGTAGTGATTCTCCTCGTCCACGCGCACGTCGAGCAGGTTCAGCGGCAGGTTTTCAGAAAGCAGGTCTTTCAGGTAGAGCAGGTCGCTGTCATATCCTCCTTTGGCATAGTTGATGATGATGAACGGGTCGGTTTCGCTGTCGGTCGCCGCAAAAATCTGTGTGTCGTTCCAGCTGGTCACCGAAGCCCGTACGTACGGGATGTGCGACAGGCGTGTACCCTGATACGGACGGTTGGAGTGAGGAATTTCCGGAAGAATGGAAGCCGGAATGTCTTCTTCAAAACCCAGTGAGACAAAGCGCACCAGTGCCCGCAGGTCGTAAAGGTATTCCTGCATGTCGGCCTGAAAACGGTCGCCCATGGCTGCGTTACAGTTACGGCGCATGGTCTGGATGGCATAGCGGTCGGAGGGAGTCATTTTCTTCTCCTTGCAGATGTAATCCAGACGGGAAAACAGGTTGGCGAACGAGAGCGTGACACCAGTGGTCAGTTCATAACAAGCCTGCTCCAGCACTTTGTGGAGCAGGATATACTTAGCTTGTAAATTGTCGGGGGCAGCCGTCGGCTGATGATGAATCCGTTCAATACGGTTGAACAAATCGAAGGATTGAAGTTCGATACGAGACATGTGCAAAAAAGTGTCAGGAGAAAGTTAAGGCAGTTTGGTCAGGTGATAGATACAATAAGCCTTAGTGAGTCCGCTGAATTCTCCTTTGTATTGTGCGGTCACATCTTCTTTAATTAAGCTGACAGTAGTCGTTTCTTCTTGTCCGGTTGCAGCTTGAGCGGAAGATGCTTCGTCTTCGAACAACATGAATGTGTAGGTCTTTTTGGTACTTCCTGCCATTTCAGCTTCGATTTGCTGATAAGGTTCACCGGTATCTTCAGCATATTTCAAGGTACGTCCAAAAATACCAATCTGATAATTCCCAGTGTTGTTAGGGGAAGATTTTCAGGTCACCGTAAGTCAGAGAAGCATCGGAATAAGTGAACAGCATACGTCCGCCGGGTTGTACCGGTGCATCTTCGGTGATTCGTGCAATCAGTTCGGCTTCTTCCCCTTTGGTCAACTCATCTCCTTCTACAGTGGCACTGATGCTGTCTACCAGGTAATTGCTTTGCGGGTTGTTGACAGAGATGGACAGGGTATAGCTGTTGCCTGAACGGTCGGCAATGAGGGTGGTGGTGGCTCCGATGCTGACCGGAATGAATGTCAGGGTATCGCCATCGTAGCGGTAGTCCACGATTTCCTCGTTTTCGTTTTTGATGGTATAATTTCCTTCTCCTCCTCGAATCAAGAATTTCTCACCTTTACTGAACAGATTGATTTCCAGTTTGCCGTCAGTAATTTGTTGATGGTCTGTAGCACTGATCAGGTAAATAGGTCCATGATCATCCTTGCATGCCATAAAGGAAAGAATGACTACAATCAGAAGTATTCCATGAAAAAAATGTGTTCGTTTCATAAGTCGTATATTTGAATTGTTGCTTCAAATATACGACTTTTTTTGAATTTGTGCGGGGTATGGGGTAAAAACAAGGTCAATCAGCTTTTTCTGTCAGGGAATAGTCTCCGGCTTTTTCATCAATCAGTTGTTGCAGTTCTGCTAGTGTGGGAACTTTCCCTTGGAAGGTAATGACGGCTTCCGGCGGAGTGAGTGTGACCTGAGCTGAGGCTCCTTCCCACATGTTCAGTACCTTCTCTACGCGGGTGCGGCAGTGATCACACATCATTCCCTCTACTAGGTAGGTCTTCCGGATTTCGGAAGCGGAGGGAGCTGTAGTTTCCGGCTGTGGGGTAGCTGTTTCCGCTGCGGGTGCGGTGATTTCTTCAGTAGGTTGCACTTCTTCCTGTACGGTCACTGCGGTGTGTGCGAATTTCTTCCGTTTCAGTCGCAGACTGTTGCTTACCACGCTGACACTGCTCATGGCCATGGCGGCTCCGGCTATCATCGGATTCAACAGGAAGCCGTTGATGGGGTACAGAATACCGGCAGCTACCGGAATACCTATCAGGTTGTAGATGAAGGCCCAGAAAAGATTCTCGCGGATGGTGCGTACGGTGGCCTGAGAAAGGCGGATGGCATCGGTAATCTTGTTCAGGTCGGACGAAATGAGCGTCATTTTAGCCACGTCCATAGCAATGTCGCTTCCTTTTCCCATGGCAATGCTGAGGTCGGCCTGAGCCAGCGCCGCACTGTCATTGATACCGTCGCCCACCATGGCTACGATTTTGCCTTCCTTTTGCAGGTCTTGATGAACTGGGCCTTCTGCTGCGGAAGTACCTCAGCCTGAAAGTGGGTGATGCCGCATTGTGCTGCAATTCTTTGGGCCGTTTCCGGATTGTCACCGGTCAGCATATAAGTTGAGATTCCCATCTCCTGCAATTGTCTGACAGCCTCTTTGGAGGTCGGCTTGATGCGGTCGGCAATGGCTACCAGTCCTAATGCCTGCTGTGAATCGGCCAGCCAGATGACGGTCTTGGCTTCCTGGCTTAGTCGGGCAGCTTCTTCCGTTAGGGCAGGGGACACGGTAAGATGGTGAGTCTCCAGCAGTCGGCGGTTGCCGGCATAATAATAGGTACCGTTGATTTTGCCTCGCACTCCTAATCCTGTCAGACTTTCAAATTCTTCCATGGGAAGTATCTGGCGTCTGATGCTGCACGATGGCTTGTGCCAGGGGGTGTTCAAGCGCTTTCAGGGTAAAGAGCACATCGCCTAACGGAGATTGAAGAAGCGGGTCGGAGATGTCGGTCACCGTGGGGTGTCCTTCGGTTAGCGTGCCGGTCTTATCGAGTACGATGGCGTTCACCTTACGGGCTGTTTCCAGACTTTCCGCATCTTTAATCAGGATACCGTTTTCGGCACCCTTACCGATGCCGACCATGATGGCTGTCGGTGTGGCCAGTCCTAATGCACAGGGGCAGGCAATGATGGTGACGGTGACTGCGGCCAGCAAGCCGTGGGTGAATCCGTTGGCATTGTCCAGCCATATCCAGACTAAAAACGAAAGAACGGCAATGCTCAGGATGGTAGGCACGAAGATAGCCGCGATGCGGTCTACTAACTGCTGTACGGGGGCCTTGCTGCCTTGTGCATCTTGCACCATGTGGATGATATGGGCCAGAACGGTCTCACTGCCTACCTTGTCGGCGATGAAGCTGAAACGTCCTTTTTGGTTGATGGTGCCGGCATATACCTTGGCACCGGGAGTCTTTTCGGTAGGAAGCGGTTCGCCGGTGAGCATGCTCTCGTCTACATAGGAACTGCCTTCATATACGGTTCCGTCCACGGCAATGCGGCTTCCCGGTTTGACAACCAGTCGTTGCCCCTGCTGTACTTGTTCCACGGGAATTTCTTTCAGCTGTCCTTCCGGAGTGAGAATAGTGACCGTGGCCGGCTGCAGTCCCATCAGTTTTTGATGGCTTCCGACGTATTTCCTTTGGCTTTCTCTTCCAGTAACCGTCCGAGCAGGATAAAGGAGATAATGACGCTGGCCGCCTCGAAATAGACGTGAGGGTGAATGCCTCTGCTCAGCCAGAACTCCGGCCAGAACAGGTTGAACAGGCTGAATGTATAGGCAATGCCAGTACTCACGGCTACCAGCGTATCCATGTTGGAGGTGCGGTGCTTCAACTGTTTCCAGGCGTTGCGGTAGAAGTCTCTACCCAACCAGAATACCACAGGGGTGGAAAGAATCCACATCACGTAATTGGCGTACGTCCAGTCCATAAAGCACATGCCGATAATGGCTACGGGCATGGAAAGTATCAGCGAAAAGAGAGTACGCTGCTTCAGTTGACGGTACTTCCGGCTATGTGCATCTTCTGCTATTTTCTCTTTTTGAGCATTTGTTTCAATGACCAGGTCGTATCCGGCATTCTGAATGGCATCTTTTAATGTTTCGGGTGTACATTCCTGGGGGTTGTATTCTACGGTGGCCGTAGCGGCTGCATAATTTACCTGAGCATGATATACACCCGGTTGACGGTTCAGTGTCTTTTCCACCCGTGTGGCACAGGCGGCGCAACTCATGTCCAGCACTGGAAAGGTTTGTGTAGTTTTAGTAGTATTCATATTTTCTTTATTTAGAATGGGACAAAATTACAACATTATTGGTTGAATAGGAAACTTCTGTTTCATATTTATCTCTCAGGGGATATTTCTTGTAAGGAATTCGTTATTTTTGCGCAAAATAAAATACAACTGTTATTATGTCGCATTTAGCTCCTCTTATCAGTGATTTGGCCTTGATATTGATTAGTGCCGGAATCATGACGTTGCTATTTAAGAAATTGAAGCAGCCTTTGGTGTTAGGCTATATTGTCGCAGGTTTTGTCTGCAGTCCTCATTTTGCGTTTACCCCTTCGGTGGTAGATGCGGATAATATCCAGACTTGGTCGGAGATTGGTGTCATCTTCCTTTTGTTTGCACTGGGATTGGAATTCAGCTTCAAGAAACTAATGAAAGTGGGAGGTTCGGCAGTCATATCGGCCTGTACGATTATCTTCTGCATGATACTGGTCGGTGTGTTTGTGGGCTGGATGTTTGGATGGAAGCAGATGGACTGCATTTATTTGGGAGGAATGCTGGCCATGTCCTCCACCACCATTATCTATAAGGCGTTTGATGATTTGGGGCTTCGGCAACAGCGTTTTGCCGGGTTGGTGCTAAGTATTCTGATTCTGGAAGATATTCTGGCCATTGTGCTGATGGTAATGCTTTCTACCATGGCCGTAAGTAAGAATTTTGAAGGAAGTGAGATGATTTACAGCATCGGGAAACTGGTGTTCTTCCTGATTCTCTGGTTTGTGGTAGGTATTTATCTGATTCCGCTTTTCTTGAAGAGGGCACGCAAACTGATGAGTGACGAGACGTTGCTGATTGTGTCCTTGGCCTTGTGCTTCGGGATGGTGGTGCTGGCGGCCCGTGTAGGCTTCTCTCCAGCTTTTGGTGCATTTATCATGGGTTCTATTCTGGCGGAAACGGTGGAATCGGAACACATTGACAAGCTTGTGGCTCCGGTGAAAGATTTGTTTGGAGCTATCTTCTTCGTATCTGTCGGGATGATGGTCGACCCGAACATGATTGTGGAATACATCTGGCCAATCCTGGCGATTGTGGTAGCCATATTGTTGGGGCAGACTATCTTTGGTACGGGAGGTGTGTTGCTGTCAGGGCAGCCGTTGAAAATCGCCATGCAGTGTGGATTCAGTTTGACACAGATTGGTGAGTTTGCCTTTATCATCGCGGCATTGGGAGTAAGTCTGAATGTGACGAGTTCTTTCCTGTATCCGATTGTGGTGGCTGTATCCGTGATAACGACCTTCCTTACTCCTTATATGATTCGTTTGTCCGGTCCTGCTTATGGCTGGGTAGACCGTCATCTTCCGGTATTCTGGAAACACTTGCTGGAACGTTATTCGGTAGGAGTACAGCCTGTGAATCATCAGAATAACTGGGAAAAACTGTTGACTTCTATTGTGCGTATCACATTGATTTACCTGGTGCTTTCCATTGCGATGGTGGTATTGTCATTCAATCTGTTCCTTCCTCTTTTGATTTCCGCACTGGGAGGTTTCTGGGGAAAAGTGTTGGGAGCGGTAGTGACCATCTTGTTGATTTCTCCTTTCCTCCGTGCCATGATTATGAAGAAAAATCATTCCATCGAGTTCAAGGCACTTTGGGCGGACAGCCGTTTCAATCATGCACCGCTGATTTCAATCGTGTTGCTTCGCATTGTGCTGGCTGTATTGTTTGTGGTCTACATCATCAAGCATCTGTTCCAGGCCTCTGCCGCGCTGATGGTGGGTATTGCCATTCTGGTCGTCCTGCTGATGATTTTCTCTCGTTTCTTGAAAAAGCAGTCAATCGGGATGGAAAGGGTGTTTGTGCAGAATCTCCGTTCCAAGGAAATCAAGAAAGCGTATTTGGGCGAGAGCCAGCCGGAATATGCCGGACGACTGCTGGACCGTGATTTGCACCTGTCGGATTTTGTGGTTCCTGCCGACTCGTTGTGGGGAGGAAAGACCTTGATGGAACTAGACTTCGGAAAGAAATACGGAGTGCATGTGGCTTCTATCATACGAGGTGCGCATCGCATTAACATCCCGGGTGGGGGAAACCGGGTTTTCCCGAATGACAAGTTGCAGGTTATCGGAACCGACGAACAGTTGTCTGTATTCTCCGGACAGCTGGAAAAGGTAGCAGAAGGTTACAAGGATGAGGACTTTGAGAACCGCGAGATGTACCTGAAGCAGTTTGTCATTGCAAGGAACTCGCCGTTTTGCGGACGTACGATTCGTGAAAGTGGTGTCCGCAACAAATACCATTGTCTGGTGGTAGGAATTGAGTCTGCCGACGACAGTAACCTGCGGCAGCCGGAAGTCTCTTTTGAGTTGCAGAGGGCGATGTGGTTTGGGTCGTAGGAGAGGAAAAGAATTTGAATGCGTTGTTTGAAGCCTCCGAGGTGACAGCCAAAGCAGAATAAAAAAGCTGGACTTGCACAAGTGAATAGGCAAGTCCAGCTTTTATTTTTAATGTGGACAATATTTATTCTTCATCCTCTTTCTCGTCATCAAAGTCGAAGTCAAAGTCGTCCAGGTATTCTGGCATGAAGAACTCGTCCAAGTCTCTTCGTTCTTTCTTTGTGGGGCGTCCTGTACCACGGGCACGGTCTACGAATCCGCTGATTTTACTCATCTCCAGCAATTCATACTGGTCGGGTGTGGTCACGTTTTCCATGATTTCCGGTACCAGTTTGGCTCCCACTCTTTTTTCAATGGCCTGTAGCACCTTGAAGGAATAGGTTACAGGAGGCTTTCTGACCTGTACCACGTCCCCTGGTTTCACCATTCGGGCAGGTTTCACCTGAGAACCGTTGATCGAGATTCTTCCTTTTTTGCAGGCTTCGGCAGCAATGGTTCTTGTCTTGAAGATACGTGCAGCCCACATCCATTTGTCAATTCGTGCTTCCGGCATGGTTCTTATTTGTTATTATATTGATTCATGGTGATGTTCAGTCCGGCCAGACAGAAACTCTTGATGATTTCCTGTGCTACCTCCAGACGTTCCGGCATCTGCTTCATGGATTCTTCGTCGAAATGTCCGAGAACAAAATCAATTTGTCCTCCTTTCGGGAAGTCGTTTCCGATGCCAAAGCGCAGGCGGGCATAGTTCTGAGTGCCTAACGTAGCAGCAATGTGCTTTAATCCGTTGTGGCCTGCATCACTGCCTTTTCCTTTCAGTCGCAGGGTTCCAAAAAGCAGGGCCAGGTCATCTACTACAATCAATACGTTTTCTAGAGGGATTTTTTCTTGTTGCATCCAATAGCGTACTGCATTCCCACTCAGGTTCATGTAAGTGGATGGTTTGAGCAGAATCAATTGTCTGCCTTTTAGCGAGAGCCTGGGCGGTAGCTCCATAACGTCCGTCGCTAAAAACAATATTGGACGCCTTAGCCAAGGCGTCCAATACCATAAATCCTATATTATGACGGGTTTCGCGGTATTCTTCACCGATATTCCCCAGTCCAACAATCAAGTATTTCATTGAAAGGATTTTTGTAGTTTTAGGTTACTGAAATTATTTACCAGCAGCAGCCTGAGCACCACGAGCAGCACGAGTCAATTTAACTGCACAAACCACAGCTTCTTTTGCGTTCAGCAGTTCCAGACCTTCGTATTTCAGTTCACCCACTTTAATAGTTTTACCCAATCCCAGCGGAGTCACGTCTACAACCAGACGTTCAGGAATTACATTGTACAAAGCTTTCACTTTCAACTTACGGATCTGCAGAGCCAATTTACCACCGGCTTTCACACCTTCTGCCAAACCTTCCAACTTCACAGGAACTTCCATTACGATAGGTTTGCTTTCATCGATCTGATAGAAGTCAACGTGCAGAATTTTGTCTGTTACAGGGTGGAACTGGATATCTTTCATGATAGCGTTTACAATCTTGCCATCAATGTTCAGGTCTACAACGTAGATGTGCGGTGTGTATACCAAGTTACGCAAGCCTTCAGTAGGAACTGTAAAGTGAGTAGCAACCTGATTGCCGTTTTCATCTTTCTGAGTTCCGTACAATACGCAAGGAATACCATTGTCTTTACGAAGTTCACGAGTGGCTTTCTTACCAGTTTCAGTTCTCAAAGAACCTTTGATTTCGATTGATTTCATTGTTTTTAATTTTTTGTGTTACTCTAAATTAAGTTGATTGTTTGCTTAATTCGCCATCACACGATGTGGTATATCACACGATGAGCTTGAAAAAGCGGCGCAAAGGTATGCATTTTCTTTTTACCTTCCAAATGTTCATGGAATAAATTCCTGTAATTCAAGTTGGAATCAGTACTTTTTTTACGCTTTATCTTAAAAATCGATGTCAATTTTTATTTCTTCTGATTGTGAAGGAATCTCTTCTGTGGTTGTAGCAGGTTGATAATGTGTTTCACTTGTGGTCCCCTGTTCGTGTCCGATAAAATCGATGGCCTGCTGTAACCCGTTCATAAACTTCTCAAAATCTTCCTTGTACAGGAAAATTTTGTGCTTCTCAAAATTAACCTGAGGATCATCTTTGTCAAGAGATACCACTTTCTTGCTTTCTGTGATAGCAATGAACATTTCCTCTTTCCGGTTTTTCTTTACATCCAAGTAGTAAATTCGTTTTCCAGCTTTGATTGCTTTGGAGAAAACGATTTCTTTGTCGTTTTCAATAGTCGTACTTTTCTTCTTCAGTTCTTCCATAACTCACTGTTACTAATAAAAATGCGTTCAAATTTGAATATTTTTTTGCAATGTGCCAAAAGAGAATGAGGAAAAATGTCGAATCTCTGAAAAAAAAGAAAAAATATAATGCTTTATGGTGTGTAATAAAGGAAAAATGCTTACTTTTGCCCACCTAAAAATATAGTTTGTTTATATATTATGATTAACAGAGTTCTTATTCGTCTGAAGATAGTTCAGATAATTTATGCGTATTATCAGAACGGAGGTAAAAATTTGGATACTGCAGAAAAGGAGTTGTTCTTCAGTTTATCTAAAGCGTATGATCTGTACAACTATCTTTTGCTTTTGATGGTAGAGGTAACCAAGTATGCCAACAAGCGGTTGGATGCAGCAAAAAACAAGTTGGTTCCTACCAAAGAAGATTTGTCTCCCAACATGAAATTTGTAGAAAATCGCTTCATTGCGCAGTTGGAAATCAACAAACAGTTGAATGCTTTTGCTTCTTCTCAGAAGAAAACCTGGGAAAATGAAGGCGATTTCATTAAAAACCTGTGTGAACAAATCATGCAGAGTGATATATATAAGGAGTATATGGCCAGCGAAACTTCTTCATACGAAGAGGATCGTGAATTGTGGAGAAAACTGTACAAGAAAATTATTTTCAACAATACAGCTCTTGATGAAGTTCTGGAAGACCAGAGTTTGTATTGGAATGACGATAAGGAAATCGTGGATACTTTTGTGTTGAAGACTATCAAGCGCTTCAATCCTGAGAACGGTGAAAAGCAGGAACTTCTTCCTGAATTTAAGGATGAAGAAGATCAGGACTTTGCTCGCCGCTTGTTCCGTCGTTCTATCCTGAATGCAGATTATTACCGTCATTTAATCAGTGAGAATTCAAAGAACTGGGATTTGAGCCGAGTAGCTGTGATGGATGTCATCATCATGCAGATTGCATTGGCTGAGATTCTGAGTTTCCCTAACATTCCGGTAAATGTATCGTTGAATGAATACGTGGAAATTGCCAAAGGCGTATAGCACTCCGAAGAGTGGCGGTTTCATCAATGGTACTTTGGACGGTATTGTTAATCAATTGAAAAAAGGAAAACAAGCTGACCAAAAACTAATATATTTGTCCAGCTATTATTAATCTAAACCGAAAAACGTATGAATTTGTTAGCTGTAGTATTGCAGGCACAGGGAGGAGCAGATTACTCTTTCCTTATTATGATGGTGGCTATTTTTGCCATTATGTACTTTTTTTTTATGATTCGTCCCCAGAACAAGAAGCAGAAAGAAATTGCCAAGTTCCGCAAGAATTTGGAAGTAGGACAGTCTGTAGTAACTGCGGGTGGAATTTATGGAAAAATCAAGGAAGTAGAAGATAATACTGTTGTAGTTGAAGTTGCTGCCGGTGTAAAAATCAAGGTAGATAAGAACTCAATTTATGCAGATGCACAGGCTCAGCCTGCGAAATAAATATGAATGACTATGTTCGATCGAAAGAACATAAAGAGATATTACTTGATACTTGTACGAAAAATCAGGAACTTTCTGCTCAGTGCCAAGAGCAGAAAGTTCCTGATTTTTCTGTTTTTCGTGTTCGTGTCGCTTTGTTTCTGGTTCTTGCAGACCATGAACGACACGTATCAGACCGAGTTTAAGATTCCGGTCAGACTGAAGAATGTGCCGAAAGAGGTGGTCATGACGTCTGAACTGCCTGATGAGATTCGGGTGAAGGTAGAAGACAGAGGTACGGTACTGCTGAACTACATGCTGGGACGTACTTTCTTTCCGCTGACTTTTAACTTTGAGGATTATCAGGATAAAGGTTCTTATGTCCGCATTCCTCAGACTGAGGTATTGAAAAAAATCAGTGCCCAGCTGAATAACTCTACCCAACTGCTTGCCGTACGTCCGGACACGCTGGATTATATCTATTCAAGGGGAATACCCAAGAAAGTGCCGGTAGCGGTGGGAGGAGAGGTTTCAGCCGGCCGGCAGTATTATGTGTCAGATATTCAGGTGATACCCGATTCTGTGGTCGTATATGCTCCTCAGGGTGTGCTGAATACCATTCTGACAGCATATACACAGCCTTTCCATTGGACCAATGTAACGGATACGCTGAAGAAACATATCAATTTGCAAAAAGCTTCATGGCGTGAAGTTCGTGCCGTCATCCGTAGATGTGGTAGCTTGTGTAGATATGTATTCAGAAAAGACGCTGGAAGTACCTGTAGTAGGAATCGGTTTCCCGAAAGGAAAGGTCTTGCGGACTTTCCCGTCTAAGGTGCAAGTAATTGTACAGGTGGGTCTGAAGAACTTCAAGTCTGTGACGGAGAACGATTTTCTGGTCGGTGTTTCTTATGCTGACGTGATTGGCAATAAATCCGAGAAACTGCCGCTTACCATCAAAAAACATCCGGATGTAGTAAGTCACGTGCGTGTGACTCCTTCCTCTGTAGATTACTTGATTGAACAGCAGACCGTAAGCGAACCCTCTAAAAGAAAAAGAATCAGAATGATCAAGATTGGAATCACAGGAGGTATCGGGAGTGGTAAATCCTATGTGTCGCATTTGCTGGAAAAAGCAGGCATTCCTGTATACGATACGGATACGGAAGCCAAAAACTGACGCTTTCTCATCCCCGGATTCGTGAAGGTTTATTGGCTCTGCTAGGAGAAGAAGTGTATAAGGCAGACGGCTCATTGAACAAGCCCGTGCTGGCAAGTTACTTGTTTGCCTCGGCAGAGAATGCCGGACGTGTTAACCGTATCATTCATCCTTGTGTGCATGAAGATTTCCAACAGTGGGCAGACCGTCAGGCCGCATCCGGCACGGAGGTGGTGGCTATGGAGAGCGCCATCCTGTTTGAGTCGGGTTTCCATGCAATCGTGGACTATGTTGTGATGGTGTATGCTCCCTTGGAGTTGCGTATAACGGGCTATGCAGCGGGATGCCGCTACGGAAGCACAGATAAAGGCCCGTATTTCCGCACAGATGGATGACGAAGAAAAGAAGCGTCGGGCCGACTATGTCATTTTCAATGACGAAAAACTACAGCTGGATACGCAGATTGCAGCGTTGGAAGAGTGGCTTGCCTACAGAAAAACGGGCCGATAGTTTGTGTATGTCATTCGTGCGTTGTATTTTTGTCACTCGTAATTTAATTAATCATTAGGGATAATATGTTGAAGACTATTTTAGCGATTTCTGGAAAACCAGGTTTGTACAAACTGATTTCTCAGGCAAAGAATATGCTGATTGTGGAAACAGTCAGTGCAGAAAAAGAAAAGAGTACCGGTCTATGCCAGTGACAAGGTAATCTCATTGGGCGATATTGCCATGTATACTGATGCAGAAGAAGTAGCTTTGGGCGAAGTGCTGGAATCTGTAAAGAAGAAAGAAAACGGCAACGTGACTTCTTTGGATTACAAGAAAGCTTCTGCGGAAGAACTGCACGCATTTATGGCTGAAGTATTGCCTAACTACGACCGTGACCGCGTACATACCAGTGACATTAAGAAATTGATTCAGTGGTACAACCTGCTGGTGTCAAACGGAGAAACTGATTTCGTAGAAACAGAAAAAGCAGCCGAATAAAGCAGAAGAGTCGTACAGAACTGATGTACAATTTGGAACAGGAAACTGTCTCAAGGTAAACGGATGCATCGTTCCGGCTACGGAGTGCATATTTGCCTTGAGACAGTTTTTTTATTTATAGTAATGGAAGCTGAAAACCACAGCAGAAGATTATGAAGAAGATAATACTGATTACGGGCGGCGAGCGCTCCGGAAAAAGCAGTTATGCAGAGCGTCTGGCTCATGAGTTGTCTGCATCGCCGGTGTATATGGCCACGGCAAAGATATGGGACGAGGAATTTCGTCGTAGGGTGGAGCGTCACCAGCAAAACCGGGGGCCGGAGTGGACGAACATTGAAGAAGAAAAGGAACTGAGCCGTCATGATATTACAGGACGGGTGGCTGTCATTGATTGTGTGACGCTCTGGTGCACGAACTACTTTGTGGAACAGCCGGAAGTGTCACTTGCCTTAGAAGCCTTAAAGCAGGAATTCGACCGTTTCACCGCCCAAGATGCGACCTTTATTTTCGTCACGAACGAGATTGGTATGGGAGGCGTTTCCCCCAATGAGGTACAACGTCGTTTCACCGATTTGCAAGGATGGATGAACCAGTATATTGCTTCGAAATCCGATCAGGTAGTGCTGATGGTTTCCGGCATTCCGGTTAAAGTGAAAGGATAAATCATGCGTAAGTTTACTATAGCACCTATTGCCTGTCCGGAACTGGAGCAGGCAGCTCGTGAAAAGATTGATAACCTGACGAAACCGAAAGGTTCTCTGGGGCGTCTGGAGGAATTGGCCCTGCAGGTTTGTATGATTCAGCAGACCTTGTCGCCTTCGTTGAACAATCCGTATAACTTGCTTTTTGCAGCCGACCACGGCATTGTGGAAGAGAAGGTCAGTGCTTCGCCGAAGGAGATTACTTGGCAGCAAATCAGTAACTTCCTGCATGGAGGGGCCGGTATCAACTTTTTGTGCCGCCAGCATGGATTCCGCCTGGAAATCATTGATGCGGGAGTGGATTATGACCTTCCCTACGAAAAAAAGGCATCATTGATATGAAAGTCCGTCGCGGTACACGTAATTTCCTTCACGAAGATGCCATGACACCCGAAGAAATGAATCTGTGTCTGGAGCGTGGAGCACAATGTGTAGACCGTATTCAGGCTGCAGGTTGTAACGTGGTGAGCTTCGGCGAAATGGGAGTAGGAAACACCTCCGCTTCTTCTTTGTGGATGAGTTGCCTGACGGGTATTCCACTGGAACAATGCGTGGGTGCCGGCAGTGGGCTGTATGGAGAAGCCATGACCCATAAGTTCCGGGTACTTCAGCAGGCTCTTCAACATTTCTCGGGCGAGCACACGGTGGAAGAAATCCTGTGTCGTTTCGGAGGACTTGAGATGATGATGGCAGTAGGTGGCATGCTGCGTGCGGCAGAGCTGCGCATGGTCATTCTGGTGGATGGCTTTATCATGACCAACTGTATACTGGCTGCTTCGCGTTTGTATCCCGACGTACTTTCGTATGCTGTGTTCGGACATCAGGGAGATGAAAGCGGCCACAAGCTGTTGCTGGATTACCTGCACGCCCGTCCGTTGTTGAATCTGTCATTGCGCCTGGGTGAGGGAAGCGGCTCCGTCTGTGCTTTTCCTATCCTTGACTCAGCCGTGCGGATGCTGAATGAGATGGATACCTTTGCCCATGCTTCCATTACCAAATACTTCTGATCTCATGAACAATTTACTGGCTGCCCTGATGTTTTTCACCCGTCTGCCTTTCTGGCGGATTTGTACCGTGCCGTCCGAATGTTTCCGGCACGTGGTGAGCTACTGGAGCCTTTGCGGATGGCTCACGGGAGGAGTGATGGCCCCTGTCTTTCTGGGTTTTCTCCACCTGGTTTCCTCTGCCGGTAGCGGTACTGCTGGCCTTGTGTACCCGTCTTTTCCTGACGGGGGCTTTGCATGAAGACGGTCTGGCCGATTTCTTCGACGGATTTGGGGGCGGACGCGACCGGGAAGGCATTCTCCGCATCATGAAAGATTCCCATATCGGGAGTTACGGTGTGCTGGGATTGATATTGTATTACCTGCTCTCGTTCTCGCTTTTGGTATCCTTGCCTGCGCCTGTTATTCCCTGGGTGCTGTGCGTGGCCGACCCTTTCTGCAAGTTTGTATGCAGTTTCATGCTCTTGTTCCTTCCGTACGCCCGAAAAGAAGAAGAAAGCAAGGCTAAGGTGGTCTATACCCGCATGAGCCTTTCGGAGTGGATAGCCAATATTGCAGGCGGATTGTTGCCCTTGCTGCTTTTACCTCTTTCTTACTGGGGAATGCTGTGCTTTCCATGTGTACTTTTCATTGGATTGGGCTGGCTGCTCAAGCGACGTTTAGGAGGATACACCGGCGACTGTTGTGGTGCACTTTTCCTTTTTGTGTGAACTGGCGTGCAGGATGGGAGCAGTAGTAATGGCATATAATTTTTAATATGGTTAGATAAAAGAAAATGAAAGTATATTTAGTTCGACATACTTCGGTGGATGTGGCACCCGGGACGTGCTACGGGCAGACCGACGTACCCCTGCGTGCTTCATTCCAGGAAGAGGCAGAGGCATGTAAAAAGGCCCTTCAGGATACGGGAATGCGTTTTTCACGTATCTATACCAGTCCTTTGTCCCGCTGTACACACTTGGCAGCCTATTGCGGCTTTCCCGAAGCGGAACGTGACGAGCGGCTGAAAGAAATGAACATGGGTGAGTGGGAGATGCAGCGTTTTGAGGAAATAACCGACCCGCGCATCCAGGAATGGTATGACGATTACCTGCGGGTTCGGACTACCGGAGGCGAGTCGTTCATGGACGTGCTGGCCCGTGTGTCCGACTTCTTTGACCACCTGGACCGTACTTCAGGTCCGGCACTGGTATTTGCCCATGGCGGTGTGCTGGTAGCCGCACAAGTCTATGCCGGCAAGGTGAAACTGGAAGATGCCATGAAAGCCTTGCCTCCTTACGGGGGATGGTGGAAATTGATCTGCCGCTTCCACGTTTGCATCCGCTCATGCTGGCCGGAACAGGCAGTGACGTGGGTAAGAGTGTACTGGCTGCGGCGTTATGCCGTATTTTCTTGCAGGACGGGTACCATCCGGCACCTTTCAAGGCACAGAATATGGCACTCAACTCGTATGCCACTCCCGAAGGACTGGAAATCGGACGGGCACAGGCGGTGCAGGCTGAGGCCGCAGGAGTACCCTGCCATACGGATATGAATCCGTTGCTGTTGAAGCCGACTTCCGACCAGACGGCACAGGTGGTGCTGAGCGGTAAGCCCATAGGCAACCGGAGTGCGTATGAGTACTTCCGGACAGAAGGACGTGAGGAGTTGCATCGGGAAGTGAATCAGGCATTCGACCGTCTGTCAGCCCGTTACAATCCGGTGGTGATGGAAGGAGCGGGCAGTATCTCGGAAATCAACCTGAAGGATACGGACCTGGTGAATCTGCCCATGGCGCGTCATGCCCATGCGGATGTGATTCTGGTAGCCGATATCGACCGGGGAGGTGTGTTTGCCAGTGCCTACGGTTCGGTGGCCTTGCAGACACCGGAAGACCGCAAACGCATCAAGGGAATTATTGTCAATAAGTTTCGTGGCGACCTTCGCTTGTTTGAATCGGGGGTGAAGATGATGGAAGAAATCTGTGGCATTCCGGTGCTGGGCGTGATACCGTATTACCACGACATCTACATCGAGGAAGAAGATTCGGTGGAACTTTCCTTGAAACAGCGGAAGGCGGTGCAGGGAAAGGTCAATGTGGCGGTGGTATTGCTCCGTCATCTCTCGAATTTCACTGATTTCAATATGCTGGAGCATGACGAACGGGTAAACCTGTACTATACGAACAACGTGGACGACCTGATGAAGGCCGACATCATCCTGCTACCCGGCAGTAAGAGTACCATCGACGATTTGTACGAACTGCGTCGTAACGGAGTGGCACAAGCCATTCTTCAGGCACGCCGCAACGGGGCTACCGTGATGGGAATTTGTGGCGGATACCAGATGATGGGGCAGCGTATTGCCGACCCCGACGGAGTGGAAGGAAGCATCAGCCAGATGCCTGGACTGGGACTTCTGCCTACAGAAACGGCCATCGAAGGAGAGAAGGTGACACGTCAGGTACGTTTTGCTTTTCTGTCTTCCGAAGAACCGACCTGCACGGGATACGAAATCCACATGGGGCGCACTTCGGCGGTGGAAGGAGAGACTTTGACTCCGCTGGTGCGTCTGGAGAACGGAGAAACGGATGGCTGTGTGGCAGACCGGAAATGTGCCGGTTCCTACATTCACGGCATACTGGATAATCCGGAAGTGATAGAGTGGCTGCTGGCTCCGTATGCCGAAAAGCTGGACCAGCCTCAGTTGGATTATGCCGCTTTCAAGGAGGAACAATACAACAAGCTGGCCGATCATGTGCGGAAGCACCTGAACATGCCACTGCTTTACCAAATACTGACTCAAAATGATTAACGGACACGGAGACGACGCCTATCGCTATACGGCCATTCATGCCAATTTCAGTTCGAATGTGTACCACCGGGTGAACCATGATGGGTTGAACCGCTACCTGGCCGGATGCCTGCCGTGCATCCGTTCCTATCCGGAACCGGAGCCCTATGCACTGGCTGCTGAGCTGGCCCGGTTGCATGGTGTCAGTCCGGAGGAAGTCTGTGTGACGAATGGAGCCACGGAAGCCATCTACCTCATTGCTCAGGCTTTTTGCGGAAGTCATTCTGCTGTATGGATACCGACCTTTAGTGAATATGCCGATGCCTGCCGCTTGCACGGACATCGGGTGGAAGGTATTTCCAGTCTGGAGAAACTGACGGGCAATGAGGGATTTTCTGGCTGTGTAATCCGAATAACCCCACGGGGCAGACATGGGATGCCGCCACGCTTCGCCGACTGATAGCCACATATCCCCGAAAGCTGTTTGTCATTGACCAGTCGTATGCGCTGTTTACGGAGAAAGAGGTGCTGTCCGTAGCCGAGACGGTGAAACTGCCTAACGTATTGCTTCTGCATTCCATGACCAAATGCTATGCCGTGCCGGGGTTGCGTCTGGGAGCGGTGACGGGCAGCAGGGAACTTCTTTCCCGGATACGTGCCTGCCGTATGCCCTGGTCGGTCAATGCCTTGGCCGTAGAAGCCGGACATTACCTGTTGCAGCATCCGGGGGAATATCGCATGGACATACAGGCTTTGCTGACGGAACGGAGACGGGTGACCGATGCGCTGGAAGCTTTGGGTGGGGTAGAGGTACTGCCTACGGATACGCATTATTTTTTAGCACGCCTTCAGCAGGGTACTGCGGCGCAACTGAAGGAATTCTTGGCTACCCGACACGGACTGCTGATTCGCGATGCATCCAATTTCGAAGGGCTGGATGCGCGCTATTTCCGTATCGCTATACAGACGGAAGAAGAAAACAATCTATTAATTGAAGGCATACACGAATGGATACAGAACTCGTAATGGGATTGATTCCCCTGGCAGGAGGTTTTTTGCTTGACAAGATTTTAGGTGACCCGCTGTGGTTGCCCCATCCGGTGGTAGGATTCGGAAAACTGATTTCGCGGTGTGAGCGCAGAGGAAATCAGGGAGCTCACCGCAGACGGAACGGAGCGTGGACCGCAATAGGGCTGGTTGTGCTAACCTTTCTAGTGAGCAAGGGGCTGCTGGAAGCGGCAGCTCTGCTGCATCCCTGGGTAAAGATAGCACTTTCGGTAGTGGCCGTATTCTATTGTCTGGCCGGGAAAACCCTGATAGATGAGGTCCGGATGGTGTTTGAAGCGGTGGATGCTTCGCTGGAAGCCGGGAGAAAACAGGTGGCCCGCATCGTGGGAAGAGATACTTCTTCCTTGACTGACCAGGAGGTGCGTACGGCTGCCCTTGAGACTTTGGCCGAGAACCTGAGCGACGGTGTCATCGCTCCGCTTTTCTGGTATTTTCTGTTGGGTGTGCCGGGGATGCTGGCGTATAAGATGGTTAATACCCTCGACTCTATGATTGGCTACCGCAATGCCCGTTATAAAGATTTTGGCTGCTGGGCGGCCCGCATGGACGACGTGGCCAATTACCTTCCCGCCCGACTTACTTCCCTGCTGATGATACTGGTTTCCGGTCGCTGGTCGTTGCTGAAGTTCGTGGCGCATTACGGGCAGATGCATGCCAGTCCCAATTCAGGTTATCCGGAAGCCGCGCTGGCCGGCATTCTGAACTGCCGTTTTGGCGGTCCGCACGACTATTTCGGCGAGACCGTTTACAAGCCCTTCATCGGAGATAATCCTCGTCCGTTGGATAGTCGGGATATGCGTGTGGCCATCCGTGTCAACCGTGGGGCCGAACTGCTGATGCTACTTCTTATGATAGGAGGATATTGGTTTGTTTTTCAGTGATTTATTGAGGAAATAAACTGATTCTCAGAAAGCATAAAAAAAACGCAAGTGCGTTTGGACCGAAACTCTTTTGCGTTTTAGTTCAAGCGCACTTGCGTTTTAAGTAAAACGTCCTTGCGTTTACTTTGAAACGCAAAGACGTTCTGAGGGTTGTTATTCATAGATGTATTCTACATCCGACTTCTTAAAGCGGAGAAGTCGGGTGTCGTTCGGGCCTGCGCCGTTCTTGGTTGGATAAAGTCCTGCCATTGTGCCGTTATAGAACCATCCCTGTCCGTTGCTGGGCGAGTAAGTGCCCCATAACATGGCATTGTAGTGATTGTGTTTGATGCCATCGTCATTCCATTGTGCTCCGGGACCATACCATACGAGTGGTTCGTATTGCAGGCTCTGCATTGTTGTACATCTGAATGTAAATCAGGTCAGACAGTGCTACGGTTCCTACCGTGATGTCGTTTCTTCTTCTTTGGCGACGCTGAATGTTTGTTCCTCCGTTCCATGCCGTGGTGTGACTGCCACCCCACATCAGCCAGATGGTTCCGCTGGTTGAATTTAATACTCGTTCAAAATTTTCCATGATCTCTTCTACTTATTCGGCAGCTCAGGCCCGTTTCCGTCCTATTATCATGACCGTCTTGTGTATGATTTTCGGTATGCTTCCGCTGATGTTCTCATCCGGTCCCGGAGCAAACGGAAACAGTTCACTTCACGTCTGCCTGTGGGAGTTCCACTTAAGATGCTTTCCAACCGTCCGGACGTGCGTATGGCCGAACGTGACCTGGAACAAGCGTTTTATGTGACTAATCAGGCCAATTCAGCCTTTTATCCGTCCATAACCTTAAGTGGAAGTGCCGGATGGACAAATTCGGTGGGCGGACCGATTACCAATCCGGGCAAGTTTGTTACCTCAGCCTTGGCTTCTCTGGCGCAGCCGCTGTTTAACAGAGGGACATTGATTGCCCGCCGGCGCATTGCCAAGGCACAGCAGGAAGAGGCTCTTCTGGCTTTTGAGCAAAAGTTGCTGGATGCCGGTACGGAAGTGAACGAAGCGCTGGTGTCTTATCAGATAAGCAAAAGGAAAAAAGATAATTACGAAAATCAGGTGGCTGCCCTGGAAAAGGCCTTCACCAGTACGTCACTGCTGATGCAGCATGGCAATACTACCTATCTGGAAGTGCTGACTACCCGGCAGACGTTGTTAAATGCCCAGCTCTCTCAAACCGCTAACTGTTTCAAGGAGATACAAAGCCTTATCAACTTGTATCAGGCGCTGGGTGGAGGACAGCATATTTAGTTCTCTTTTTTTAGTTTCTATTGGAATGTTGCTTGACTGTTTTTCCTCTTTTCTCTCTCTCATACTTATATTCATTTTTGTATTCATACCCTGAGAGGAAAACAGTCAAGGACATTCGTTCTTGTTTTTATTGGGTCAGTTTCTTATTCAAACAGAATCTTGCCGAAGAATTCCGGACAATGGAAACAAGGTTCCGGCAAGTCTATCTTGTTCCATGACAGGAAATGCGGGGTATGCTGCTTGTCGCCGCATTTGTAGAAATTGGCACGCGCAGTCATTCCTTTGAAACCTTTGAGCTGATGACGGAAAAATGCTTCCTTTGGGATGCAAAGGGCCAGTTGCCAGCTGCATTCGCCCATACGTTCTTCAAAGGAGCTTTGTCGAGCGAGGTCCAGCGGTCTACTTTTCGGGTGATTTCCAATGGTGCATGAGGTCTGTCGCCCGGTCTTCCGCCACCGATAAGCAAGGTACCTCCACAGTTGCATTCAAAGTTATAGTAGATATTTTCTTCCTGGTCTTCGGGAAGCTGGAAGAAGAATTCACAGCAGGAGTCTTCCCATACTCTGCCGTTATCTTCTGCTGCTACGGCACGTACGCTTTCTTCCTTGACGCGGTAGTTCAGCAAAATGGCATCTCCCGTGTGAGCGATGCGGGATTCCACTTCAGGACGGTAAGGATAGTCCTTCCAGTTTACACAATCGATAGCCTGAAATTCAATATGGTTTTCATCGAGCAATGCCGGAATGTCTTTTGCCGGGACAAGCGAATGTCCTGTAATTTCATGTACATGTAATTCTTTCATGGTGATTTCTTATTTAGTAATTGAATTAGATTTATTCTTGCTTGTTCAAGATTATTAAAGCTCCGATAACTCCCGGAATCCATCCGCACAGGGTGAGAATGAAGACAATCAGTACTGAGCCACAGCCTTTATCAATTACGGCAAGAGGCGGAAAAATAATGGAGAGAATAACTCTGATTAATGACATTTCTGTATCGTTTTGGAAATTTGCAGGAAAGTTATTGAAAAGATTCGGAACTGGCAATAATTTGTGACAGATTCAGGAACTTTCTTTCAATATCATCTTATGTGAAGAACTATTTTGCAGGACTTTGGCTATCAATACAAAAAAACGAGTGTATCGAAGCAGATACACTCGTTTTTTTATGATACCTGTGAAAGGTATTGTATACAGTAAACTTTACAACTTTCTGTCAAAAAGACCGAACATCCCCGGTCCACAAAGGGGTTACACACTCATTAGCTGAGCATTACGTAACCCCAAATCATCGGGTCTCCCTTGAAGACCTTCTGAATGAAATTCTTCATCGTTTTCATGTTGTTACCCTTTCTTTTTAGTGAATAAAAAACTTTAATACCTTACCTAATCTAAAAATACGTCGTCATCCCGACGAGGTAAAAACAATCTTTTTAAATCCTATAACAATCTTTTTTCCTAGTAACCGTTGAACTTTCGTTCTTGATTACGCTGCAAAGATAGAGCTTTTTCGAATAGAATATATGTTTTATAACATGAAATTTTGATTTTCCGGTGTTTTATTGATGTAAATCAACAAAACGGCTTTAAACGGAGTGCTTGGCGGCGCACTTGGCGCAGATACCCTTCACGATGTAGTTCACTTTTCGGGCAATGAAGCTTTCGGGCAGGTCGATGTGTGGTATCAGATCTTCGTTCAGGCAGTAGGTGTTCTGGCAGATTTCGCAATAGAAGTGGCAATGGGCCTCTTCTTCGTGGCAGTGTCCGTGGTTGTGGCAGATGCAGTATTTGTGTGAGCCGCTGCCGTCGTCTACACTGTGTATCAGGTGATGCTCGTGAAAGAGCACGAGGGTGCGGAAGATGACCGACTTGTCGATGCTGTCGAGTTGCTTTTCCAACGTGCTCAGGCTGAACGTGTCACTGTTTCGGGCAATGGCTTCATAGATGAGCAGTCGGGTAGAGGTGGGACGGATGCCGGCCGATTCTAAAATGGGAGTATAGTCTTCAGTTTTTCATAAAAAATGGATGCTTATCTGTTGACAGCAGCAAAGATAAGCATCCATTTTGGTAACCTGGTTGTTTTTCAGACAGGTTTTTTAGTCAGTGAGCCCGAGCTTTTTCTTCATGTCCTTGCTCAGGGCATCTTTGTGTACAAGTACGTAGATAGTCTTGGCACGTACGTAGCTTTCCGACATGTTCAGGTAACCGCCAAAATCATTGCGGTCGGTTCCCCAGGAGTTTTTGGTGATGTAGTATTTCGTGCCGTTCTGGTCCTTGGCGATGCCGGTGAGGTGCATCAGGTGGTCATCGGTTGTTACGAAAGATTCGTATCCTTTCTGGCGGATTTCGGGAGTTACTTTGACTTCCGGACAAGGATATTCAAACTTGAAGGCTTCGTTGAGTCTTTCCTGTGCATCCATACCTTGCCAACGGGCAAAGTCAGTATCCTTCAGGTCTTCTGTCTTTCCGGTTTCCGGATTGATGGCTACTCCGTGCTTGAAAGAGAAACCTTTTTCGCTGACGTCTCCGTCCCAGCATACGGTGTAGCCGTTTTTCAGCGCATAGTCTGTGGCTTCCATCATCTCATCCAGCGGAAGGTTGTACATTTTGGCATGTTCCCAGTTGTCGGGAATTTCTACTTCAAAGGCCTGGTAGTAAGGCTTGTGGGTAAAGGCTGGTCAGCATGACATAGTCTTCGGGATGGATGTCCAGGCTCTTTGCGAAGGACTGCGGAGTGTATTCCTTGCCTTTGTAGGTAAACTTTTCAGGCAGTTCGCCCATGTAGATGTCGAACAGGTTCTTGATTAGCTTGTCGTATTCCGGACTGCGCTGGCGCATCTGTACGGCCTTTTCGGCAATGACTTCCATATAAGAGGCCAGTTCCTTGTGGTTGTGGGTAGGAGAGTTGTAATTGATACCGCTGTACACTTCTTCCGGTACGATACCTACCTGAGTGAAAGCCGTAAACCAGCTGGGTGAGATACTTCCCTGACCGATGTTGCCTTTTCCGTGGCGCAGGTAGTTGTCGTTCAACTGGTTCATGTATTTCTGACGGACAATGTACATTTCCGAGAGATCAAATTCACCTTTTCCCTGACGCAGGAGTTCGGCTTCGATGAAAGAGGTAGTGGCAAAGCACCAGCAAGTACCGGTGGCAGCCTGATTCTTGACCGGAGTCACTTTCTGGTTGACTACGGTAGTAAACTGGTAGCCTTCGGCCTTGGGCTGTGCTTGAACGGTGGCCGAAGCAAGAAGTAATGCAGAGATAAATGTAACTGTTTTCATATTTTTCTATGTGTTTTTTTACGTGTGTATTAATAAGGAATCAGAATCCGAAACGGTAGTCATTCCAGTATTTGGCAGTCATTTCGTCCCAGCGCAGAAGGGTAGCTCCGATAAAGTCTTTGGTATAGTCGGTCAGATAAGCCTTGGGCTTCTTCTCCTTGACTCTTGACCAGGCTCGGCATAGCGTTGTTCCACCATCGGCAGTTCTTCCAGTCCTTTTCTTTCAAAATGGAGCAGGTTCTTTTCCAAAATCTTCCGGGCATTTCCCCATCTCACGGTAGCCAGTTTGTTGGCCTGGCGATAGTGCCACAAGGCAGCATCCAGGCGGTAGCGGTGGTTGCCGCAAATCTTGAACATTTCCGGCAGGTCGGTCGTACCGCAGAAGATGGGCACGCGCGGACTCTGTCCGGGGTTGTCCATGCCAAACCAGCAGACACCTCCCACGGCATCCGGAAGCCAGTCGCGCAACTGGATAACGGTAGAGTACGCACATTGCGGCACGGCCACGTTGCGGTTGGCTGTCACGGCACCTTTTTGCAGGGCATTGAACAGCTGTACCTCGTCGGTACGCATCCACGGGTTGGCACGCGGGCTGGTAATGGTATCGGTCTTTCCGGTTTTTCTGTCCTTGACAGCCACTGTCAGGTTTTTCGTTACGCTCCATTCCGTACCTTCATACGTCTGGCGCAGGTAAGCCATCACGTCGGCATTGCTGATTTTCTTTTCCGGTTTTACACTCAGCGGCAGTTCCTCATCGTCCATGCTAAGCTTGAGCGACGGAGCCAGTGTGCTCAGAATGAAGAACTCGCGGATGCTGAATGCCTGCATCTTGCCGAAATAGTTCGGACCACCGTAGGCTTTCCAGAACTTGAACGGTTCCTTGCCGTCCCACAGCTTGAGTTTCTTGGCCACGCTGAACACATTTTCAGATGCCATATAGTTACGTGTATCCTTCAGGTTGAGCGTGCTGATGCGTGAGATATTGGCCGATACGCCCACTTCATCGTCGGGGATACGTACGGCAGCCCATACACCGCCAATCTGGTCGGGGCCTTCGCCGAAGATTTCAAAGTGCCATACTTCCTTCGGGTCGGCAATGGTCAGACATTCGCCCGAATCGCCATAACCGTATTCCTTCACCAGCTTGCCCATGAGCTGAATGGCATCGCGGGCCGTGGTGCAGCGTTGCAATGCCACGGGCCAGTTCTTCAATCATGAACATTCCTTTAGGGTTCCGCAGGGTATCCCGTCCGCTGATGGTGGTTTCTCCCATGGCCAGCTGCTTCTCGTTCAGGCACGGATAAGCCGTATCTAAAAAAGCGTAGGTATGTTTGGCTTGCGGAATCTGTCCTTTCACGGTCAGTTTCGTCTGGTCGTTGACCGATTCCGTGTGCATGCGTCCGTCGTAAATGTTCATCACTGTGTCGTTGGCAAAATCTGCTGCCGGTACTACGTTTACCCACGTACGGTACCAGCTATCGCAGGTGTGGCTTGTCATGACAGAGCCGTCAGTTGAGGCCAGTTTTCCCACCATGATACTGGTACAGCAGTCCGGATCGCGCGGTAAAGTCTGTTGTGCCAGTGAAAACTGAGAGAATGTAACCCCAAGAATAAATAAAATGCTACGTATTTTCATGTTTTTGTATTAAAATGATACTTGGTTGCAAAGGTAGTAAAAAAAGAAGGAAATCAACAAGGGCATAGCGGATAAAAACTGAACTCCGGTGTGCAACGTGCGGGATGGGGTAAGAGAAAACACCGGTACTGTTTCGCTTCAATGCTTTTACGGTAATTACGTTTTTCACCTGAGAGACCTATGTTTTCCGGTACGGAGCTCTAGGTTTCTCAGGCAAAAAACATAAGGTTCTGCCAAGGGAAACCTAAATAATGTGGAATAGTTATGCTTTTATCTGCTGTGTGTTTGTCAATCAGGAAAGAGAGGATGAAAGGCCTTTGTGCTGGGAGACAAAAAAGGCCGTCTCCCTTGTTTACGGTGGGAGACGGCCTTCTGATTATTTAATTTCGAATTCTTCCTTCATGTCCATTTCCTGGTTGTTCACGTCAAAGAATTTATATTGCAGGAACGCCAGGTTCTGGTTCGGAACGATTTTGATGCCAAATCCATATTTCATCTGCCATTTGCGCTTCATGGACATGAGTCCCTGATTTACGTAGGCAGCGACATAAGGATGAATGTGTAGCGTGAATTTCTTCACTTTCAGCTTGTTGACCATATAGTCAATCTTACTTTCCAATGTATCGGTAAACAGGATGGAAGGTTTGATTTTTCCTTTTCCGAAACATACGGGGCAGTCTTCATCAGTAGTAACATCCATGGCCGGACGCACACGCTGGCGCGTGATTTGCATAAGTCCGAATTTGCTCAGAGGAAGGATGTTGTGCTTGGCCCGGTCTTTCTGCATGTTCTGGCACATGCGCTCGTAAAGTTTCTGCCGGTTTTCAGCCAGGTTCATATCGATGAAGTCTACCACAATGATACCTCCCATATCCCTTAGACGAAGTCTGGCGTGCTAACTCATCGGCTGCGCCCAAATTCACGTCGAGTGCGTTTGCTTCTTGTCCGTTGGCCGATTTGGAACGGTTCCCGCTGTTTACGTCCACCACATGCAGTGCTTCCGTATGTTCGATAATCAGGTAAGCTCCGCTCTTGTAGGAAACGGTTTTCCCGAAAGAGGATTTGATTTGCTTGGTGATGCCGAAGTTATCGAAAATAGGGAGCTGGCCGGTGTAGCGTTTCACGATGCCCGTACGCTCGGGGGCAATGAGTGCTACATAATCTTTTACTTCGTTGAAAACGGTTTCGTCGTTCACATAGATGTTTTCATACGACGGGTTGAACAAGTCGCGCAGCATGGCTACGGTACGGCTCGTTTCCTCATAAACCAGTGAGGGCAGTTTGGTGGCCTTCTGTACTTTCGTGATGGTTTCTTCCCAATGTTTCAGCAGGACTTTCAGTTCCGCATCCAGTTCTGCCACGCGCTTTCCTTCGGCCACGGTACGTACGATGACTCCGAAGTTTTTAGGCTTGATGCTCTGCAGCAGTTGTTTGAGGCGTGCTCTTTCCTCGCTGGATTTGATTTTTTGTGAAACGGATACTTTGTCGTTGAAAGGTATCAGTACCAGGTAGCGTCCGGCGAACGACAATTCGCAGGTCAGTCGCGGCCCCTTGGTGGAAATCGGTTCCTTGACAATCTGTACGATGACTTCTTGTCCCTGCTGGAGCACGCTGGAAATGGTTCCATCCTTTTCAATGTCGGGCAGCATGGAAGCTTTCGACATGGGATAGAGCTTTTTCCGGTCGCTGATTACTTGCTTGAGGTACTTCTGGTAAGAATGAAATTGTGGTCCCAAGTCCAGGTAGTGAAGAAAAGCGTCTTTCTCAAAGCCTACGTCTACGAAGCAGGCGTTGAGGCCGGGCATGAGTTTCGGACTTTTCCTACGTACATGTTGCCTACGGAAAAGGAGAGGTTTCGTTCCTCTTTCTGGAACTCTACCAGGTTCTTGTCCTCCATGAGGGCAATAGAGATTTCCTTGGGCTGTACGTCTACTACTAATTCGCTTGTCACTTTCTTACTTGGTTTTTGTTTTTACTAGATTGCTAATTACACAAAGAACAAACCTGAAAGACTTTTTGTTGAGCCTTTTGCAAGTTTGTTCTTTATTGAAGTCGGACAGACTAACAATTATTTTTTGCTTTTATGTCTGTTCTTTCTTAGTCTTTTTTTACGTTTGTGAGTAGACATTTTATGTCTTTTTCTTTTCTTTCCGCTTGGCATAGCTTCAAAATTTTATGGGTTAATACTAAATGTTAATTATTTTTTTACTGATAGAGTAAATGTTTTTGCTGGTTTGAATGCCGGAATATTGTGCTCCGGAATAATAATGGTAGTGTTCTTAGAAATATTACGAGCAGTTTTCTGCGCTCTTTTCTTTACAATGAAACTACCGAAACCACGAAGGTAGACATTTTCATCTTTCGACAAAGATTCTTTTACTGATCCCATGAACGCCTCAAGGGTTGCCAATACTGTTGCCTTGTCAATACCTGTGTTCTTGGCAATTTCGTTTACAATATCTGCTTTAGTCATTTCGCTAATAATTATTGTTATACGTTATCTTAAATTTTTGGACTGCAAATATATAGCTTTTCTGTATCTTTCGAAAATTTCTTGAGAATATTTTTTTAGAAAACTCGTGCTTTTTGAGGGTTACGAGTCTTTTATACAGCCTGTATGACGTGGTTTTTCTGATATGTCGGGCAAATGTATTATTTTTGCAGCCAAATTATAGATTGGATGAATTTGTTTGCAACTACAATAATTGACTGGTACAAGGAGAACAAGCGTGACCTGCCTTGGCGTGACACCAAAGACCCTTATAAGATATGGATTTCGGAAATCATTCTTCAGCAGACCCGTGTGGTGCAGGGGTATGATTATTACTGCCGTTTTATGGAGCATTTTCCGGATGTGGAAACACTGGCAAAGGCTTCCGGAAGACGAAGTGATGAAGTGCTGGCAAGGGCTGGGCTATTATTCGCGAGCCCGTAACTTGCACGAAGCTGCACGTACGATTGCCGAAAAAGGGGCTTTCCCCGTGCGTTATGAGGAAGTCCGGGCATTGAAAGGGGTGGGAGACTATACGGCTGCAGCCATTTGTTCTTTGCCTACGATATGCCGTATGCAGTGGTCGACGGAAATGTGTATCGCGTATTGTCCAGATGGCTGGGCGTGGAAGAACCGATTGATACAGGAGCCGGGAAAAAACTGTATGCCTCGCTGGCAGATGAAATGATGGATAAATCTCGTCCGGCATTGTATAATCAGGCCATCATGGATTTCGGAGCCTTGCAGTGTGTGCCGTCATCGCCTTCCTGCCTGTTTTGTCCGCTTTCAGACAGTTGTGTGGCATTGCAAAAGAATTTAGTGGGCAAACTTCCCTGGAAATCACGTAAAACGAAGGTGTTAGACCGTTATTTTTCCTATATTTACGTGCGTGCAGGCGTGCATACATTTATAAAAAGACGTGAAGCCGGAGACATCTGGCAGAATCTGTACGAATTCCCGCTGATTGAAACGGAACAGGAAGTAGGAGAAGAAGAAATTTTCTCTCTTCCGGCATTCCGGGAACTGGTAGGTGACCGCTCCATACGTATGTTCCGCGTGGTATCGCCTGAGGTGAAACACGTGTTGTCGCACCGGGTAATCCATGCCCGATGCTATGAAGTGGAACTGGCAGAGGAGGATGCTGTCCTTTCTGGATTTCAGCGTGTTCTGATTGACGATTTGCATAAATTCCCCGTGTCGCGCTTGATATCTCGTTTTTTTCGTTACTTTTGAAACCAAATTATAAAAAATAAAATTATGTCATTGAATAAAGTACAATTGATTGGAAATGTAGGGAAAGACCCTGAAGTAAGATATTTGGACAGTGGAGTGGCTGTGGCTACTTTCCCGCTGGCTACCACAGACCGTGCCTATACGCTGGCCAATGGTACACAGGTGCCTGAACGTACGGAATGGCATAACATCGTGTTGTGGCGCGGACTGGCTGAAACAGCTGAAAAATATGTGCACAAAGGTGATAAGCTGTATATTGAAGGAAAAATCCGCTCACGCTCATACGACGACCAGAATGGGGTGAAACGTTACGTGGTGGAAATTTTCGGTGACAATATGGAAATGCTGACTCCGCGCGCTGCCCAGCCTGCTGCTCCTGCACAACCACAGGCCGCTTCACCGGCTGCTGCTCAGCCTGAGAACAATCCTTCGGATGATTTGCCGTTTTAATCTCAGGCGGTCTTAAATTGATGTTTAACTACAGGTAGATAGAATGGACCCTGACTCGTGTTTGCTCCGCTGGACGGAGCTTTGTAACGGAATTACCGTAATGCCCCTTTCGTTAGGGGCTGCTTTTGCTTTGCTGCTGGCCCTTATGTTGTTATATACTTCGGGCTTCGTTTCTGCTTCTGAAATAGCTTTCTTTTCGTTGTCTCCTTCTGATTTGAACGATATAGAGGAGGAGAATCATCCATCTGACTCCAAAATCAAGGCTTTACTGGAGGATTCAGAGCGTCTGCTGGCCACTATTCTGATTTCGAATAACTTTGTCAATGTGACCATTATCATGCTGTTGAACTATGTGTTTGCCAGTGTGATTGACTTTGGCGAGGCAAAGATTTTGGAATTCTTGATTGTAACGGTCGTATTGACCTTCCTGCTGTTGCTGTTCGGCGAAATTATGCCGAAAATTTATTCGGCACAGCACACTTTACCTTTTGCCCGTAAGGCTGCTCCCGTAGTGACGGTTTTGCGCACCGTGTTCTGGCCTATTTCTTCATTGCTGGTCCGGTCTTCTTTTTTTATCAACCGTTTTTCACAGAAGCGGAAAGTCCGGAATTTGTCGGTTAATGAACTTTCTCAGGCATTGGAATTGACAGATATTCAGGAAACACCGGAAGAAAACAATATGCTGGAGGGAATCATCCGTTTTGGAGAAGAAACCGCGAAGGAAGTAATGACTTCCCGTCTGGATATTGTGGATTTGGAAATACATTCTACTTTTTCTGAAGTTCTGAAGTGTATCAATGAGAACGGATATTCGCGTATTCCGGTGTATGAAGAAACGCGTGATCAGATTAAAGGTATATTGTATATCAAGGATTTGCTTCCTTATTTGGACAAAGGTGAGGATTTTAAGTGGCAGAACCTGATTCGTCCTGCCTTGTTTGTGCCTGAAAATAAGATGATTGGTGATTTGCTGCGTGATTTTCAGGCGAACAAGATCCACATTGCCGTAGTGGTGGATGAATTTGGAGGTACGTCGGGTATCGTGACGATGGAGGACATCATCGAGGAAATTGTCGGAGAAATCAATGATGAATACGATGAGGAAGAGCGCACGTACGTGAAACTGACGGAAAACGTGTATGTATTCGAAGGGAAAACTCTATTGTCGGATTTTTATAAGATTATCAAAGATAGTGAGGAGGTATTTGAAAATGTATCGGGGGATGCGGATTCACTGGCCGGCCTTTTGCTGGAACTGAAGGGAGAGTTCCCCGCATTGCATGAGATTATCAATTACCAGAATTACCGTTTTGAAATTCTGGAGATGACTTCGCGTCGTATCCAGAAGGTGAAAGTGACCATCTTGCCTGTGGCTCAGGAAGAAGACGAGTCGAAGGAGAAGTAAGTATGCCGCTGCTGAAGACTTGGACGGAGGAGAATGGCAGATGGGGAATCTGGCAGGTGACGGAAACGATGGAGGAACTTTGTGCCTGTCTGTCGGACGACGTGGTGCGGCAGGAATTTGAACGTCTGAAAGCTCCTTCCCGGAAATTGGAATACCTGGCAGTCCGTGTGCTGCTGAAAACGATGTTGGGGAAAGAAGTGCGGATTGGACATGAACCTTCCGGAAAGCCGTTTCTGACAGGAGGGGAGTATCATGTATCCATTTCTCATACGAAGGGATATGTGGCAGTCGGTTTACATGAGTCTGCCCAGCCCGGCATTGATATTGAGGTTTATGGCGAGCGGGTACGAAAGGTAGAATCTCGCTTTATCAGAGAAGACGAGATGCCGGAAAGAGCACGGATGGAGTCGCGCGAAGAACTGTATCAGTTGCTTTTGCACTGGTCGGCCAAGGAAACCATGTACAAAGTGCTCGATATGGCAGAAGTGGATTTCCTGCAACACTTGAAAGTGTGTCCTTTTAAATTGTCTTCCTCCGGAACCTTTGCTGGTGAATCGTACCGGAAAGCGGACAAGGCCCGTTTCCTGATTCATTACCTGATACATCCTGAGTTTGTCTGTACCTATTGCCTCAATACCGAGGCTCGTAGAACAAACAACGGATGAGTTTGTTTATGAAAGAAAAAAGATGAACAAGAAATTACGTAAAACAATTCGGCTGACGGCCATTTCGTTAGGAGCGTTACTGACTGTATTCTTGTTGGCCGTAACCATCGTGGTGAATTTTATTTTTACACCGGAAAAGCTGACGCCGGTGGTGTTGAATGTGGCCAATCAGTCATTGAATGCCCGTTTGCAGATGAAAAGTGTGGAGCTGACTTTCTTTTCCACCTTTCCGCGATTCGGACTGAAGGTGACGGATGGAGTATTGGTGTCTAAAGCCATTAATGACACGTTGTGGCAGAAGACCGATTCACTGGTTTCTTTCAAGAAGTGTGTGGTAGTGGTGAATCCGGTGGATTATCTGCTGCATGATAAAATCAGTCTGCGTTATCTGGGGCTGGAGGATGCATCGGTATATGCCTTCAAGAACAAGGAAGGAAAAAGCAACTGGGACATCGTAAAGAGTACGGAAGAGACGGTAGAAGAGGATACCACATCTCAGAAGTCTCAGATTCAGGAAATAGACATAAACCGTGTGGCCTTGAAGCGTACGAACGTGACGTTCGACGACAGGGATACAAGGGTATACGCCCGTGTGCAGAACCTGAACATGAATCTGAAAGCTTCCTTGAAGAAAGATTATTCCATGTTGGCACTGGAGTATGACAACGAGAATCTGCTCTTCTGGCAGGACGGACAGCTATTGGTGAATCACCTGGCTGTAGGACTGAATGCGGATATGCAACTGGATCGTGTTTCCCGACGACTTACGCTGAAGGATACGGGGCTGACATTAAATGGAATAGCCCTCGACTTGTCGGGTACCCTTGGGGCGGGATACGATTGGCGGGCCGGCTTCGGTAGATTTGACCTATAAGTTGCATGCCCCGTCGCTCGAAACCGTGTTTAATATGATTCCGGAGAGTGTGCTGAAGCGTCAGGAAGCACTGCCAAAGGAGAGGTTACGTTAGAAGGAACCTTGAAAGGACATTATGGCAAACAGCAGATGCCGGAAGCTACACTTCACATGAGCATTAACCAGGCCTCGGCGAAGTATGCCGACTTGCCCTACGGTATTGACGACCTGACGGCGGAATTCAGCGGGTATGTTGATTTCATGAGCCCTCGTATGCCGATTTGAAGATATTCCGTTTCAAGGGAGCTCACACCGATATATTGGCCGACGGAAAAGTGGAAGATTTGTTGGGCGACCCTGACATCACTTTCCATACCCGTTCGGAAATAGACCTTACGGCACTGGCTAAGACTTTCCCTTTACAGGAGGGAGTGTCAATAGGAGGCCGGGTGGGGAGCCGATTTCCGCTTGCATTGTCGCTTGTCGACTATTCAGAAGCAGGACTGGGGGCGTGTCCGCTTGAAAGGAAAGCTGGATATGCAGGACATGTTCTTGCGCGATACCAAGAAGAATTTTGAATTTACCAGCCAGGCCGCTCTCCGTTTCATTGGAGAAGACAATCTTGCCGCACAAATGGACATTCGCAAGGCTTCCTTGCGTACTGCGGCTATTTCTGCCGATTTGGATGCATTGAACGCCACCGTCCGGTCTACGAATCCGCAGGATACGACCCGTCTGATTGACGTGGAATGTAAATTGCAGATGAGCCGTCTGAAAGGAGAGATGGGCGATTCGTTGAAGGTGTTCAGTAAAAAGGCAAAGGCTTCACTGCACCTGCAACCGGGTAAACTGAATCCGGCCATGCCGAATATAAAGGTGGCCTTGGAGACCGATACACTCTTCTGCCGTATGGGCGATATGAAAATGGGCATGGACAAGGGAGGCTTTAACTTGACGGCTGAAAAGGTACGCGATTCAGTATGGCTTCCCAAAGGAATTGTCGGATTTAATCGACTGACTTTAAGAACCCCTGAATTGGCTTTGCCGGTGAGAATGCGAAAAACAGCTGTAACGGTAGGCGATAGAGTCATCACCTTGAAAAATGCCAGCATGCGCATCGGACGTTCCAACTTGACGGCAAGCGGATCGGTTTACGGCCTGTATGCGGCAATGAAGAAAGGAAAAATGCTGAAGGCCAACCTGGAAATCGCTTCCCGCAACCTCGATTGCAACCAGTTGCTTAATGCACTGAATTTCCGCAGGATACGCTTCAGGCAGAGACCGACAGGGTATCGTCGGCAGAACCAATGCAGGCTGTTTGTCATTCCGAAGAATATTGATTTCGAGTTGAAGACCAACCTGAAAAAGGTGACTTACGGAAATATGGTGTTTGAAAATGTGCAAGGAGCGGTAGACATTCGCAATCAGGCCGTTTATCTGAAAAAAGCTGACTATGCGCGGACTGGAAGCAGACTTGGAAACCACACTGGTATACCGTGCCCGCAGAAAAACAAGAGGCTATGCCGGTTTTGATTTCCGTTTGCGTAAGGTAAATATCGGTAAGCCTGGTCGATTTCATACCTTCGCTTGATACGATTGTGCCGATGCTCCGTTCCTTCAAGGGAATGGTCGATTTTGATGCTACGGCAGAAGCAGTGCTCGATTCCAACCTGAACGTGAAGATACCAAGTCTGAAAGCGGCCATGCACATTAAAGGCGACAGTCTGGTACTGATGGATGGAGAAACCTTTGCGGAAATATCCAAGACACTGATGTTCAAGAATAAGAAACGGAATGTGTTTGATAGTATTTCGGTGAACCTGACCGTGCAGGACGGCAATGTGACGGTATACCCGTTCTTACTTCAGATAGACCGTTACAAGGCGGCTGTGGGAGGAACTCAGGGCTTGGACATGAACTTTAATTATCACATCTCTGTGCTGAAATCGCCGTTGCCGTTCAAGGCGGGAGTGAACATTACCGGAAATCTGGACAAGATGAAAATCCGTATCGGCAAGGCGAAGTATAAAGATGCAGTTACGCCTGTGGAAATCCGGAAAGTGGACAGCACGCGTGTGAACATGGGACAGGAGATTATTCATAGCTTTGAACGCGTGATAAGCCGTACGTACAGAGGAAAACTTCCGCAAGGTGCTGAGTGAGGTAAGTTTGCATATTTATCTGAATAATTGTATATTTGCGAACTAGAGACAGAATTTATATGAGTATTAACACTATTAATTATTAAAATCTTCATTAACCTATGTTTAGTAAACATCCTAAAGGGCTGGTAGCCGCATCGTTGGCCAATCTGGGAGAACGTTTCGGTTTCTACACCATGATGGCAATTCTGGTGCTTTTCTTACAGGCGAAGTTTGCGTTGAGCGGAACAGAAGCCGGATGGATTTATTCCACTTTCTATTTTTCAATTTACATTCTGGCGTTGGTCGGTGGTGTGATTGCCGATAAGACGCGAAATTACAAGGGAACCATCTTGATTGGTATTGTCCTGATGGCATTGGGCTACGTATTGCTGGCCATTCCTTCTCAGACTCCGGTAGTGAATAAGGCATTGATGCTGACAGTTACATGCGGAGCTTTGTTTATCATTGCGTTTGGTAACGGACTGTTTAAAGGAAACCTTCAGGCGCTGGTAGGTCAGATGTACGATGATCCGAAGTATTCCAGTCTGCGTGACTCAGGTTTCTCCTGGTTCTATATGTTCATCAATATCGGTGCGATTTTTGCTCCTCCTGCTGCGGTAGGCGTACGTAACTGGTGGTTGAGCCATAACGGTTTTGCATATAATCCAGATCTTCCCGGATTGTGCCACGGACACCTGGCCGGCACATTGCAGCCGCAGGCCGCTGAAACTTATCAGACACTGGCTAATGAGGTAAGCGGTGCTACTGTAACCGACCTGACTCAGTTTGCCAACGACTACTTGAATGTTTTCTCTACAGGATTCCATTACGCATTTGCGGTAGCGATTGTGGCTATGCTGGTATCTTTGGTTATTTATGTGGTGAACAAGAAACGCTTCCCGGACCCGAGCAAGAAGGTAGCCGACAAATCTGCTGCTTCTGCGGCTACGGTAGAAATGAGCGCACAGGAAGTAAAACAGCGCATCATGGCTCTGTTTGCCGTATTCGGTGTGGTAATTTTCTTCTGGTTCTCATTCCACCAGAATGGTTTGACTTTGACATTCTTTGCGAAAGAATATACTGACCTGAACTTGTTTGGCATGCCTATTACTGCCGAGCTGTTTCAGTCACTGAATCCGTTCTTTGTAGTATTCCTTACTCCGGTAGTCATGGCGGTATTTGCTCGTCAGCGTGCGCGTGGCAAGGAACCTTCTACACCCAAGAAGATTGCCATTGGTATGGGAATTGCCGCTACAGGCTTTATCATCATGGCAGTTGGTTCATTTGTTAGTGACCTGCCTTTGCATCAGGATATTGTAGCAGCAGGAACTTCACCGGTTAGAGTTACTCCGCTGTTGCTGATGGCTACTTACCTGGTATTGACTATTGCCGAGTTGTATATTTCTCCGCTGGGAATTTCTTTTGTATCAAAGGTAGCTCCTCCGAAGTATCAGGGTATCATGCAAGGTGGCTGGCTGGGTGCTACTGCCATCGGTAACCAGTTGCTGTTCATCGGAGCGGTATTATATGAATCTATTCCAATCTGGATGACATGGACTGTATTCGTAGTGGCTTGCTGCATTTCTATGTGTACCATGTTGTTCATGCTGAAATGGCTGGAACGCGTAGCAAAATAAATTTCTCGAAATAGAATTTACTTGTGGAATCCCTCATGCGGTTGCATGGGGGATTTTTTTTAGTACGCCCAGCATGGGCGTGCGCTATAGGTGTAAGTCCCGAACGAGCCCTGATAGTGGGAATCGTTAGCCTAAGGCAAGGGTGTCCTTCGCGAGGAGGAATCTGAAGGAAGGCTGGCGGCAAACTCTCGGCTCTACGAACAGAAACTGATTATAAGGCTACATTTGGAGGACAAGTTTGCTAAACAAAATAAAGTCCTATAACTATCCGAATCCCTATGTAGTAGAATCAGAGGGTATATGAGATGAAAGCGTACGTTCTTATCTGGGGAGGTCTCACGGACAGATGCACCACAACTGTATCTGGTTGAAACAAGATTTGTCGTGAGAAGTCAGCCGAAGCCATAGTACCTGTTACTCACCATAATGGGGAAGGGCTGAACCTTAATTATGTAAGATACCTGAATGTTACCTTATGATGGGAAGAAAGCCGAACATAGAAACTCTATCCGACCAATCGTCGCAGAGGGTGGAACCTGAAGTGCTGATTGGTATGCAGACTTTCATTGGGATAACTGAAAATCATCTTACAGCCATTAAACAGGAAAAAAGGAGAGTTATTGGAATACATTCTTTCCCCTTCTAATCTAAACCTTGCTTATAAACAGGTAAAGAGTAACAAGGGTATTGGCGGCATTGACCGTATGGAAGTGGACGAGTTGCTTCCTTATCTTCGTTGCCACAAGGATAAGCTAATAACTTCCATTTATGATGGTAACTATCATCCGAACCCCGTGCGTCGTGTGGAGATTCCCAAGTCGAATGGGAAGACACGTAACTTAGGTATCCCCACGGTTGTTGACCGTTTGATTCAGCAAGCCATCTCACAAGTGCTTCAACCTCTTTATGAACCTCAATTTTCACCAACCAGCTATGGTTTCCGCCCTCATCGTAGTGCTCATGATGCGTTATTAAAATGTGGCGAATATATCTCTGCCGGTTATGTGTTCACGGTCGATATGGATTTGGAGAAATTCTTTGATACAGTCTGCCATAGTAAGTTGATAGAAATCCTGTCACGTACCATCAAAGACGGTCGTGTCATTTCTCTGATTCATAAATATCTGAACTCCGGTGTACTTATAGGAGGCAAGAAAGAGGCCAGTCCGGTCGGAGTTCCTCAAGGTGGTCCGTTGAGCCCCTTATTAAGCAATATAATGCTTAATGAGTTGGACAAGGAACTGGAGAGACGTGGGCATTTGTTCGTTCGGTATGCTGATGACTTGGTCATCTTTTGTAAAAAAAGCCGTCGTTCCGCCCAACGCACATTGGATAATCTGCTTCCCTTTATTGAAACGAAACTTTTTCTAAAGGTGAATAAGGACAAGCCCCATGTTGCTTATATGCGTGACATCAAATTCCTTTCCTATGCCTTTGGTCGTAGAAATGGCAAATGCCAATTCTACATCCATGTCGATAGTATCAAGAAGATGAAGATTAAGATACGTGAACTCACCAGCCGTAATAACGGCTGGAGCTACGAATATCGTAAACAACGTTTGACTTGGTATATCCGTGGCTGGCTCAACTATTTTAAGTTTGCAGGTCTCAAAAGTAGGATAAAGGAATGGGACGGCTGGCTCCGTCATCGCATACGGATGTGTATTTGGAAGTCTTGGAAACGAGTCCGAACCCGGTATCGAAATCTGAAGAAGTCTTATTCCCGATGAGAGCCGTGTGCGAATGGCTGCCTTTTGTCGTAAGAAATACTGGCGAATGGCAAGTCATCCCACTGTACAAGCGGCTTTGTCGGATGAGCGTTTGCTTCATTTGGTTACCCTACTTTTTAAGATGTACTATCATCCTGTGTTTAAAGGTTAATTAGGGAACCGCCGTATGCCTTCTGTTAACCACATTGAATATTTCGCCCTGGTGGTTAATGTATGTTGTAAAGCATTCTTTTTTAGGCCTTACGTTTTGCTATTTCGGATAAAATAAATACTTTTGTACTGTGTTTTTCATAGTATTAGATTTAAGGTTAACAAAGGTTGGAGTTCAGCGGAACTCCTTTTTTTATGCCCTTTTTTTCGTGTGATATTTCCTTTTTGTTTTTGTTCGTGAAAAAACGCCCTTGCGTTCCATCAAAACGCACTTGCGTTTGAACTGAAACGTCCTTGCGTTTGAAGTGAAACGCACTTGCGTTTTATATCAAATGTACTTGCGTTTTTTTGAAGGCTTTTTCCGGGGACGGATGAGGTGTTTCCGTCCGTCATAATTCGTCTGTGCTTACGCGCGCACGCATACACGCACGCACGAATTATATAATGTAGTGTTTTTTACACACAATTTCTCGCATAAGTAAAAAAAATATGCTTTATAGAATAAAAGTAAATCAGGGAGTTAGATAAAACCCTGAAAAAATATTGCAAAAAGTGTGTGGTAAAAGTTGCAGAAAAGGAAAAAGTCTGTACCTTTGCAACCGCTTTCGAGAGGGAGAGCCGCTGAAGATGACAGACTGAGTAAAGCTGAGGCTACGGAAGAGAGTGCCGGATGCTGCACCGAGTATCTTACCTTGCGGATGTGCAAAGGGAGCGAGAAAGGGTGAGCCGCACGCCTTCTGAAAACCTTCTGAAAAATTTTTTCAAAAAAAAACTTTCGAAAAAAATTTGGAGGTTACGAAAAAAAACGCCTTACCTTTTGCAAACGCTTTCCGCTGAAACGGGGGCTTGAGAAAAGACAGTTCTTTGAAAGACTTTAGATAAACAGACTAGGATGTAGTACAAGAAGTAGTTCTATATATAATGTATATATGGGATGAACGGAAGACAACCGTCAATAACCCTTGGAAACAAGGAAAATGAAAAAATCGGTTTCCTGAACAGAGACAGAACATGCCCGAAAGGGTAGTAAAAATATTTTACAATGAAGAGTTTGATCCTGGCTCAGGATGAACGCTAGCTACAGGCTTAACACATGCAAGTCGAGGGGCAGCATGATTGAAGCTTGCTTCAATTGATGGCGACCGGCGCACGGGTGAGTAACACGTATCCAACCTTCCGTACACTCAGGGATAGCCTTTCGAAAGAAAGATTAATACCTGATGGTATCTTAAGCACACATGTAATTAAGATTAAAGATTTATCGGTGTACGATGGGGATGCGTTCCATTAGGTAGTAGGCGGGGTAACGGCCCACCTAGCCTACGATGGATAGGGGTTCTGAGAGGAAGGTCCCCCACATTGGAACTGAGACACGGTCCAAACTCCTACGGGAGGCAGCAGTGAGGAATATTGGTCAATGGACGAGAGTCTGAACCAGCCAAGTAGCGTGAAGGATGAAGGTCCTACGGATTGTAAACTTCTTTTATAAGGGAATAAAACCTCCCGTGTGGGAGCTTTTGTATGTACCTTATGAATAAGCATCGGCTAACTCCGTGCCAGCAGCGCGGTAATACGGAGGATGCGAGCGTTATCCGGATTTATTGGGTTTAAAGGAGCGCAGACGGGTCGTTAAGTCAGCTGTGAAAGTTTGGGCTCAACCTTAAAATTGCAGTTGATACTGGCGTCGGGACAACCCGATATCCTGAAGGGATATCACCTTACATAATAAGGAGCTAACGCAGGGAACTGGAAACATCTTAGTACCTGCAGGAAAAAAGAAAATAACAATGATTCCCCAGTAGTGGCGAGCGAACGGGGAAGATTTCTCCAAACCCACATGTTACGGCATGTGTGGGGTTGTAGGACCACGGCGTTGCAAGAAATCTTGTGAGAAGAACAGCCTGGAAAGACTGACCATAGACGGTGACAGTCCGGTATTCGAAGCAAGACGAAGCATAGTGGTATCCTGAGTAGCGCGGAACACGAGGAATTCTGCGTGAATCTGCCGGGACCATCCGGTAAGGCTAAATACCCCGAGAGACCGATAGCGAACCAGTACCGTGAGGGAAAGGTGAAAAGCACTTCGAACAGAAGAGTGAAACAGTACCTGAAACCGTGCGCCTACAAGCGGTCGGAGCACGAAAGTGTGACGGCGTGCCTTTTGCATAATGAACCTACGAGTTACCGTATTTGGCAAGGTTAAGGGTCATGAGGCCTGCAGCCGAAGCGAAAGCGAGTCTGAACAGGGCGTCAAGTCAGATGCGGTAGACGCGAAACCAAGTGATCTACCCTTGGCCAGGATGAAGTCTGGGTAACACCAGATGGAGGTCCGCACCAATAAGCGTTGAAAAGCTTCTGGATGAGCTGAGGGTAGGGGTGAAAGGCTAATCAAACTTGGAGATAGCTCGTACTCCCCGAAATGCATTTAGGTGCAGCCTCGCGGGTTACTGATGTGAGGTAGAGCGACTGATTGGATGCGAGGGCTTCACCGCCTATCAAGTCCTGACAAACTCCGAATGCGCATCAGTTTTACCGCGGGAGTGAGGGCATGGGTGCTAAGGTCCGTGCCCGAGAGGAGAAGAATCCGGACTATCAGCTAAGGCCCCGAAATGACAGCTAAGTTAAACTAACGAAGTCTGATTGCTAAGACAGCTA
>VOFG01001436.1_pt1 | contig 62000 bp, 101 predicted proteins | sample 5384171 | NCBI WGS metagenome assembly VOFG01 (sample SAMN12384726, study PRJNA508395) | human gut metagenome | isolation source: healthy gut F | host: Homo sapiens
CGAAACGTATCAATGATTCATGATTGTATGTTGTTATATATGTGTTCAACATAATAACGCTGCACCATGGTCGGAAGGCTCTTGGAAGAATCATATTTACTTTTATTTGACAGAATCTTATACACAGTCTCTTCGGCAAGGTCTTCTGCGTCCATCATATTCCTGCAATACTTTCTTGCCAGTCCCAATATCCACTGATATTGCTCAATCACTATCTGCTCCAACCCCATGTCCATGCAATATTTTCATTCGAGATGATGAAAACTTATTCTGCTTCTCAGTAGACTTTCTGAGTAAGTCTATAAGAAAATCCGGGTTGTCGCAAAGTGACGATAAAAGATGAATTATTATGTCACATTTCTCATTAATTACTGGCAATAAAGCCACATTGTCGAATTTTTCTTCCATGTCTATTACGATTATTAGTGTTACAATCGTGTTACAAACCAAACGGAAAAAAATTCGACAAGCAGCAAAAAAGTTATCTAACGATGCAATTTTCTTTTAATTTCAACATCTGCCTGATGAACCATATTCGCATACACACCTGCAGTAATGATTCTTGTGTCAATATTCATTTTGAAATAAGTCATAAGAAACGCTATCTCCCTGTCAAATGATGCACGTACATCATCAGGAGTATTTTTCTTTCTATCAGCAGAAGAAGTATCTTCAATCCTCTTTCTCATGTACTCCGCTTCTGCAATCATACGGTCTATTCTTGAAGGAATCTTTTCACGCTCAATACCAGTAATTCCCATTTCTGACAGAAGTCCAACAACATCATCTACAGCGTTTATGCTAATAAGCGCCTTCAATATCTTTGCAATAGTAATCCTGTACTTAATCTTTATTTTCTCTTCCTTTTCTAAAATTGCAGATTCTATTCCGGAAGGATTTACTATGCTCTGATACTGATATATCAATTCTGAAGCCACATTTTCCAGCATGGAATGATTATCACCTTCCTCCATAAGAACTTCTCTGTTTCCACAAAGAAGTTCAATAAAATCAAACATACTCAACCTGCTTAATGTAGTTATCATAATCTTGTACTTTTATAATGTTCATAATTAGAGTTGTATGCTTCCTTATGTATTATCTTCATTATTTTCCTGAGTTCTACACGCATTCCTTTCATCTCACGAGATAGTTCAGAATAATCATTTACAACAACAGGACTACTTATTCCTGAATCATATATAGTATTCATTCTTACATTCTCATTGAATTCGCTTATATCAGGGAACACTTCAGCACCTTTCGGTAAATCTACCACGGTAGGAACATCTGGAGTTACCCATGACTTACCACCATACACAACAACCTCATGCTTTCCACCATCACCAACGATAGCCAATCCTCCAATATGTCCACCGTTCTTAGTACCTTCCTTGTATGCAGGAATTGGTGTTGCTGCGATAGTCGCTATCTGTACCGCTCCCATTGCACCTACTATTGCAGCAAGTACTAGGTTAGGTAATGCACGAGTTATTGCAAGTGCTGTTGCTATACCAGCCTGAGCAATGTCCACACCCTTCTGCCATTTAGCCTGCTTCTGCTGCAACTGAACTTTCTTTTCTCAAGTTCCTCATTCTTTCTTGATGTTTCAAGCTTCAGCAGCTCTTTTACGAACCTCTGCTTCCTCCTCAGATATTGCTCCACTTTCGGCAAGTGCTTCAATCCTTTCAACATCAGCATTGTACGCTTCCTCATTTGCCTCCTGTTCCTTCTCAATATTGTCAATATCGCGCTCATATAATGTCGACATAAGATTACCGATTGCACCAATGGCATCAGACGCAACCCCCATCCATCGCTGAGCATTCTTCATTCTTTTTCTTATACGAGTCTTCTTCCTCATCCTGAACCCTCTTGATTGCAGCAATCTCGGCATCAGCTTCAGCATTTGCCAAATCAGCCTTTGCTTTCTGAAGCTGCTCGGCAAGTTTTTCCCTGTCGTCCTGGCTAAGATTCTCAACAGAAATCTGTTCCTCCAACGAGTCAACAGCAGCCTTAGCGGTATCAATAGAATACCGTTCTGTTATATCAGCCTTCTTTCTCTCATATTCCTCATCCGATACAAGTTTCTTGGTATGCAGCTTTTCCAACTCTTTCAGGTCGGAATTATATTGTGCATTCCTTACAACCTGTTCGGCTGCGGCAGATTTAGAAATCTCATCAACATAATCAGCAGCATATTCCTCATAAATCTTACGCTTTTCATTGATGTATTTCTTTTCGATGAGGCTTACATCGGCGCCATTACTTTCAGCAGCCTTCATTTCTTCTTCCTTCTGCTTATCAAGTATCGCAAGACGCAAGGACATTTCTTCCTCACTACCTTCCTCAACGGAAGCAAGACGATTCTGAAGGTCAATACTTGCACGATTCTTTTCATACTCCTCAGAAGCCTTCGCCAATTCGTTGTTCATTTCTTGAAGTAACGATTTTCTCAATGCCATTTCTGCGGATGAATTACCTTTTACGGCATCAATCTTCTGCTGGTAACCATTACGTATAACAGCCAGCTCCTTCTCCAGTCCTTCTTCCATGAGTGCAGTCTGAGACCTCTGCAAGTCAGCTTCAACCTTCAAACGTGCAGCCTTCTCCTTATCTGTCTCTATTTTTACACCATTACCTCCATTCGTACTTGCACCTGACACATTCTTTATCTCGCTCGACAACGATTTGTACACTGAAATCATTGCCTTTGATTTTGCGATAGCTTTCGGACTGTTGCAGTTCCATAGCAGCATATGTCTTATAGCTTCCATCCTCCATTTTATGAAGGTATGCCTTATTATACCAAGTTTTCCTTATCCTGTATCTCTTTCTTCTTAGCTTCCGCATCAGCTATCAGCACTTCTTCCTTCTTTATACGTTCCTCAAGTGATTTAAGCTGTATGTCACGTGCTTTTTCCTCAGCCTCTTTTGCAGACATTCCCTGCTTCACGTATTTCTCTGTATCTCTAGCTATCTGTGCCTCGTACTTCCCGATAATGTCCGCACTCTTTGTGATTTTCATGTATGACTTCTCGTATCCAGACATCATTTTTGTCTCGATTGTTTCCACAGAAGCAAGTAAAGCGGAAAGTCCACGTACCATACCAGTAACCCAGTCAACCACGCTGCGCATCCATCCGTTACTTCCGTTTATGGTAAGCATAAGTTCATCCCATGCGGATGACAAAGACTTCAACGAACCAGCCATATTGTCAGACATCACATCTGCCATTGACTGCAACTCCTCCTCTACTCCTGTAATCTGTTCTCTGAGTGGGACAATCTTATCAGCTGACGTAAGGAACGCATTGAATGCGGACACGCTACGTTTATCCGTAAGTTCGAGTGTGGTGTTAAGGTCAACTCCGTTATCCCTCAACTTGACAAGCCCATTTACAAGGTCTGGCAACGTCTTAACAGGCTCACCCAATGTCTTTGCAAAGCCTTTACCGTTACTATCTGCAAGATTAAGCAGAATGTTACGTGTAGCTGTCGCAGCCATTGACGCATCAAATCCAGCATCAGAAAGCTTTCCTAACAACGCCAACGTGTCTTCAATGGTAAAGTTAAATGATTTGGCTACAGGGCCAACAATAGGCATCGCTGTCGCAAGGTAAGAGAATGACAACGCACTACGACTTGTAGATACAGCCATTGCGGACACGTAACGCTCGGTCTCTTTTGTTGAGGCACCGAACATTCTTAAAGCTGCTCCGGCCAACGAAGCCGCATCAGGAAGTTCTGCACCAGTAGCCTGAGCAAACCGTAAGATATACTGTGTACTGTCTTTAATTTCCTGAGCTGTGAAACCTAACTTAGCAAGTTCTATCTGTAAGTTTGTGGCTTCTGCTGCTGTGTATTTGGTTGATGCTCCAAGCTCACGGGCATCGTTCTGCAAGTCTTTAATCTTATCAGATGTTGTACCAAGGACTGCAGCAAGATTTGAGTTAGCAGCTTCAAATTCAATAGATGTCTGTATTCCACCCTTGAACAATGATATTAACTTCTGAACACCTGTCAGTACAGCCTGTGCTCCTACAAATCCTTTTACCATTGATGCGACACCAACACCTACATTACTTATGCCTTTAGAAAAATTACGTCTTAAAATATTACCGACATTCGATGCGATGATACCCATATTCTTCATGGAACTGTTTCCTCGCTCTATCTCCATCCATGCAGCTTTGATGTTCTCCTTGTAGTTTCCGATTTCCATCTTCTGCTGAGTATATCGGTCACTGTTACGTTTAACGTAATCTGTATTGACACCGATAGTAGAATTAAGTTTTCCAAGAGTATTCTTATAATCTTCATCAGTATCACGTACCATCTTTACAGCCTGACGCAATCTCTTATTTACTTCGTTCGCTTCATCAATACTATGCACCTCCTTGTCTGCCAACTCCAAAGATTCCTTGATGAAACGTATGCGCTCCTCCTCGGTCATGGCAGCAGCCTTTCTGGTAGTATTCGCAGCCTTTCTGAGCCTTATTCATTGCTTCCTCAGCCTTAGCAGCCTGCTGCATTGCCTTGATGCTTCTGCTGATGCCTTTGACAATTCCTTTACCTCTTTTGTACTCAAGCTTTTCTGCATCTGCCTTCTCCTTGATTTTCTTCATCAGTTGTTCAGCGACCTCTGCTTGACGACTGAATGCATCAGTAAGTTTTTCAGATGCGGAAGATACGTTCTTAGCCTGAGTATTATATATGGCCTGCAACTTGTCAATATCTCCCTTTACCTTGACGTCAACAGTAAGTCCCTTTGATAAGTTCCGATGCAGCATCCTTGTAATCCTGCCTTACATCTGATATTGTACTCCTAAGTTCCTGCAACTTCTTCAATGATTCCTCATCGACGAAATCCTTCAATTTCAAATTTCCCATCACAAGTAATGTTTATATTCAACAATAACGCCATCCACCTTGGTACCTTCCTTATCGAACGAGTAGGTACCGTCACTCTTCCTGTACACAACGTACACGCATCCGTCCAGCATGGCTGCTTTTTTTGCAAGCATGGCCACACGCTCATAGTCAGACATGATTTTCTTATTCTCGCAACCGCATCCCATCATTTATACCCACATTGTTTGAAAAAAACGTTTCAAAAAAAGGCTCGAGAAGTTGAAGTACAACATACTCTCTTGCGTCCTTTCCCAACATCAGAATGTCATTCCCGTATTTTCTTACTATGTCGGACCATCAACGAATCCCACAGTATCAATCGAAAGAGTGTCACCTGCAACAGATGCGCGGATACTTTCATGGAACGGACCGGTAATATACCAGTTAGGAACATCAACAGGCCTTGGAGGAAGATTCAGTCTCGGACTTTTTATCGGAGGTGTTATCTTCCTTTTCCATTCAATATACCCGTCTGGATCATTATGCCACATAGATGTAGTTTCTCTAAAATATGGATCTTCTGAATATCCTGGTCTAAGACTGTCTGTATTACCGTCAAGACCTGAATATAGCTGTTCCCTTACAAGGTCTGCAACTTCTATATTGTTTTCCTGAAGGCAATCCATACATGACTTTTCAAATCCTGATGCAATTCTGTTTATCACATTCTCCAATTTCTCGAAATCAGCCATACAATTAAAATTAAAGCCGGACTTCCGCCCGGCTTAATCAACCAAAACCATCACTTATCAGCAGACTCACCGTCAGCATCCTTTACAGACTTACCAGCAATCCGGTCATACACGTCAGAAAGTTTCTTTCTTCGATTCTCCTCAGCAACTTTCTGCCAGATACAGGTCATGTGAGTATCAATGAATTTCTTTTTCGACATCATCTTGACCTGCTTTTCCACAAAATTGACTCCATCTACAATCATGCTTTTGCTTTAACTACTTTTTACAAATTCATCCCATTTGACATCTTTCTCGTACAGAACAGAAGGTGATTTAACTGAAATCTCACCTTCACCAGGAGTAATTGTGAGATAACCGTCCTCATACGAAGCAGAAGTAACCCCTTCAAATACCTCAGATGCACCTGAGGACAATGCAGTGGCAAATTCTGCAGTTCTGTCATAGCCACCGACACATTCAATAATCTTGAATTTGTTGCTTTCGTTTTCAACCAACATGACCTCAGTCAACCCTTTAATTACATTCGCAGGATTAAAATCCAACTTCAAGTAGTCAAAGTTCAACTGGCTGTCTTCTGCATCCATGTGGCAGAAATTTACCGTCATACTTGACTTCGCACTGCTTGTGCTGAACGGTGTGGCACCTGGATATACTGTTGACATCGGAATTCCGGCAAGAATATCAGTTCCATCATTGTAACCGATAAGCATTCTGTTTGAATCCCAGAAGTACACATCCCATTCCTTGTTAGCACAACGCAACAAAGCTCAGCATTCAGAATTTCATCAAAACGAGGAAGCGTGAAAGTATCTGTCTGTGCGTTGAGGCCGTTATATTGGTTAGAGCCATAACCAACAGCACTAACCTGTGCTTCACCACCGCTTTTTGCATACTCAACGAAGGTAAGGATAGGGTATATCCTATCTGGTCTGTCTGCATGACACAATTCAGCCAGCTTTTCCGGAGTCAAGTCTGCCGGTAACTTCTTACCATGCTCGACAATAATTGCACCTTTGATTTTGCCCCAATCTACACTGCAGGCAGAGCCACCAGTGTTCATTTCTGCGGAATCGCAAATTCTTGTCTTTCTCATTTATCTACAAGTTTGATTTTTAATAATTAGTTCCATTGAGCGGATATTTATGGCATCAATAGGCTCGCTCACTGCCTCACCGGATTCTGTGTATGCTCCGTATCTGCCATACGAATAGTTCTCGGAATATTCATGTGGAATGATGTTTTCATATTTTATATCAAACCTATCATCATTCAATAACACTGTTATAAGTCTGTTATAAATCGGTCTAAGTATGTTAATGAAAGAAGCCTGCAGACGACGCTCATTACTCCAGTCCTTTGTGGATGAACAGGCAATAATAATATTGACTGTAACCTTTGAGTAGTAATCAGAGTTATCCCTTTTCTCCGTTACCGGACAGAACAAGGCAACAAGAGGAAACTTGTTTTCTGATGTAATAGGTACCTTACTGTATTCATCCAGCTTTTTCCTTGATATACTTGGCAGAGCCGAAGATGTAGTTCAGAGGTGGATTTTCAACACTCACAAACTTGTCGTTCTCAACATCTACAGCTATGGTGATACTGAGTTCCTTTTCCATCTCTTTCACTACATCCCCTATAATCTCCACTATTCCTTTCATAGATTGAACTGGTTTATTTTATTCAACATATTCGTCTGTGTTTCTAATGATATAGGACAATTACCTTCACGCGCCCACAGAATGAATTTTACATTTGCATCAACCATCCTGTTCCATGCAATAACCTGTGCTTTGATTGGAGAAATATATTCGTTTGCACATTTAAGCCTTACATTTCCAGTGATTGTAGCCTGCGATGAGGCATCACGAAGGATATTGAACAACACATAATCGGCGAATGCTTCTTTCGAAAGCTTATCACAAACTATCTCATACTTAGACGGCTCAGTATCTTCGTTTCCTTCATCATCAGACATATCAAGGTAATCCATTGCATAACCTGCTTCCTTCTCACCGAGCATGGATTCAAGAAAAACAGGCTGCAACTTCTTGATATATGCTTCAATATGACCGGTTACTGCTAAAGAATCGGCACCGGCCGTCTTTGATGTTGAGGCGTTTTGAATATGACGTGGGCCTTCTACAAAATATGACACATCAATCAACATGGCAATTCCTTATTTTTTCGCTTTCGAAGCAGAAACCTTTTCTCGTCTGAACAACGGCTGCCTTTTCATCTTCGGCAGAAACCTCTTTAGTGTCGGTTTGCTCAACTTCTTTAGAGTCTGCGTCTTCAACATCTTTGTGATCATCCACATGTGAATCAAGTTCTGCCAGTTTGGCTTTCAGTTCATCAATTTCTTTCTTTTGACTCTCATTCTCAACAGAAAGCTCATCTATAACCTTCTGTTTGCTCTCTAATGCCTTTTCGACATCTTCCTCAGACACAAGTCCAGCTTCCGAGACCGGGGTGATAGAAATCAACCCACGGCCAATACGGATACGCTGTTCCTTTATGACAGATTCAAGAGCCTTCTTTTTCTCCATTAAGCAAATACATAAGCATTAAGATTTAGTGATTGCTTCTTTCAAGGCTGCCAAGTCACCATAAGCAAATGCCCATGGCATATATACAGGGAAGATAACTTCTTCCTGAGCAATAAGGACAATCTCATTCTTCAACTTGCTTTCTACATCTTCAGCCCATTCAAGAGTCAATAAGGTGTAATCCACGAGATTTGCAGCTATATTAAAGTCACCAATCAGATACTTACCAGGAAGAATGTTGTTTGTTTCAATAATAGGACGTCCTGCAATATATTTAACACCGCCTATCATCTGGATAATACCAAGATTACGTCCGGTTGTATCCTTTTCACTTTCCATAGCATTAACTGTGATAGGATTCAACGCAATAGCATTCGGTGTGTACTGTGCGTATGTCATCACAGCAAAACCAGTTTTGACGACATCAAGAGAGTTAGGTTCCTCAACTGACTTAAATGCGCCATGGCTTACCTTGAAGGTCATTGATGATGTTGCGGTTTCCTCTGTATAAGCAACACCTTTCAACAAAATCTGGCGGTCGTTAATTTTCACGAGCTGGTTAGCGCTGTTGAGAGCAGTAAGTCCGGTAGCACCAGTAAATGTGATAGTCATACCATCAAGAATCTGGTCTTGAGGGTTTGTAAACTCTACGACTGTGTCCTTATTAGAGTTATAACCTGAAACTGATTTGACAGAGCCAGCAGAACCACTAACATAATCTTCAGAGATGATAGTTTCAACAGGATAAACGCCTTTGTGGTTGGCAATACCAAGGAGATTTTCTCCATTACCGTCACCGAACAGAATATTCCAATCTTCAGCCTGATATACAGCTTCAGGCAACATCTTCAAGATAAATGAACGGATAAATACACGGCTCTTAAGCATTCTCTTGGAAATATTCAGGTGAGTTCCAAGACGTTTTGTACCAGTCTGTACCTCCTTTGCCTTAAAACTTGATTCAGGCAATCTTCCGTTTTCTGTTACATAACGCGCATTACGGTCGAATTCATATACCTGAGTAAATGCAAGGTTAGGGTATTTAGGATCGCCATCCAATGTATTCAATACATCACGCATATGAATACGTTTGTTAGATACCTGTGATACAACCCTGTTCTGCTGTTGAGTAATCAGATGGTCACCGCTATAGTTATCAGTCATGGAAACAATATCCTTCAAGCAGAAACCTTCGAACACACCTGACTTACGGCAGTTTCCAGAAGCGAACTCCTTGAATTTCTCTGAATCAAGCATTTCGTTCAACTTCTCATCAAACTTGTTGATGACTTCCATTCCGATACCTTTAGATTTCAGCTTCTCGATAGTCTCACCAAGACCTTTAACCGTTTTAATGAGTTCCTCGTTATCCTTGGCAAGCTGCTTGAACTTCTCATCGTCATATCCGTTAAACTTTTCGTTGAGAGACTTCAATCTGCTTTCCATATCATCAGGAGAAATAACACCTTCCATCGCCTTGTTAATGACATTACACATCATATTTGCGATGTTATTCATAAATGTAGCCTGATCCTGAGGCAGGCCGTCAGTCTTAAGACCAAAATCCGCAACTGTAAATTTCTTCATTTTCAATCAAAATTTTAATAATTATTACTAAATACCTCATTCAGTTTACCAAAGAAAGAAGTGCTATCAGCGGCTTTTTTCTCAACATTATCATCTTCTTGCTTACCGTCAGTTTTATCCTGAGTGTCATTGGACGGCTCAGACTTTCCGGAGAAGATGTTAGTTCTATTATCCTGCAACAAGGCGTTACTTCTATATACTCTTCCATAACATACCGGACAACGGACGTATGCCATGAAGTTCTGTACAGATTTCTCGGTCAACTCCAGTCCTTCCGACTTTACGGAATCAATAAGTGCAATAACTTCTGCACGTACTTCCGGTTCCAGTTTGTCTATCTCCTGACTTACGATACGGTCAGTAAGCCACTCGAATACATGGCAGCATTGTCAAGCACCTGCTGAGTAAATGTATGCTCATGTTGTTCATCGTAATCAAACTGGTGTCCGCAATGCGGGCAAGTAACCACGTTACCTCCATTAATTGCTTTAAGGAGAAGATTCAGTTCCATATCATATTGTTTTAATCGTTCTTCCGAATAATCAGTATTTCTGAACGCTTTCCTGATGAACTCAACTGCCTCCTTAACCTGTTCCTGCGTACCTGACTTGAGATTTACAAGGAATGTCTGAGGGTTGCTTCCCCAGGCTTGTCAGAGTCGAATACTCGAACATCTTCCATTCAAGCACCTTGCACGGATCTGTCTCATCACGCTTGATTGCTTTCACACCGATAGAGTGTTCAAGTGTTCTTCCATTCTCAGCATACAGGCCTTGTAATCAGCCAATGTATCACGTCCAATCTGCTTCTCAAGATTAAGGCTGGCCAACCATGATTAGGTTTCCTTCTTTTTCTTCTCCGCTCAGTGGAACGCCAAGTAACTGGTCTGTACGGTGATTAAGGAACCATCTCATTCTGCCTATATTCTCTTTCAACGTCTTATTGAAAGAGCCAGGCATGGAAACGTCGTTCTGTGAGTCTTTCACACCGATACCGTTCACAGCTACCGTTACGATACCCTTCTCATCCACATCATTTGCCTTCGTTTTGTACTGTAGGCTTTTGGTTTTCTCTTCCATTTTCAACTTCACTTTTTGTGTTAAGACTTATTACTTGTTTTACTATCTCTCTCTCCTTGTCTGACATCTCGAACAAAGTCTTGTCAAACAGAGGTTCTTCGAATCTGCTTTCCTTGATTTGTGCCCTCCAGTCATTTATACTGATGAGGCCGCTAAGGAACTGCTCCTTACATCTGGTATTAACCATTGTCTTGACTTCCTCAGCTTTCCTTCAATCCCTGCTGCAGACAATCCACATCAGAAAAATCACAATCCAAGTAATAGCCACCTTCTTCAAGTCCAAGAAATGCAGTTAGTTGCTTGCAGAATTTCTTGGCCATCGGTATGATGGTAGATGTATATACAGCCTTTTCCGCTGTTGCCTGATTGCTGAATGTTGCCTGGTCTTACGCGGTACAAGCACTGAAGGGATACCGTATGCTCCGGCTATCTGTATAGCATCAGTCAAGGTTTCTTCAAATGGCTGCAACTCACTGATAGTAAGATTTGTCCTAACGAACGACAGAGGAACATCACTTAAACCATAAGGAAGCCTACGTTGGTCCAGCCCAAATTTTCCAAAATGGCTGTCAAGTATTTCCTTCTTCTCATCTTCTGTCATTGCTACAGTACCAGCTTCATCCTTCTTATTGGATACCAGGAAACCCAAACCACCACGTTTTACGTAAATCACGTTTCTCGCTTCATATACAGCAATAAGGTTGGATATAGGTTTCAGATGAGCGGACAACCTGCTCTTTGATTTCAGGAACCCGTTTATTGACATATATTCAGGTGAGCCGTCACGGTCATGCCATATCTGATATGAAGGGATTTCCATCGTACTCACATATCCGTAATTCAGACGGTAACAACGGATAATATCATCTTCAGATGCTATTCCAAAGATTGGACTATTGACACTTCTGTTAGGCTCTACATTAACAAAATCAGCAGGAAGTTCCCAAAAGTTATCACACCATTTCCACTTTGGCTGGTCCTTGAATGTTTCTCCCATCGCTGCACGAAAAAGGCATTACCAGTGCACAACTTGTAAACGAAATGTGAATATATCAACTCGCTCCAGGACATAAGGCAGTTAGGCTTCGTTAGAATCTGGTTCATTCTCTTGTTCTCCCAGACAACGCTGTCATCCTTTACCTTCTTTAGTTGGAATCCGGAACCTGATATGCGTGAAGCTATGTAATCAATGGGAAAGAATACCTCAGGAACAGAACGGAACAGTTCCATGTAATTATGACCGCAAACCAGTGGGGATACGAATAACTCATGCACGTCACAACGGTCAATATAACCACTATCTTTTACCCCCCTCCTTTGGTGTTGATATAGTCTGTGGTTCACTGGCCATTTTCAGCCCAGCACATGCCGGAATAGTATCCTGTTTTAAAATTGTATATCCCATAGTTTATCCTTATATGACAAAGATAAATTATGGGTATATACGATGTTGATTTTGCAAAAAATCTTGCATTTTTTCCTGTTTGGTTAAAATGCAAATAAATCACTATGTATCAATATATTGTAAATTAAACCAATACCCTAATTTTATGATGTGATATGCCATACCACTCAACAAAGCACTGGCTCCACTTTTATATTTTCATCATTGTAGTCAAGAACTTCAGTTATGAATGTCATATACTCATCATTTTCCATACCGGTCTCAGAAAGCAGGAAGTATGACTTAATGAAATCGGATGTAGCAGCTATTCTCTTATCCATATCCTGATATTCCTTCTTAATCCTTACTTCCGGAAGCGTATTTCTCAGTTCCCTTGCCATTTGGTAATATGCAGGTGACGATTCCACGATGTACGTTCCTGCATCATGTGAACATATAACAGACTTCATCTCTTCGAGTGATACGGTTTCACGCATTACGAGGTCAAGAACATGCCATTTTTCTCCACACCTTGCAACCTGACACATATAGAACTTTCCTCCAACATTCGGCATGATGTACACTATCTTCTGTGAATACTGATACTCGACTGAAGGATTGAAGAATCCGAACACGCTTCTGTCAGAATACATGTTGCGTTTACGACGGCTCGAGAACTGGGAATACTCCTCGTACATGATGTCATGTACAACATATCTCAAAGTATCGGTAAGGTGCCCGTGTTCCTCATAGGATTGTTTCGTTACGCTGTCCTTTATCTTTGTCTTGAGGATTGCGCCATTAGCATCCTTCTGTACGCTCTGGTAGTCCTCGATTGATACCCTGCAACTATCGTCTATGCTTATGCTGAGGCCGGGCAATGATTTCTCCAAAACAGCATTTACAAATTCACCGGTCATGGATACGGACGGGTTCCTGTTACCCACCTTATCCTCAACAATCCAGTTGTCTTTCTTCAACGTGTAAATAAACAGGTCCATGAATGAACGCTTCTCATCGTCGATAGTGTTGGCGGATTTTGCTGAGGCATCACCATGAAGGTAGATTTTACTGTCATATCCTAACTCCTGCAGTCGCTTGGATACCAGTTTTGCTGCACGTCTTGCGCTGTTGTTCGGGCTTTCGGCCGTTGTTTCTGCTATCTGGTACATATCCTTACCTTTGCTCAAGTCTGCCTGCCAGTAGCCGACAGATATGTACGGTAATACGTTACTATCGACAGAAAGATGAATCGGCAATCCAGGTATGTAACTGTATTCACCGCTGTTCTTTCCTACATTGAACGAACCGAGGAACTCGTTTCCGGTCTTAATTACACCCCACTCTCCCAACGCATACACGTTGTAGTAGTCCGGGTCATGAATACGGTCATGCTCGAAGTCCATCACACACTGCTCATCGTAGTATCCGTACGTTCCATCCGGTGAACCGACAACCCACAAGTTATTCAGGTATGTTGTCTGTATAACTACCATATTTGGAGGATACTCCTCAATTTCCTTAGTTACAGGATTCACTATTGAGCGTCCCTCGTTCATCTTCAAAGACTTCACCTTTGTCAGTTCTGCAGGTATTATCCGTCCGCCAATCTCTACAACCATAGGAACATCATGCAGTTTCTCGTTGTCAAGCCAGTCCTTCTTTATCCAGTGTGTTTCACTGATAGGGGTTGAAGTCGGCAATAATCTGCTGCCCCTTCTTACCACGCAGACGCTTACGTATCTGCTTCAGGTCGGCATACTCAAACTCTGACAACTCTTCGCCTGAACCCTCTTATAGTTACTGATACCCTTAATCTTTTCCGGATCATCCAAACCTGAGAAGTCAATCTTCGCACCGTTATACAGGCAACGGATTACATTCTGGTTGAACTTGAAGTATTGTGTGATTCCTAACAATGATGCAGCTACCTTATAATCCTCATATATGGTTTTGCTGATGGATGCTCCGACCTTTCTCATCACAAGCGTATTCTCACCGTCCTGCAATGTCTGTATCAGCACGCACTGTGCTACGCTGAAAAGACTTGCTCGATGATGAACCACCATACAGGATGATGAATCGAAGTGTGGCATCATTCAGATATTTCAGCAGGTAAAATGCATTCGGATTGAGTTTCTTGTGATTTATGAGCATAAATGTTCTATTTTTTAGAATTATGAGAGTATTTTTTGTATAACCTCCGTATTTTTTCTAATACAATCGTTCTATTTTTTAGAATTTACTCCTCTTCTTGGTCAAAACCTATACGAATTTCATTGATATTTCCACCTTGATTACCTCCGATGGAAATCTGTTGTGGCGCGTTCCATCCGTTCATGCTGGCCAGAAGCTTCGCCGCTTCCACCTTACCGTTGAACTCATAGCTTACCTTACCCTTGTCATTGCTTATCTTCTTCATGGCATTTCTCACACTCTTCGGCATCTGGCTTGGGGATTTAAGTTTTATCTTTCCTGTTACAGGATCTACAAGATACAAATCGTTCGGGTCCATCATGACAATATCCATGAGAACCTTTTCCACCTTATCACGGCTAATTTTCGATGCTTCTGCACGTTGGGCCCTCAATTCGTCTATCCTTGCTGCAACCTTGTTACTTGCCAGCATCCGGCTTGCATTGCTCCATATCGTCTCAGGCTGCATCTTTGATGCGTCATAGGCCATCCTGTATGCTTCACTTGCATTACCGTCACAGTCAAGGTAATAATTGCAGAACTTTTCCTGTTTTTCGGTCAATTTCCTCATAGGCTAATGGTTATTAATGCCGACGATGCAGATTACCTGTTTCCGGTCTTTCAGCAAATCGTAGGCTGCTGTTAATGTACTTCCAGTCGTGCAGATGTCATCAAAGAGTATTACTCTCTGTTCCTTAATTGGCCGGAGAAGATAAAACTCAGGATTGATACGTGTCCTGTTGATACACTGCATTGCTGATTCATAGAATTTAATTTTCACCCCTGGGCAATTTTTTGGCAAATGTCAGTGGCGAAATGGTACTCTGTGATGTGCCTGCGCTTCGGTGTGGTAATTATGCACCATTCATCGTCCGGCCGTATCAATGAAAGTATCAGTTCCGTAGCGGCTTCCGAAATGACTTCTGCACACTCACCCGAACTCTTGATTTCCTCAAATTGGATTCCATCCTTTGTCCTTGCAAACAGGGATATGTAATAAAACCCGCCCTTACGGTGGATTCTTACTTTAGGCTGCATGTTGCATAACCTTTCGTATTTCCTCCAGCCGCGCGGGTTTGTCCCAGTCATCAATCCTTATCTTTCTACCTTTCCTCACAGCCAAAAACCTTTGCTATCCCTTTACTGACTGAGGTGTAATTCAAAGGTACTGAAAAAATACCTTCATCGACAGATTGTACAGGATTGTCGAATTCTCTCTTTTCGGAAACACACTGAATATCAACGCCATTGTATTTCCTTACTTCTTCCGCAAATTGAAGTATTGTACAAGATTCAGGATTGACAATGTTTACCAGCTTCTTGTCAGAACCTATCGCATATATCAACCCGTCCACCACATCATCTATGTAGGTGAAGCACCTGGTGTTCATTCCTCCATTATACAGACTGACCTTTTCCGAATTCATGAGAGCATAGAGAAGAGTCCCTTTCCGCTGGTCAGGCCCGTACACGTTATGAAGGCGTACACCAGTCGCATTCCTACAATAAATTGAAGCATAGACTTCATCAAAATGTTTGCTTACACCGTACATACTTGTCGTGTTGCATGGATTTGCGGTGGAAGAACTTGCATACACCAGTTTCACACCGAAGCGCGTACATCCGTCAGCTATCGCAACGAATGAATCAATGTTGTCACGAAGTATTTTTTCATGATCCGAATTGAAAACGCTGGTCTGTGCGGCAAGATGTATAACAGCATCGATTCCACCCCCGGCCAGAAGGCACGGAACGCCGGCAGCCTTCAGTTCCACACACACGGTCGATACCGACCACTTCAACACCACGACTTCTCAGATTCTTGCAGAGGGCTTTACCTATAAAGCCTTCACTGCCGGTTACGACAATTTTCATCATCACAAAGCTTGTTTAGAATTTTACATAAAACATTCAGTATGTTACCCAGTAACATCACTATTATTATCAGAAGTGCGGTATCCTGCTCAACCATTCCGATGGAATAGTAGAACATGACAACCACAATCATAAACATTACTCCTTTGGCCTGATAATGTTCCATCAGGACTTGATATTAAGTTCATACTCATATCTGCTGACGGTCTTATATCCAGTAACAAGTACACGTTCACCGGAATACAGGCCGGATATGGTGTTCTCAATCACATCAAGAGAAACACGTTCATCAAACTTCAGGAACACCCTTCCTGGCACTCCGCCAGCGACGAATGAGACAAAATAATATGTTCCACGCTCCCCAGTAGAACACATATAGGATGAGAAATGAAACTACCACAGAGGACAGATAAACCCAACTGGACGGTACATCAAAATCTCCTAAGATTATCAATGATGATAATACCATTGATACAATTGCCCACTCTAACAGATTGATGAGCAGGCCAACAACTTGTTTTTTCTTTGCTTTCATATTCAGTCCTCCTCGAAATCTTCTTTTCGTAAGTTATACCCAGCCAAAATAGCCTTAGACAACACAGCTTCAAAATCATAGATAACAATTGAATTGAGAATGTTTTTAGCAATCTCTACAGCTCTTTCTTCTAAAGTTTTTTTCTCAGCACTAAATGTAATTGAACTAAGCCGAGTGAAGTATTTTTTTCATTTATCGTAAGTTCAGTTGAAATGCTCAGATCTGCAGCATTTACCTTAACAGCACGCTCTGCCATAGCAATTGCATTAAATGTTAAAAGACTTACCATAATCTCTTCGTTCGTGACTAAATCTTTCAGGTTCTGAGTAAAACTTACATCACGCCCTGCATTAAACATTGCTTTTGCAAACTCCTCTCCGGAATCACTTCCGTGCTCTTTTACAAGTTCAGCATATATATCTTCAAATTTTTTCATTTCCTATCGTTTTTTATAATACTCAACAATCGTTTTATTCAATGCTTCGATAATACCAAACGTAAGCATGGCAGGCATTTCGTTTGTAATCATCTTCTTGATAAAAACCTGACCGTCTTTATATTCAAGAACTGCGTCAAGTTCAATTATTACACTATCTTCTTCCATAACTATTCATTTTGGGAATTATTCAATTTCTCCGAACGATTGGTTTCAATATTGTTTGCAATCTCATTCATGACTTCATTCCAAGGTATATTCCCAAGGTATTTTAAGCAGGCATCCCAACCTTCCATGAACGAAAGCTCTCTCAAAAGTTTAGTGCTGGGCATTTTACTCCCTGATGCAAATATTTTTGCAAATTCTTCTTTTTTACTCATAATCAATTCTTCATAAAACAAATCCAATGGGTATTAGAGCGTTTTCCTGATATATGACCGAACACAGGTTTTTCAGGTGTCAACTTCAAAATCTCAGAAACTTTTACATCTGTCTCATTCCACTTAAAAATAAGAAATCCACCTGATTTTAATACCCTGAAGCACTCTTTAAAACCTTTTGAAAGCATATCGCGCCAATCGGAATATAACGCTCCATATTTAATTTGCTGGTAACCAGTCGGCATAGCTTTTTCGTTAAGGCAACCATACATATCAACCATTTTAGATTTCTTTCCCCGGCTATAGACTAAATGAGGCGGGTCAAATACAACCATAGAAAAAGTTTCATCTTCGTATGGCATATTAGTAAAATCGCATTGAACGTCAGGGTTTACTTCAAATGTCCTACCATCGCAAAGAGTTGTCTTTATTTTGCGAATATCTTGAAATAACACCCTTCCATCAGACTTATCGAAATAAAACATCTTGCCACCACAGCAAGCATCCAATATTGGTTTCATAATCATTACTTCACTTTTACAAATTTTACGTCCTGTTTGTCTTCTCTATCTCCACGAAGGCATTTACCTGTCAAACTATAATAATCTGAACATTGTCCTTCAATACAGGCGATGTAGCATCCTAAGCATGAATTCCATTCATAGCATTTTTCTACCCTTAGCTTTACGTTTCCCAACAGGAACTCTTCTCCAATTTTTCGTTCTGTAATTGCCATAATCAACTCTCCAGTTTACTGATTAAACTTTCGCATATTTCCAGCTGCTTGTTGTATTCGTCCTCATATATCTGGATGATCCTTTCAAGAATTTTATCATCAATCTCCACTTCTACATTTGATTGGATTGAACGACAGTATCCTAATATCTTTTTCTTTTTGTAGATAACTTCTACCCTGATGTTTTTTTTCTGCCTTTTTAAGAAGTCCAAGTTTCCATATTGAATCGTCAAGATTGCCAAGTCTTTCTACAGCCGGAACAGTGCTTCCGAGTAACTTTTTAATCTTTTTATATATGTTGCATGTTTTTTCTCTTGCCATTTTTATTCCTCCTTATCAGGTATTAAGTCTTCAATGTATGCAAACGCCTTAACCTTATCTTCAATTCCTTTCAAATCACGTATATCTTCGAATAAATTGAATAACCCATTATCAAATTGAACTAAAATTACTTTTCTCGTTTCCCCTTTGCTAATGTCATCATGCCACACGCTGTTGATGCGCCAGTATGCTCCTTTCAGGAACGCTCTAAAAGCAACAAGTCTTGAATCATTATTTATTGCTGCTTTTTCAATATCTTCTCTTTTCATAATTCAATCTCATATTGTTTGTTATCAATCTTAGGCATACGGTCAAGCAAAGAAGAAGGAACCTCAATTCCATATCTATCTACATTCTTTATAGGAATCAATTATAGTAAACTCCACTTTCTTCGTGATACACAGGTATTCCATAATCAGCAAGAATACTACCATCAATTCCTCTGAACTTTTCTTTCCACCTCTTTATAAAATCTTTTGAAGCCTTCAGCCGTTTATTGGGCTTAAAGTAAGTGCGTCCGTTTGCCGTGTATGGGACTACATTTTTGGGACTTATTAAATCCGCAAATCTCCATGTGTCTTCCGCCCATACGCAAGTTATACCGAAATACCAATAGTAGCCGAAGTTTATAGGCTTAACTCCGGTAAAGTCTTCCACCATTTTAAAAAACCTCTTTCTTCTCTGATTCTGCCTGCTCGTAGAAGTCTTGACATATTTTTCAAGCCTGTGTTCCTGGTTTTGCTGTTAGTTTCATTTTATCTCCTTTCCACCTATCCCAGCAGCCACCACATGACTGCCAGGAACAGGTAATATAGTTTTGTTTTCATTGATTATTTCTTCTTCGTTCAACTAATAGTTCTAATCGTTTTCACATTCAGCACATTCGAGTTTCTTGCGTTCCAGTTTCTCCCGGAACTTAACCGGCTCTTCGTCCGTGTCCTCGTCAAAGAACAGGTTGTTCTGACGGTTGTGTTCTATGTATTCATTCATCCTGCGTTCTGCTTTCGTTATCTGGGCTTTTGCAGAAATCAGTTTAGATAGGCAAGAACTCACTTCAAGCGACTCTCCTGAACGCTTGTCGTAGAAGTACAGGCTTTTAGATACAATCTGTTTGGGGTATTGGCACTGTAATTTCGCCATCCTCCATCTGATTACCCATTGGTAACGGAAATACATTTCACGGGGAAGGTTGTAGTGATAAAGGCTGACTTGTTTATCTGCATATCCGTAGTAAATAGTTACTTCAACCCATTGCTCAATCTTCAGTTCCCTTTCAGCTTTTGGCCAAATCCTTAGCATACTGATAAAAATCGCTCACGCATTCCTGCTTTCCCATCTCACTTATTAATTACTATTGCTATAGTTTTAGTTCCAGTTCCGCTTTCCTTGAAAGTGCCTTCTTCAATCTCGAATTTCTTCCCTCCATTATCCTCCAGCCATTGTCTAAAATCCTTACACTCAGATTCACTTCCAAATTCCCAGTGAGGACCAGTTATTGCAGCCAGGACACCGCCGGGATTTAAACACTCATACATACGCCTTACATGCCGAATGTCCTGATTTTTACTGAATGGTGGATTTGCTATAATCTTATCATACTGTGCAACATCACACTTCGTGAAGTCATCTCCAAGAATACGTATATTATCCTTTTTCGATAGAATTTCTTTATTCTCAGGCATAAGTTCATAGCAATCTACAATTACGTCCGGACAGCTTCGATGAATCGCATCTATGATAGCTCCAGTACCAGCACTGGGTTCCAGAACCTTTTCATCTTCATGCACGCCACCGGCCAACATAACAAGCCAGTCGGCTACTTCTGGAGGTGTTGCAAAAAACTGGAAGTCCTGCTGAAGGTTACACCTCTTACCCTCGTGTAGTATTGAGAAAACTCTCTCAGCATTAAATGGAAATGTAAATCCCTGTACCTTACCGCCCATCCAACTACCTCCGGCTTCTTCAATCCATTTCTTTGCTTCAGCATAGGACTTCTTATTAAATTGTACTTGAGGAAGTTTTAAAACATTGTCCTCAAGCGTGCAGTGCATGAGGATTTCCTCCACACTCCATTTACTTCCCGAATCATCCTTATTGCGCTTGTTGTTCTGCTCCAGTTCGTCACACCCCAACAGACGGTTCAACGACTTCTGCACTTTCACACTTATTTCTGCCATCCTTGACATCCATTGCAGGATTGCAGTCATAAACTCAAATCCACATGTCCGGTCTCATCGTAAATGTTTTCCCGGTCTATCAATTCCGGAAGGTTATCCATGAACATGAAGCTACCATACAACGCTTCGATTAAATTCTTTTTCCTGTTCGTCATAACTTTTCTGTAAATAAATTCTTGTCGTATCAATACTTCCGTGTCCCAACAGGTCTGCCAACTGTACCACGTCATTGTTCTTTTTTCAGATACATTTTAGCGAAGAAATGCCGGAAAGCATGAGGATGCATCTTGCTTCTATCTATTCCGCACTTATCGCCCCAGTCTTTCATTGACTGGCAAAGCTTTCTCTGTGTCAGCCTCACTTACCTACTGCGACATATCCAGTCTTGTGACTCTCCTTTACGTATGCTTTTACTTCCGCCTGTAACTGCCTGCTGAAAAAGAACCTCCGGTACTTGTTTCCCTTTCCCTTGAGAGTTACTTCACCGGAAAGGATGTCCTCCCATTTGAATTGAAAGAACTCGCTTACCCTCGCCCCGGTTGTAGCCAGTATCTTGATGAAGAAGTACCTGTCCCTGTTAGGACAAGTTTTCAAATACTCAAGCAGCCTGTTGTATTCGGCTTCCGTCGGAACATTCTCCGTATTCAACTCCTTCTTGAACTTTGGGCGCTTCAACTCTATCGGCTTCTTCATCCATTTGCTGAAACGTTCAAGTGCGGTAATTCGTAGGCGTATTGTTCTGGGAGACAATCCCTCATCCTCCAGCATCCGTACAAAACGCTTGTAATTGTCAACTGATACCTCGTTGGCGTATTCGAAATATTTCTTAATTGAAAATGAATATATTTCAAGAGTGTGTGGAGAGTAATCTTCATCCTGCGTAAGGTAATACACAAATTCATTCATCAGTTTCATGTTCTTTTCAGAAACATCGCTTAGCTTCTCCAGAGGTTTAACTGATTTCTCCTTTCGTGTGCGTGAATATCCAATACCAAGATAATTAAGGAACCCACATAGAGCATCTTTAATGTATGGCTTATCAGATAATTCAACTGCATTTTCTCTGATATAAGCCTTGTATCCTTTACGGTTTACCTGATAATCACTTTCAAGGAATAACTTTACAGCTTTAATGCTTTTACCAATAACTTCATAGCTTTTATCGGTACTATACAAGTGGGATACGTATTCTATAAATATTTTTTTATTTACGTCTTCCATATCAGTTCCATTTTTGAGGCCGGTTGTTGATTCTCTCCAAGTATGCGGCTATCTTCTTTTCCGCATCCTCACCGTCACGCACGAAAATACGTGTATGCGTTTTGTCTCCAGGAACTGAAACATATCTTCCATGCTTTTCACGTTCACGCTGCTGGTAAACCTTGATTTCTGTACCATTTGGATTCTTTTCCAGATCAATCTTTTTTGAAACATTCTCTTCACGGCTATCAAAACAACTTTGGCCGTACATTTCTTTTCCCATAATTCTTTCTTTATTGGTTTGACTTTTAATAAATATGCCACGCTTTGTCGTGGCATATTCTTACATGAGACCATCAAACAGTCCCTTTTCCCTGGGATTCAAAGATTCATATTCATCTCTGAAAAATTCCTCTTTTGTCCGTCCCATCTTCTTTCCTCTTCTGGTATGTACATCGAATGTATATGAAGGAATTGGTATCGGATTTTGCCTTGCATCTTCCAACCATTCATCAGCATCTATCAGAAGTTTGTGATAAATGAAGTTCTGCAGGTGATCAGCGTCCCTACATTTTACGACACTCGCACAGAAGTATTACTGCCTTGCTGACAAATATTCTACCCTTTGGCTCCTTGCTTCCCTTGTTAACCAGTTCATGACCTTGCCACAAGGCTTCAATCTCTTTCGTTATCACACCGTAACAATCCTCAGCACTTATGGTAAAAAGTCTCTTCCATACATAGTCCCTATATCCACTGGTCCACAACTCAAGAGCAAAATATCCGGCAACCGCCGCATCAGGCTCTCCTTATCGCCTTCTGCATGGCTGAAGAAACCTCAAAAAAAAATCATATCCTCTAACGGTTCTTATAAGCATATAGCATTGACTTTTAGTTTATTACATCAGTAAAATTAAATCAGAATGACAAGTTTTGCAAACAGAAACTTCGCCATTTTTGCGCCATTTTCAGTACTTGAACTTACACGTTATATTGTACTGAACAAAAGCTGCTTGGTCTTGTCTTTACCGTTATTGGTAGTTCCCTTGAGATTGATGCTGTCGCCGAAATGTTTCTTAATAAGCATTATCGACCTCTGTTCCTCAGCCTGATTCCTGAAGGCTGCCAGTCCTCCGGGTTGACGAATGTGGATTTCTGCTCGAAGTTGTAACGAAGGTCTGTAAGTATCCTTCTTTCCTTGTACTTCATGTAACAGGAAATCCAGAAATCCTCCTTAAGCCTGAGTTCTTCATTCCACCATGTGTTCTTGTTGTAAAACACGCCATAAGAACACCCGGTTATCATCTTTGACAACGATAGAAATGCAGTTTCATCATACATAACTGGAGATATACGTGCGGTGAATCCGAACAGATGCACATCCATCATCTCAGCCATCTCGGCAAGGCTGAAAATGATACGAGTTATCTCGTTCTTATCCTTAATCCTCGACGGTTCTCCTTTTTCTACACATATAGATTTGCAGGCATGGACATCATCGTCAAGCATGAACAGGTTTCCGAAATGCTTAGCCATCCAGTTACGTTTGGGGATGAGTCCTACAACATCGTCCGGATGAGTGACTATCTCACAATCTGGATTGAACTGTCTGTATAGGTCCGCCTGGCTCTCTGCCACACAGATTATCGGGTCGTTCACCAGCTTTTTAGCGAACACCCTGTCATGTCGCTTATGACTTGGTATTACGATTCTCAATTGCATGGCGTACATCCTTAATATCAACTACATTGCTTTTTTGCTCACTTTGCCGGTATTGTAACTCTGCATGTGCTGCATGTCAAGTGCTTCACGTAACCAGTTGCTATCCACTTCACTAGCCGACATAATGATGAATAGCTCATATTTTTCATCATACTTGGGTATAAGTGGATAAACAGCAGTTTCATCCGTTACGGCTTCGAAACGCTCCTTGAATTCGTCCTTTTTCAGGTTCCGGAGCAAACTCAATACCCCAGTCCTGAAGTTCAGACTTATCCCAGTCGTTCATCATCACGTCCATATCATTCTCACCGAATGACACGTTATCCTTTGTCGCATATTCACGCAGCTTTCTTTACAGGAGTCTCAGGATTTAGAACCTTGCAAGGAAGTTCCTTGTACCCAAGTTCTTTGCAGGCCCTAAGTCTTAAATTACCGCACACTACAATGTATCTTTCTCCTACAGGATAGACAATTAGTTCACGAAGATTAAGCATCTCAGGACTGTCCTCTATGCTTTTCTTCATTGCATCATAACGGTAATCCCTGAAGAACCGTGGATTTTTCGGAAGGCCATCAAGGCTGGCCCTTGTTGAAATCCAGCAAACTGATCTGGATTGTTTTGAAATCAAATTCTGTTGTCATATACCAACTATTTAAATCAACAACACTAATAATCAACATCACACAATAGCCGGACACATCACTTAGTCAACGCGGTATGAATTAAACTCAACCTTATCCTTCAATAGTTGTTCGATGTCATTGCATCCTATCTTCTCAAGATAGGTAAGCGTAGCTATTATGACATCTGCGGCTTCTTCCTCACGTTCACTCCAGGATGGTATATGATTGCTTCGCTCCTTACCAGCTTCAGCAAGTTCCCTCCATTCTGACGATATGGCCAGCACTACGGCTTTAGGAGAAGTAGTTTCTGTCATTTTTTTTCGCTTCAACGCTATATCAAAACATCTTTTTGCAAGTCTGTTTAACGTAATCATAATTATCTAAGTTATTGTTATCGAACTATATATCAATTAAGCAAATGATTCAGGGCGAATGAATTTTCTCCATAATGGTTGTTAAGGTTAAACAAAAGAGGAGTCTAAATGACTCCTCCGTATTCTAATTTACTGCTCACTTTCAAGTTCCTTAAGTCTCTCATTCATCTTCTCTTCCTTCTTGGAGTATGCACTTTGAGTTTTGAAGTCATCTCATTGTACTTTTCAGGATATTGCTCGCTGAAAAGCATATTCTGCAATTCCTTCAACTTACTGTCATACATTACAGAAGCTTCAGATAATTTTGTACGAATAAATTCTCTATACCATCTGTTTCTATCCTTAGCATTATCTGTAACATATTTCACCATATCCATCTGACCTGTTTTCAGTCCTATTGAATTAAGGAACTGATACCCACAATTCTTCAACACCAACACATCCAAAATTGTCTGCTCGTTCAATGTCATTCCATCAGATTTGCTTGTATAGTCAGCCATATCATCTGCCCATTTACGCATGGTTTCAGTTGACTTCTCAACCATGAGTTCCTTATTGCGCTTAATCTTCTGTCTGATATTCTCTGCCTCAATCTGCTTTGATACCGGACAATTAACTTTAGAAGATTGTTTAAGGTAATAATGTGATACTCTGAAATAAGGTCTATCAAGGTTAAGTACTTCTATACAACGGTAGATTTCGTTATTATCAAGTTTCTCTTTAATTCGTTCATCACTCTCATTATACCAACATTTATGGTCAAAAACCTTATCGGTTACAACCTCAAATCCTATATCATTGTACAACTGGACAGCATCAGCTTTTGCTTGTTTTTCCTTATTACTGTCCCATGAGTTCTGCTGCTCAATAACTATGACAGACTTACCAAATGTCAATGGATCACCTTTCTTGACAAGATTTTCAGCTTCTTTCAACACTCGGTATTTGACATATTCCTGCTGCTTCTTCTCGAAACATTCACGATTAATGCACTTCTGTTCCTTTCCTTTCATTTCATAGAAAAGGCACCCATGATTTGCCGTATTATTGATGCATCCGGAACATGATGGAATCGAATCACTGAAATTATCCTCAGAAAAGAACTGTGCCTTATCAATAACACAGAACAAGTCATCAATATATTCCTTTATATCAGATATGCTTGCAGCACTCTCACCATTCACGTTCTCATTATAGAATTCTTTCTGCGCATCTATATCGAGTTTAGCCAGCAACATTGCTCCTGATATTGGGATAAGTTCCTGTCTTAACATATCTATAAGCTCAGGAATAAGCCCTTTCAATTTTAACTCTGTCCTGAATGAATCTGATTGACTTACCGAATCTGACAGCAATGTCCTCAACCGCATTTCCGTTTTCAAGAAGCAAGGAAAATGCTATCGCTTCCTCAACAGGATCTACATCCTGGCGCTGCAAATTCTCTGTTATCATAGCGTCGAAAGCCTGTTCGTCAGTCATTTCCCTTACTATGCAAGGTATTTCATTGTACTTGTCAGATTTTTTAGCAAGCATATTCCATGCTCGGAAACGTCTTTCACCGCATACAATCTCGTACCTCGGTTTCTACAGATACAACCTCGCCGGTTTCTTCATCAATATGTGTTTCTTCATCGCTGATTTTCCTGACTGTGATAGGCTGTAACAAGCCCTGTTCTTCAATATTCTGAGCGAGTTCCTCAATCTTCGCTTCATCAAAAGTTTTACGAGGATTCATAGGTGACGTCTGTATGAGCATCACCGGAAGTTTTTGAATTTCTGCCATAATTTTATATTTATTGGTTTGACTTTTAGTTTATTACATCAGTAAAGATAGTTCAGAATGACAAGTTTTGCAAACAGAAACTTCGCCATTTTATAGCCTTTTAATCACTGAAATAAATTCACGTTCAACAGTCTTTTCAAACGCATTCATCTTATCCATGCTAACACGTACAATACAATGTCCGTTAACTGTAAGATGGACATTGTACCATTCAAAAATGACTACATATCTCATCCTTTTTCCTAAGCCCTTTTTTGTTGAACTTTATTTCATACACCCTTATGTTTGCAGTCATACTCTTCAAGCTGTTTTTTCAGTCTTTCAAGTTTCTTCTCTTTCATGAAGGAAAGTATATCATCAGATCTACGGAGCGCTTCCTGTGCACTCTTGTCTCCATGTGATGCCAGAACCTTCAATTGTTTGCGGTAATCATCATAATACAACCCAGATTCCTCCTGAACTCTTACCTTATGCTCATTGTACGATATTACGTCAGCCTTAGCGCATCTCTCACGATTGTATTGATTCAGCCATCCCATGATAACAGAGCCATCCAGACGATTATATATCTCTCCGTATCTACCCTTCATAGCATTTCGGAAAGCCAACTTCAAATCATCAATCTTGAAATACGGATATTCCTCGATAATTAAATCAGTTGTAATGGCTACCTGTGAATCATTCATTGTATTTGACGCATTGAAGAAATCCACAACCTCCGACAGCAATATCACAACAATTGCACGTGCATGATTTTCTCCGAATTTCATGGCAACTTTTACAAGTGCCGGCACTGATGATGCAAAAACATCATCGATACTATTAGGTTTCAGAATCTGTAAGTATTGCTTCGGCGAGGCCTTTAAGACGGCTAACTGATTCCTTTCTGCCTCCTGCCGTATTGTTATTTCGTTTTCGTCATAATTACCCTCCAATATCTTAGTGAAGTTTCCAGCCTTGAAAATCCAGTCAAAATCGCACTTCCAGTTTCTGTCGTTACACCCTAAAAAGAAATGGACTGGCAGCCACCTTCTTCAATACGGTGAATACAGTTTCCTTGTCGTACTGGGCTATTCTTGCCTTGACAGCCTTGCGCCTTGCTTCGGTCATGTTCACGACCATTGACAATTTACCGTTGAAAGTAGTATTGAAGTATTCCTGCAATCTGACAAAATCAACATGCTCTATTTGCGGATGAGGATTCAAAGAAAGCTCGTCTTTCTTTGTATCTCCTGAAGGAGATATTTCTTTATTATTTTTTTTACTTTTCTTTTCTTTCCTTTCCTTTACTTTACTTTGTGTACTTCTGACATCAGAAACTTGGTTTTTGACGTCAGAAACTATTTTTATGACATCGGAAACCATATATTCTTCAATGTACTCAATTTTTTCTCTCTTGTAAACCGCGGACTTGAATCGCTTCTGAATACCTAACGAGGTAAGTACATTATGCTTTTTGTATATGTCCTGGTCAAAAAAATCAACTTGCAGAGCCTTCAATATAACTTCCTTTACAGCGCCCTCGGAAACCCCAACAGTGTCAGCAATAACAAAAGGCAAATCTTCATCCCACAAAATGTAATACCCTTTATCCTTGTAGATATTACACAGCAGGCAGATTAGTATGGAAGTAGCCTGTGAGCCGCATGCCCTTGCAATCTTCCTGATTTTTATGTCTGAGAAAAAATCAACATCAAATGGGAAATAATCAATTCCCTGCTTGTTTGGTCTGGCCATAAGTACCTCCTACTTTCAGAACTCAATCGGAGTTACCTCATATTCGATACGTGGTTCCTTCTTATCGATGAACTTCTGAATGTCTATTTGAACACAATATCTGTCATTATCAATCGTCTTGGTCTGCTGCAGGCAATCAAGAAGAATCTTAAGAGAATTGTCCGATCCGGTCGGTTACTTGAATAATATATCTTTGCTTTCAGCTTTGAAATATCCCTTGACCATCCTACCACGTTCCGGACACTGGATATAGAAATTCTTTTCATATTCAGTAAGAACCTTCTGTTTGGCCAGCTTTGCATGACCACCGACATTTACTATCTTATAACAGTTACTCTTACTTGGTATCTGTCCTCTTATCACATACATAAGCTATAGTATTACATTGGTTAATTGTTTTCCGTTAGTCTTTATCATCCACTTTCCTTTTTCCGGCTGCTCAATCCTCAAATCCTCTACCCTACCGAATGTTTTAATATTTCCACACAAATCAACAACCCATCCTTCCTTCCCTGGGTATGGACGGATAACACGACCTATCATCTGGTAGTATAAAGCAAGTGACATCGTAGGCCGGCAAAGAACGATTGTATCCAACTCCGGGTAGTCAAATCCAGTAGTGAGGACACCGCAATTAGCGACAACCTTTATCTTTCCGGACTTGAAGTCTGACAAGATCCGTTCACGTTCTTTCTTCGGAGTCGTTCCACTGACCACTGCACTGTCCGGTATCTCATGGGTTAGCATTTCAGCTTCCTTTACAAACCTCGTGAACACCAGTATTCCACGTCTCGGTATTCCACTCTTAGGAGCCAGCAACCTTCTTACCATGCTAATCAGATAGCCATACAGGTCAACACGTTCAAATTCCTCTGAAAGACTCTCTTCATCGAAGTCAGCACCAGTTGAATTCTTTCTGACATTCACAAGTTCTATTTTTGTCAAGTCATAATACTTAAGTCTGGTTAGGAATCCTCTTGCAAGCAGTTCGCTCACCTGACAATAATAGATTACGTCCGAAAAACTCTCGGCCTTGTACGCGTAAGGAACTTTAGCATCGAACCGTTCATCGTGCTGCACAATCTGTAAGGAGTAGCAGTAAGTCCGATAATACGTCTCTCAGCAGCTGCGAAGAAATCAGCATACATTCCTTCTGTCGGGTTAACCAAATGGCATTCATCAATAAGAATATACCTGAAATGCTTGAAATCTTCCATGTGATTATATACGCTACCGATGGTGGCGAAGGTAATTCTGTTTATATCCTTTCTCTTGACAGAGGCAGAATAGCATCCGGCATCAAAGATTCCGTATGTCTGCAACTTTGCGAAGTTCTGTTCCAGGATTTCCTTGTTAGGCTGGAACACCAGCAACGGTTCATTCAGCCTTGCTGCTATGTCAGCTATGATGAGGCTTTTCCCGGCACCAGTAGGCAATACCATAAGATAATTTCTACCGTTTTTCAGTTTGTAGTGTGATATTGCTGCGTTACTGGCTTTCTGCTGGTAATCTCGTAATTGAAACTTCATATACTTAATATTCCTTTATGAACTTTTTCGTGACAGGAAGCACACAGAGTGACAAGGCAATCAAGGTACTCAAGTTCCTTTCCAACAATTGAAACACCATTTACCTTATATTTCTTGTGATGTACTTCCAAAGGATAGCGTGCTCCGCAAATCCTGCACTTATGCCCATCCCTTAACCTCACATTCCTTGCAACCTTTTCCCAATATGGATTGTTAAGAGAACGTGCATAATTGGACTTGCGGCCACGCTTATGCTGCAATCTACTCATCACCTACAGCGTCATTGAATTCTTCTTCACCCATAACTTCACCATCATTATCTGGAAGCATGTCATGTTCCTTGTCAAACTCTTCATCAGAAGGTTTCTCCGGAGCAGGGAAGTCAAGACCGAACAGCTCCATCATTGCTACACGGTTCTTATCTTCCTGAGCCCACAATGATGATTTATCGTAGGATGGAATCTTTTCAGATTTGGCCAGTACGACCTTACCGTTAAGAATGGAATAATACAGGAAATACCCATTCAAAGCGATACGGAATGTCTTTGTAGCCGGAAGTTTCTTTTCCTCCGTTCCTTCCTGTACTTTTGCAGCGTAATCCTTAATCTGCTTGCTCAATGAATTCAACCTTTCCTCAGCATCCGTCTTGATGCGTTTGGCTTCCTCCTTAGCATTCAACAAAGCATTCTCGAGCTTCAGGAAGCCCTGCTCTACAAGCTTGCAGTATTTCCCACGAAGGTCTGATTTCTCCACATCATCCATGTAACGCAGCGCCATCTCGTTCTCAGGGAACAAAGCATTGAAGTGTTCATTCACTGCCTTAAGGATGTCTTTCTCACTCTCAGCTTTCTCAAAATGCAGTTCCAATGGAAACTGTTCCCGAACTGCTTCCGGAAGAACAAATTTCAGTTCCTCAGGTTCGTAATCTTTAATTATTGCCATATTAATATTTGTTTTCGTACTCGGCTGCAAATGCCGAATAATATTGGTCTGTAGGTAACGGTAGCTGTATTCCGTATTCTGTCATTATATCAGTCTTGACGGCATCCAGGAAATGTGACATCTCCATTGTGCTAAGTCCCTTTGTGTCCCTTGCAAGTTCCGTCCTCTCACCTTTCGGGGTGATAACCATCTTCGTAAGGAATTTCTTACAATACAGGTCATATATCGTTTCCACCCCTTCCTTTGTACTCCAGTACGCTTCACCGGTGAACTCACGTAAGGCACCACCCACGCACCTGAACCACATCCACATGAGCGCGTTCTGGTCAAGCGTCCTGGGCTTAGTCTTTCTCTTGATGGTAAGAGTATATTCACCATTACGGAGAAGGCTTAGCATGAAGTTGAAATCCTTGTCCATGGTGGCCTTACCGTCTTTCTTAATTATAGTAGCTTCCATAATCAGAACGGTAAATCATCACTTGGAGTCTCTGATGGTAATGGAGCTTCAGAAACATTATTCTGTGAACCACTCTTAGATGTTGTGGAAAGAATCTCCATGTTATCTGCGAATATCTCTGTGATATATCTCTTCACCTTACTGTTATCTTCATAACTTCTGGATCTGATTTTACCTTCGATAAAAACCTTGTCTCCCTTGTGAAGATATTTACCTGCAACCTCAGCAAGCCCCTTCCATAGTACAATGTTGTGCCACTCTGTCCTGTCCGGTACCTGAGTACCATTCTGCAACGTGTATCCCTTTTCCGTCGTTGCCAGTGTGAACTGGCAGACTTTTGTTCCGGAATCAAGCGTTCTTACATCAGGGTCCTTTCCAAGATGCCCTATCAGCATTACCTTATTAAGCATTTTCTTCCTCCTTTCTTAATGTGATTCTTATAGATGCAGCAGTTTCAGTCTCCTTGATGTACTGTTTATACAACTCGGGATGCTCAGATTGAAACCTCTTAGTGTCGAAAGATTTTTTGATTCCTGCAGGTGTTATGGTAGCTTTCAATACACCTGTGTCCCACGACTTGACATCGTGTTCAACCATTGCGCGTTTCAACGAATCCTTGAAACCGTCAATGAACGGCTGTATTCTCTCAACTTCCGCTACAGCTTCAAGATATTTGTTTATCACGTCCTTTGGCAATAGCTGTACTTCATCCTGCTTGTGTTCAAGTGCAGTTTCAGTATCAAGGTAACGTGTTCCCTCAATCTCACACTGCAACAGCCTTTTTACCTCCACGTCAGATTTTCGGACAAGTGGAATAAGCTCTGACTTTTCATTGTAAAGCCATCACCGTACAGTTTAGAAACCTTCAGCTCAGGATTCTGCTTTTCGAACAGGTACGCATATATTGACAACTGCCATTCGAGGTATTCAATATCCGGCTTATACGTTGTCTTGATGTCGGCAAGTGCTATAGTGCCATCCTTCTCCCAGACACAATCAATGTTTGAAGCGAAGTGCTCTTCATCTGATACAGTGTATTCATTGTCAAGTGCAGAATAACCGGCACCAGTACGTATCATAATATAACTGACTGCCTCCTGACTTTCAGGCTCAAATCCTGTAACGTCTGCAAACTGACAGTCATGATGAACCTTTGTTCCCCTTTCTGCAGCCCTTTCTAAGACGAACTGAGGAACATCCTTATACTTATCCGGGAACAACTGTCTCTTAATCATTCCCGTTATTCCTGAAAGCTGCTTGTCGCCCAGGAAATAGGTGTGGTTCTCTTCATTGAAAACCACACCTGACTTAACTAACTCTATCATTTTGGAAATCTTTCACACATTGTTTGAATCTCATTCTTAAACTCAAGATTGTTTTGCATAGCAGCGTATTTTTTCCACACAGCATTAACTTCTGCTCGACTCTTACATACCTTTACTTCATCAATCGCTTCCTTTAGCTGTTTACCAGAAAATACACTTGAATTTTGCTGAGTCTTTTCAGACTTCTTTTCCTTTGGTATAGGGAACTGGTATCTTATCACACCATTGTTGTCTACAATGATACATTTACTAACCTCTCTGTTCTCGTCATACTCAATCTCACTTACAGAGAACTTAGTATAAGTAGAACATTTTCCCGAAGTGCTCTTAAAGATTTCGTTTGGTTCAAGTTTTACCCAAATAAAAGGTGCCGAGTAAAGTTCTCGACCAATCCCCCAGTTGAATCCGGCACGCTTGAATGCATCGGAAGCCTGACCTTTCTCCTTTTCCGTATTGGATTCAGTTCCGACATCCTGCTTGCTCACCCATTCCTTTTCTTTTCATCGTAGATTGATATGGTGCAGAATAGGTTTCCGTTCACAACTTCGTGGTCTCTCTTCCAGTTCATTGGTCCGAACACCTCATCAAGAAGTCTCATATCCACACGGGCATCCTTGTACAGCAACAATGTGCATCCTTTCTCATTGATTGTACCTATTCGGCATTCAATCTCGTTTGCTCTCTCAGGGTTCTTATGTTCACAATTTTGTCAGAAAGTGTCTGTTGCACTTCTTTTTTCTTCCTGTTTTTCTTCCTGATTATCTTTTTTTTCAGGAACGTCTGTTTTAGCTTTTCTTTCAGCCATAATTAAAATATTTATGGTTTGACTTTTAGTTCTTTACATCTGTAAAGGTAGTTCAGATAGTCAAGTTTTGCAATCCGAAACTTCGCCATTTTTACGCCTTAACCTTTGTTCTCATTATGATAAATAAAACCCTGAGGCGTATTCCCCAGGGCACATCACACACAATCAATCCTTTCCGATTTCGCGTTACCTTTCAGATAGAGTCAACGGCTAACCGATGCCGCGCGGATGAAACCCTGCGCTATCTTCGCCCTACTTTCGGATTTAATAACGTATTTTCTTTCTTCTTTTTAGGTTTCTTGTTGTAGTATGGCATATTATTTAAATCCCCATTCTTTCATGTAGTCAATATTTTCAGGAAATCCCTCTACCGATTTAGGACTAAGGAATATTTTCTCACTTTTCAATGGAGTGCCTCCCCATATAGTAGCAGGACATTTTTCATATTCTTCTTTAGAAACTTCACTCACACTAAAGCGTGGTTGGAAACCATATCCCTGAACGCTTTCTCCTAAATAGCCATTGAACTTTCGTAATGCCCATTCAATAACGACTTCTTTTTGAAAGTAATGTTCAGAGAAAACAGCCACATATATTTTATATGTATAGTATCCTGTTTCTGTCAAATCAGGATAGCATCTGACACAAAAATACTTAATACGTGAGAGCGTTTCTTTAACAAACTTCTCATGCTTTTCGCAATCTTCTTTCGTCAAGAACTCTTTTCCATCATTAGCGATGTAAACAGTCTTAGTTATTTCTTTCGTTTCCATATTCTTTATTTTTGAGATTATTTGTGGGCACTACGGGAATCGAACGCATCTTCGACTAACAATAGAGATTTCTAACACTAACAAACAAACATGGAATGGAATTATGCCGATGTTCTACCATTAGACCAAGTGCCCAGAAAAAATAGTACGGACGACTTTCACAAGCCAGTCCGTACACCAAGAAATTAAAACGTAAACATTTATGTAGAAAATAACCACCTTCACAGGCTTTTAGACTTATTCCTTTTTTTATGTCTCTTCTTGTACGAACAGTACCTTAACACATCAGCACCATTGCAGAACCATTTTCCGTTCTGACAATCTGCCTTCTTCTCAGCACGTATCTTACCGCTCTCAACAAAGCTTTTCCAACCGGTTCTCGGAACCGACTATTCCTGATGCCTGAGACTTGCTGAACTTTATTCCTTCCATTGCAAGAAGTATGTTCTCAAGAATCATTCCTGCTGTATTATCTGACAATATTGTAGTCATAAACTTCCCATTTAATTCGAACACCATCAGCTAACACGCGTTACAATTATTACTCCCTTTTCACGATCTGAAATGCAAGTCCATTTCATACCATTACGTCTCTCCTTATCAAGACGGCAAGTTATCGTATTCATGACCGTAATCTTCTGGTCAATATTGAACACCTCATCACTGCCAACCTTCATGTTACGAAGGGTAGCAATAACAGGTTTTCTTTCAACTACTTTTTTCCATATCTCCTTCCACGTTACAACATTCAAGTTAAACGAACACACAACAAATATTACGCACACAAGCGTCCAGAATCCCTGCAACTTTCTCTGAGTAGAAAGTGCGCTGTACAACAAGCCCAAAGAGCAGGATGTTACGGCCAATGACCAGATAAACGGTGCCAGTATTTTTAAAAGACAATATGGCAAACCAGATATATGACAAAATTCTCATAACAACTTAATTTTAATTCGCTCCGAGAGACGGATTCGAACCGCCACCTGCACCCAAAATCTTTATGCCCTCAGACTGGTGCCGTTCTGCCATTAAACAACCTCGGAATGTTCCCTCCGGAATTTTATAATCATGGGATTTCTCCGGAGGGATTTCTTAATTTTACGCTGTCAAACTAAAAAATTAAGATTTATGAAACATTTTATCGAACTTCTTCTTAACCACTTAGATTCCTTATCATTACTAGTAGGAATTATATTCTTTTTATCAGAGAACTTTACAAGTTGAGTATCAGAAAAAAAGAACTAAAATTCAAAACCTTCTACTCAAACTCCGTCAATTCCATATCAGAATTCCTCGACTCTTTTCTTTCATACAAGGCAGCAATGAGAAACATCAACCTGATTGACATCCTCAATGGGCAAACAGACATCCTTGAATTGAATAAGATAGCTTATGAGCCTCTTATTGACATGAAAAACAAGAACCTGAAATTGCATTTCTACCTTGATAAAGGACTTTATGAAAAATATGATTCACTCGTACAAAGTTCCTCACTGCTTTATGATGAACTCAGAGACATAATATACAGCAAGGATTTGCCATACCCCGATAAAATCAATAAATACGAGGAAGCATTCACGAAATTTGAAGAGACTACAGAAAATTGCTTAATCCAAGCAATTAACGAATCTCAAAAGAAGCTCAGCAATCATAAAGAAAAAAGAAATCATACATAATACAGAAGAAATGACCAACATCACAATCGCAATAGGACACCAATAATTGGCTCCGTTAAAATCAAAAGGTCGCTCTTCCTTACACGATTTCCATATTTCATAAACAAGGCATGGAGAAACCATGCCGAATGCCCATGCTGCCACAAAATAAAGCATTGCAAATAGATTTTTCAATGACTCGGCAGTTTCTATCGAATTATCTATAACCATAACAAACTAATTTGAATTAGGGCTGGAGAAGGGGTCGAACCCTTACATCAACGATAATCATTATTGCATTCATCTATTTTTATAACCCAGTGTTGCGCTCTACCGTTAAGCTACTCCAGCTATATCATATCGTAAAACCTATTACAATAGGCCGAATTGCTACAATTCTACACTCTGTCGGACCGCCCGTTATCCACGGTGAATTACTATACCATACCAGTATGTCCGTCAGCCAAAAGATGTCAAGGAACTCTTCTCTATTGTTCCCGGATAGGCGGTCAGGCCACACCGGGATTTGATTTGTCAATCACCGAAAACACTCATTCTCATCTCTTCTTTTTGAAGTGAAAAAGGCTCTGTTTCGGAATAGGATACAAATGATTCACTGGACCATTCCTTTTCTTTTGGAGTCAACATGTAATAGTAGTTCTTCTGTACTCCATTAGAGTCCACAGAGATATTTATCCCCTTGATTGTTTTCTCTTCAGCCTTCATTCCTATAAGTGTCCAGACTTTCTGTCCCGGCTGATACTTGGTTGGTTTAATTTCCATAATGGTTTTGACTTTTCGTGAGGTTTTTATTACGCAAATTTGTATCTCAAATAATCGGCTTCACTTGCAAAGCCGGGGTCAACGCTGCTGAAATCATCATCATTTTCAATGTGGCTTTCAGCAACTTTGAGTTCATCTTCAAGAAAACTTATGAAATCTTCCTTGCTGTCGTCTGTATTGAAGTAAGATTGCATCTCTTCTTCTGTCATAGACTTTGCTTTTTCGATGTCAGGCTTTAAGACTTTCAGCTTCATTTTCGTAGAAAAATTCATCAGTTTTCATTTTCAATTATTCGTTTTAATTTCTATTTTTGTATGTGTGATTGATTGTATTGCAAAGGTAATCCATTTTTGGATAATTACAAATAATAATATCGTATTTATAATCCATTTATGGATAATTTAACATTTATGTAGAATTGATATGGTCGAAAGAATTAAAAATTAATAGCCTATACTGGATTATCGGATAGAGCTTTTTGCCTTAAAATGTGGATTAAAGCAAAATACTTTCAGCAGACAATTAAATGGATTGAATGAAGTCAGCACACAAACAGCATTAAGCATACTTTCAACTTTCCCTGAAATCTCGGCAGAATGGCTTCTTCGCGGTAATGGAGAAATGCTGCTGACATCTGAACAGCCAACTGCTTCAAACGAAAACGACAGATTAAGCAAGTTGATTGACACAATAGCCTTCCAGCAGGACACCATCAACAACCTGCAGAGAAGAATCAAGGAATTAGAAACAACAAACAAACGCCTTGAAACACAAGTAGCATTATATCTGGGCAAACAAATCGTATAATGAGTAACTTTGAAGAAAACGTGAAAGCAAAAGAAGAGCAAAAAGAAAAAAGACAAGGTTAGAAAAGAAAAGCTTTTCAGGCTATTTCTTTAATCTATCCCAACTGACATATACAGCCTTAGTATTAGGTGGTATGGTGCTTTTCTTTCAAGGAGATAAAATAAGCACCATGCTTGTAGTTATGCTGTTTGTAGGTTGCATACTGGCATATGCTTTAGCAAAAATCGGAAATAACCTATTAAAATGATACAATTATGAATGCAGGATTATTTATTTTTATAGTACTGGCTATTATAGCCGTTGCCTTTTGGATTTACACAGAAACGCCATCAGGCAAAAAAAATGGATTAAAAACTTATAATGCAGGCAAGAATCAAGGAACTGGAAGCGGAACTGATAATAGCTAATAATGAACGTAAGATAGGATAATATGGGAAATTTTATTCAAAACCTCGCTAAAGGTTTCATCAGATCTGCTGTAAACCAAGTTGGCCGAGATGGTGGAAAGATTATAAGCAATCAGATATACGGTGATGCCCACTCCACTCCATATAGAAATACGTCTTCTCAATATACGAATAATGAAGAAGTAATTTACAAAGAAGTTTCACCTGATGAAGTCAGAGAGAAAGCAATAAAAAGATGGCTACACACCTGTTTACAGCCAAACTCACTGGATAGTCAAAATATTGTATTTCATATTCAGCACATTTTGGCTGGCAATTTTATTTAAGGGTTTACCAATACTCGCTGCAATACCATCCGTGATATTGCTTTGCAAAGGTGTTAGCAAAATCATAGACAAAAACGAGATTAAAATGCAAAAAATAGCTTCTGTTGCAGTATATAAGGCAGACAGGAGATACAGAAATGGAGAAAGACTGGTAGGATACACTAACAAAAAGTTAGAGATTAAAGTAAAATCATCCGAAGAAGAAGCAAAGGAAAAACAAGCAGTTGGCAATAGCTATGTGATAATGGCTGTCATATCCATTATAATTGGCATTGTATATAATACATAGCACAAGTTAGCAACAAGATAATTAATAATTTATGTTATAAATATAGTTCCACATACGACAATATTCTACAACACTAAACACAAAAGTAAAATGAAAAAAAAGAAAGAATTTTAGAATTAAAGTTTACAAACGCAGATGCAAACTAAAGAAAAGAGACAAAAACCAAGAAAGAAAGCATTGGCCGGAGTCTTTCAACGCATAAATATAAAAGTGCAAACCAACCTTTTATCTTTTTTCAGGAAAAAAGGTTTTATAAATAAAGACTACATTTCAAACAGAGTAATTGTGCCAAAAATATTCTCTTTTGAGGAAAATAGTGATGATTGCATAACATTCTTTAAATGCATAATGTCATCCTATTTGCTGACGGATAAAACTACACTTGTAGATTTTAACATATGCGAAAAGAATTGATATTACAAATGCAATGTTATTGAAAATCATAGTAAGAGAATTAACAGAAACAAAATTACGATATAATGATAGATTTTACAACCCTACAGACAAAGAGATTAAATATCTAAAATCCAAATGCAATAAAGTAAACAGGTCTTTATTTGCACTAAAGTTAGTAGATAATATAGGAAAGAAAGAAATAGAGGATGTGCAGCCTGAAGAAGGTTTCCTACATTTAGGATTACAAACAAACTTGGCAAGCAAGACCTCGTACAAAGAGAACAAAAAAGGAGCTGTTTGTACAAAAGTTAGAGAATTTATAAATGAATCATTGGCTCAATCAGATGCTATCTTAAATGCTAGTGGCATTCACAAAATAGATAGACTTTTTATCTGAGATATTCAATAATGCTGAAGACCATAGTATACATAATGAATGGTATGTAGATGGCGTTTCTTTTTAAAAAACATCATTGATGGAGAGCCTATAATAGAACTCAACTTAGGTATATTAAATTTTGGTTTCTCTATTTCAGAAGGTATCATTAATAATGAAAAGAGAAATAAAGAAATGATGACCAACATAAAAAAATGGTACGATAAACATTCAGAATTAAAGGAAAAAATAGGATCCAAACTAAATAAAGATGATTTATATACATTATATAGTTTACAAGACGGAGTAAGCCGTTTAAAATACGAAGATGAAAGTAGAGGACATGGAACAATGAATTTCATTAGAGCATTTATTACGCTGGGGTCATTCGGAAAAGAAAATCCAGACTATAAACCACATCTGAACATTATTTCCGGTAAGACATGTGTACATTGTGATAATGATGTTGAACCGTATTGTGAAAACAACAATTACTTACTTTCATTAAATAAAGAAAAAGATATATCTTTATTACCAGAGGAAAATTACCTTAGACATATGCAAGAATATTTTCCAGGTACATTCCTTGAAGTTAAAATATACCTAAATAAAAAATATTTTAGCAAAAAGCTTTAAACAAAAAAGAAAATGAAAAAATAAAATTAACCAAAGCGCATAGAGGTCAAGTAGTACGATGTTTACAGGTAGGCCGCAAGGTCATCAAGTAAAGGGAAGAATTAAAAACTAAACCAATGTGATAAAGATAAAGAAAGAATATGAAATATCAATTCCTAAAGGAACGACATCATTCAACCCATCATTCTTCTTGGGTTTATTCTATGAAAGCATTTGTAATCTTGGAGGGATAGACAATTTCCATAGAAAATATAAAATCACTTTCGAAGATGAAGACACAGAAGTAATAAAATGCTTAAAAAGAAGATATTGCAGACAATGAAAGGCAGGCTTTAATAGAATATAACAATAGAAAATAGTTATGGATAATTCACCGTATATTCATTTGAAGAATGATTCGTTAATGAAGCATCCTTTCGTTTTTACATATCAACCTTTAGATAGTACATACTACAGCAAGAAAGAAGATGAACTGGAAAGGCTTGAAAAGATTATAAGTACTGATTTTTATGCAAATGCAATTTCAACATTAGCAATAATATTAACTATAGCTATATTCATAAGACAAAATTATATTAACAATAAAGATAGAAAAAAAGAGACAAAAAAAGAATTGGTACATGTCTGTAATAATACAACCTAATCTAAATAACATTGATAAATTCTACAACCAAATACACCAACGCATTAATAACAACATTAATACATTAAAAGGAATAACTGATGGAAGATTTATACAAAGACAAAAGGCGAGAGCTAATAGAACACTTAGAGATTTAAGAAATGATTTTCTTGACAACTTCGTTACGATTGTACAATCATACGACAAGTCTTTGGCTACAAAAATAAATAAAACAATAAATGACTTACAAGATTTATGTTCACAGCAAATTGACAACTATTCAAACACAGATATATCCCAAATAAAAAAAGAAAATTTATGAAAACAGAGAGCTTCACTAATAAGCCTACTATATGAAGGCATAAAAAGAAGAAAAAAGAAAAGTGGTATAAAAGAATCTTCAAATGGAGAAGAAGATAATATATTCCACTTTTATTCCAGTCGGCTAAAAGTCAACATTTATAATTAATTGATTTTCAACAGGAAGTATCACATTCACAAGATTAAGTCTAGTTTAGTTTTTGTGTTGTGATACTCCTGCTGAAAGTGTTCAGCGGGAGTATCTTTTTTATACAAAATCGAAACGGAGGAAAATATATTTATTAACAAATTCCGAGCAGAATGATGTTAAAAAACAACAAGAAAAAAGGCTGAAATACGATTACAAATTGCACAAAAATTCCTCAAGGAATATCTATCAATTTATGAGTCTGCAAACTTAGACGCCATTGAGGATGCGACTTAATATATTCTACAACCTCTGCCGTATTGCGGCAAGAGCAAGGCTGCAAAAAATAAAATGAGGCTTTTAATTCAAGATAAGGAGATACATCTTGACCAAGAAAAACTACTTTTACCTCATCTATACGATTGACACGTAACGGTGCACCTAATTTGGGGAGAACAGGTAACCCAATCTATCGATTCAGGAAGCACACATGTGCCATTCGTTTCAATACAAATGAATTTTCCAGCTTTATGCAATGCAGCAATTAAATCCTCATCTACCCAAAGTCCAGGCTCACCTCCTGTCAAAATCACCGTCTTGCAGGGATATTGACAGACTTTCTCCACTATCTCCTCATCCAACATCATGACTCCTTCCTCATGACGCGTGTCACAAAACTCACATTTTAAATTACATCCCGAAAAACGGACAAAGACAGCAGGTGTACCCACATGAAAGCCTTCCCCCTGAAGGCTATAGAATATCTCGTTAATCTTTTTCATAAATCACCCGATTACCTTCAGACTCACACACTTCCACCTTCACACAATGGGGTACTCGCTCACAAATCCAACGGGCAATATTTTCGGCTGTTGGATTACAAGGAAGCACATCATTCAGGTTCTTATGGTCGCCTGTCCCTTTACAACTTCTTTTATATGCGTAAAATCTACCACCATACCATCTTCATTTAATTGCTCAGCCTGACAATATACGGTGATAATCCAATTGTGACCATGCAGGTTTTCACACTTACTTTCATAAGAAAGTTTCAGATTATGTGAAGCCGAAATTTCCATACGTTTAATGACTGTATACATAACATTTTGATTTTTAAATATTAAAAAAACTCTGCATTTAATGTCACCTCAATGCTACGACAAAGGTAAAAAGAATTATCAGATAGAAAAAATCCATGTACAAAGATTTGAATGCCACGAAATCTCACAAATTTTAATAAAATCCACAACAAATATTTTTGATTTTCCAACCAATACAGTATATTTGTATACACATTTTTGATATACGAATGACGGAAGAGGACAAAAAACTGTTACATACTTTCGAAGGCAAACTCAGACAATTGCTGTTTCTTTATGAAGAGTTGAAAAAAGAAAACCTCTCATTAAGAAATGAAATTGACAGAAAAAATGCAGAAATAGCCCAATTGGAATGTAATAATAAAGAATTGGAAGCCAAGTATATCAACTTGAAAAACGCCCGCATACTCAGTATCAACGACAATGACCTCCGCGATACGAAACAAAGACTGGCGAAACTTGTGCGTGAAGTCGATAAATGCATCGCTTTGCTGAATGAATAACAATGCGGTAAAGTATATACTTTTATGGACGAAAAAAAGAGATTTAATCTACTAATTGACAACGAACGGTATCCTGTGTCCATACTCCCTGCGGAAGAGGAAGGTTATCGGGAAGCCTGCCAAACAGATTAACTATAAACTGAATAAATATCGCAGTGCTTTTCCTGAATTCAACAGTATACAACACTGGAAGATGGTAGCACTTGATTTGGCGTATGAAAATATATCCATGAAAGGAAGAAATGACACCCGACCTTATATGGAAAAACTTAAAGAACTGGAAGAGGATATTGAAAGATGTATCCGACCTGACCGGGGGGCGAAGGTTTATAGAAAGATATTATAACAGGAAATTCACGCATAAAAGCTTTATTCGAAGGATTTTCCCAACGGATAAGTTTATGCGTTTTTTATTTATATACTTAAATTAATTATAATGTTGACGACAGTAATACTAACAATTGTGGCCTTCCTGGTGGGAGGGGCATTGTCGTATGGATTCTTTAAGTACGGCTTAAAGACAAAATATGACACAATTATCAAAGAAGCAGAAACTGAAGCTGAAGTAATCAAGAGAAACAAGCTTCTGGAAGTAAAGGAAAAATTCTTGAATAAAAAAGCGGATTTGGAAAAGGAGGTTGCCCAGCGTAATCAGAAAATCCAGCAAGCTGAGAATAAGTTAAAGCAACGCGAAATGGTGCTCAACCAGAAGAACGAAGAGCTTCAGCGTAAACGCAATGAAACAGAAGCTATCAAAGAAAATCTGGACGCTCAGCTGGTAATCATTGAAAAGAAGAAAGAGGAATTAGATAATCTTCAGGCGCAGGAAAGAGAGAAACTGGAAACAATCTCAGGCTTGTCGGCAGAAGAAGCAAAAGAACGCTTGGTAGAATCGCTGAAAGAAGAAGCGAAGACACAGGCGCAGTCTTACATCAATGACATCATGGACGATGCCAAGCTTACTGCAAACCGTGAAGCGAAACGTATCGTAATTCAGTCTATTCAGAGAGTGGCTACTGAAACTGCCATTGAAAACTCTGTCACTGTATTCCACATTGAATCGGATGAGATCAAAGGACGCATCATCGGACGTGAAGGACGTAATATCCGTGCACTGGAAGCCGCTACAGGTGTAGAAATTGTGGTGGATGACACACCGGAAGCAATCGTACTTTCAGCCTTTGACCCGGTACGCCGTGAAATTGCACGTCTGGCCTTGCACCAGTTGGTAACTGACGGACGTATTCACCCGGCACGTATCGAGGAAGTGGTAGCAAAAGTACGCAAGCAAGTGGAAGACGAAATCATCGAAACGGGTAAACGTACTACAATCGACCTGGGTATCCACGGATTGCATCCTGAACTGATCCGTATCATCGGTAAGATGAAATACCGTTCTTCATACGGACAGAATCTTTTGCAGCATGCACGTGAAACAGCTAACTTGTGTGCAGTAATGGCTTCGGAATTAGGTTTGAACCCGAAAAAAGCAAAACGTGCCGGACTGCTGCATGATATTGGTAAGGTGCCCGATGAAGAACCGGAATTGCCGCACGCACTGTTGGGTATGAAATTGGCTGAAAAGTACAAAGAAAAAGCAGATATCTGCAATGCCATTGGTGCACACCACGACGAAGTGGAAATGACCAGCCTTTTGGCTCCTATCGTACAAGTATGTGACGCTATCTCTGGTGCACGTCCGGGAGCACGCCGGGAAATTGTAGAGGCTTACATCAAACGTCTGAATGATCTCGAACAATTGGCCATGTCTTATCCGGGTGTAACCAAGACTTATGCTATTCAGGCAGGTCGTGAGTTGCGTGTCATTGTAGGTGCCGACAAGATTGACGACAAACAGACAGAAAGCTTGTCAACTGAAATCGCCAAGAAGATTCAGGACGAAATGACTTATCCGGGACAAGTTAAAATTACGGTTATCCGTGAAACCCGTGCAGTCAGCTTCGCAAAATAAACAATAAAAAAATCCGGAAGTTCATTCCGGATTTTTTATGTTCTATACTTTCAAATAAGGTGCCAACACTTTCTCCGCACAAGCATACCCTTCTTCATATAATTCAGTCAGCTTCTTGATATCCTTCTCGATACGATTCACCACCACTTTCTTTTCCGGCCGAATCGCGATGATACGTCCTTCATCCTCTAACTTTTCGACCATCTCCAACTGCTCATTGTATACCGCACAGCGTCGGCTAAGCACTAACCTCAACCGTGGATAACGGCGATAAATGAACCGGGGAACCCGAATATCTTTTTCAGTCTTACGATAGCCTCTGTTACGAGTGAGGACTACTACATTCTTTTCATAGCCCTGACTCATGGCCCGCAAGACAGGTATAGAATCGACAATACCTCCATCGAGCATAGGACGCCCGTCCACGTATGTAATCGGACAAACATACGGAAGACTGCTGGAAGCCTTTGGCAATATCCACCAGTCTCCAGCCATCCCGGTTTTCTTTCTCTTCCAGATAACAAGCCCTTCCCGTCACGCAATTGGTCGTTACCATCTCAAAACGGGCAGGATTATTAAAATAGGCTTGAAAATCGTAGGGAAGAATCTTGGTGGGAAACAAATCATAAAGCAAATGCTGATCCAGAATACTATGCTGATACCAGAGATATGTCAAACCGATATAATGATATTCTGCCAGCATATCGATGTTGCTATACTTTGCCCGCCCCGCTGATGAGACATATACGACAATCCGTTACAAAGCTCCTGCTGACACACCTATCACATAAGGGAACTGCATGTGGTGGTCCATCATGAAATCCAAGACTCCACAAGTAAACACCCCTCGCATACCTCCTCCTTCGAGAACCAACCCTGTTTTTTGTAAATCCAGATTCATACGACCTCAGTTTTTAAAGTAATCTTGGCAACTGCAAATATATGTTTTTCCATTACACCGCAGCCATTTTTTCTATTTTATTTACTACATTTGCAACATTATTTTCACAAACATTACATCAAAAAGAAATAACTATGTTTGATTCTCTTACTTATCAAAAACGTCGGAATGCGCTGCGAGAAAAGATGAGCAACGGTATCATTCTTATTTTAGGAAACAATGAAGCACCGGCCAACTACCCCGACAACACATACAAGTTCAGACAGGACAGTTCTTTTGTCTATTTCTTCGGACATTCACACCCTGGTTATGCCGGCATCATCGACATAGATAATGACAAAGATTATTTCTTTGGCAACGACGTCGACATGGACGACATCATCTGGATGGGCCCACAACCCAGTGTAAAAGAACTGGCGGCACAGGTGGGAGTTGAGAAAAGCTATCCTTTCGATATGTTGAAAGAAATAGTGGGAAAAGCCATCGCTCAGCGAAGAAAAATCCACTTCCTCCCTCCCTATCGCTACGATAATATGATGCTGCTGGAAGATTTGACAGGTATCCGGGCATCCATGACTAAACAGCACGCTTCTCTTGAACTGATTAAGGCGGTCGTATCGCTGCGTTCAGTAAAAGAAGAATGTGAAATCGCAGAAATCGACAAGGCCTGCAACGTAGGATATGAAATGCATACGGCAGCCATGCGTCTGTGCAAACCGGGAGTATCCGAGCAATACATAGCCGGAGTGCTTGACGGTATCGCTTCATCTTACGGACGAATGGTTTCATTTGCCACTATTCTTACGCAAAACGGACAGACCCTGCACAATCACGACCACAGTCACATCTTGCAAGAAGGCAGACTAATGCTGACGGATGCAGGAGCCGAACTGATGAATTATTACTGTTCAGACCATACCCGTACAATCCCTGTAGGAGGAAAATTTACCAGTCGCCAGCGTGACATCTACGGCATCGTACTTGCCTGCCATGACAAGGCACTGGAACTGGCACGACCAGGAGTGACATACAAGTCGGTACACCTGGAAGTATGTAAGGTACTTACAGAAGGGCTGAAAGGACTGGGCTTGATGAAAGGAAATACCGATGAAAGCCTGTAGCTGCAGGCGCTCATGCCTTATTCCTGCCGCACGGATTAGGACACATGATGGGACTGGATGTTCACGATATGGAAGACTTAGGCCAGTGCTACGTGGGTTATGACGAAGAAGTGCAACCATCCACTCAGTTCGGACTGGCTTCGCTCCGTATGGGAAGAAAACTCCAGAAGGGTTTTGTCATTACCGATGAACCGGGATGCTACTTTATTCCAGCCCTGATTGATAAATGGAAGGCAGAAAAAAACTACACACCAATTTCTTTGAATTTCGATGAAATCGAAAATACAAGGACTTCGGAGGTATCCGTCTGGAAGATGATATCCTGATTACCGAAAAACGGATCCAGATTCCTGGGCGAAAAACGTATCCCCATCACGTTTGATGAGGTAGAAGCCATCATGAATGAATAATTACGTATTTATTAACCCTATAACCATAAAGATCAAAACAATGAACAAACTAATTTTAGTAGCTGTTGCAGGACTTTGCTTTGGTAACATCTATGCAAAAAATCCGAAGAAAGACAAAGCTGAAGAAGGATTCGTATTTACAACCGTAAAAGAAAACCCTATTACTTCCATAAAGAACCAGAATCGTTCAAGTACATGCTGGTCATTCTCCAGCCTTGGATTCCTGGAATCAGAATTGCTGCGTGAAGGAAAAGGAGAATTCGACCTTTCTGAAATGTTTGTAGTGCACAAAACCATGGAAGACCGTGCGGTAAACTATGTACGCTATCACGGAGATGCTTCATTCTCACCGGGCGGAAGCTTTGAAGACATCGTTTTCTGCTATAAGAACTACGGTATGGTTCCTCAGGACGTAATGCCGGGTATCGAATACGGTGACTCACTGCCTAACCACAATGAGCTGGATGCGGTAGCTGGAGCATACGTACAAGCTATTGGAAAAGGCAATCAGAGCAAACTGAGTCCGGTTTGGAAAAAAGGCGTAACAGCTATTTACGATACTTACCTGGGAGAATGTCCGAAAGAATTTACTTACAAAGGAAAGACTTACACTCCGAGAACATTTGCAGATAAAGTGCTTGGACTGAATATGAACGACTATGTATCACTGACTTCTTACACACATCATCCTTTCTACCAGAGCTTCAGCATCGAGGTACAGGACAACTGGCGCAACGCATTGTCTTACAACTTGCCTATCGATGAGTTGATGGAAGTGATGGACAATGCCATTAACAACGGATATACTTTCGCATGGGGAGCTGACGTCAGCGAAGAAGGATTTACCCGCGACGGTATTGCCGTATGTCCGAATGCAGAAAAAGGAGCCGAACTGACTGGTTCAGATATGGCACACTGGTTGGGCTTGAGTAAAGCAGACAAGCGCAAGGAACTGACCAGCAAACCGCTTCCGGAAATTGAAGTGACTCAGGAAATGCGCCAGGTAGCATTCGACAACTGGGAAACTACTGATGACCATGGAATGCTTATCTACGGTATCGCTAAAGACCAGAACGGCAAAGAATACTACATGGTGAAAAACTCATGGGGATTAAGCGGCAAGTACAAAGGTATCTGGTATGCATCTAAAGCTTTTGCCAAATACAAAACCATGAACATACTGGTGAACAAGAAAGCAATCCCTGCACACATCCCACAAAAAAATTAGGATTCTAAGGTCCTATTATATAGACTAATTATAAATAAAAAGCGGCTCGTTCCATAAATTTAAGATGGAATGAGCCGCTTTTTTTCTTTCTTTTTACTAATTTTACGGATTGAAGTGGATAAGAAGATTTTATCCAATTACAAGTTTTGCCGATTTGGTTACTGCAACAAAGTCGTACAGGCTTACAACCGGCAGATTGGCGAACCCCACCCGAAAAGAAAAAAAAAGAAAAAACATATATAAATGAACTACAAATGGAACTATCAACCTCCAACACTTCAAGAAAGAGAAGCTGCCAGAGCCCTCTCCAGAGAGATTGGCATCAGTCCTATTTTATGTAAGTTACTGCAGGAAAGAGGTATCCATTCTGCCGCAGAGGCCAAACGGTTTTTCCGCCCTCAGCTTAATGACCTCCATGACCCGTTCCTGATGAACGACATGGACGTGGCAGTGGAACGCCTAAACCTGGCCATGGGACGAAAAGAGCGTATCCTGGTGTATGGAGATTATGACGTGGACGGCACTACGGCTGTCGCCCTTGTTTTCAAATTTCTTCAACAGTTCTACTCGAACATCGATTATTATATCCCCGACCGATATAATGAAGGGTATGGTGTGTCAAAAAAAGGGAGTCGACTATGCTTACTCTACCGGAGTAAAACTGGTCATCGTACTGGACTGTGGTATTAAAGCGGTAGAAGAAATCAGCTATGCCAAAGAAAAAGGCATCGATTTCATTATCTGCGACCATCATGTGCCCGATGAGGTACTTCCTCCTGCTGCCGCCATTCTGAATGCCAAGCGTCCGGATTCTACGTATCCATACGAACACCTGTCTGGCTGCGGGTAGGATTCAAGTTTATGCAAGCCTTTGCCCAGAACAACGGCATCGAGTTTCATCAGCTTACCCCCCTGCTCGATTTGGTAGCGGTCAGCATCGCATCCGACATTGTACCTATTATGGGTGAAAACCGTATTTTGGCCTCTCACGGACTGCGTCAGCTCAATGCCAACCCCAGCATCGGACTGAAAGCCATTATTGATGTATGCGGACTGGCTGAAAAAGAAATTACGATGAGCGACATCGTATTCAAGATAGGTCCCCGCATCAATGCTTCGGGAAGAATACAAAACGGAAAGGAAGCGGTCGACTTACTGATTGAAAAGGATTTTGCTTCTGCATTGAAAAAGAGCAACCGCATCAACAGCTACAACGAAACGCGTAAGGACTCGACAAGAACATGACAGAAGAGGCCAATAAAATCGTGGATAACCTGTCCGACTTGTCTGAAAGAAGGTCTATCGTGATTTTCAATGAGGACTGGCACAAGGGAGTCATCGGAATTGTCGCTTCGCGTCTGACGGAAATCTACTACCGTCCTGCCGTGGTCTTGACACGTACCGAGAACCTGGCTACGGGATCAGCACGTTCTGTTTCCGGCTTCGATGTATACAAAGCCATAGAACATTGCCGTGACCTGCTGGAGAATTTTGGCGGACATACCTATGCGGCCGGTTTATCCATGAAGGTGGAAAATGTGCCGGAATTTACCAGACGGTTTGAAGAATACGTGACCAACCACATTCTTCCGGAGCAGACTAACGCTACCATCCAGATTGATGCACAGCTGGACTTCAGAGACATCACTCCGAAGTTTTTCTTCGACCTGAAGAAGTTCAACCCATTTGGTCCGGAGAACCACAAGCCTGTTTTCGCAACCTTGAATGTGTACGATTATGGTACCAGCAAGGTGGTAGGAAGAGATCAGGAACACATCAAACTGGAACTGGTGGACAACAAGTCGAACAACGTCATGAACGGTATCGCTTTCGGACAAAGTTCACAGGTGCGTTACATCAAGACCAAACAGTCATTCAACATCTGTTATACCATTGAGGAAAATACCCATAAGCGGGGAGAAATCCAACTACAGATAGAAGACATCAAGCCCAGTCGAAGTTAGCGGCTCATGACTGACTACCGAAAAATCCTGAAACAATACTGGGGATATGACAATTTCCGAGGCATACAGGAAGACATTATCCGCAGCATAGGCGAAGGCCGGGACACATTGGGACTCATGCCCACAGGTGGTGGTAAATCCATCACCTTTCAAGTGCCCGCCCTCGCCCAAGAAGGGTTATGCCTGGTCATTACCCCTCTGATTGCCCTGATGAAAGACCAGGTGAGAAACTTGCGCGAACGGGGCATCAAGGCAACCGCCATCTACTCCGGCATGACGCGCGAAGAGATTGTCATCGCATTGGAGAACTGCATCTTCGGCAACTACAAATTCCTTTATGTATCTCCGGAAAGACTGGACACCGAAATCTTTCAAATCAAACTCCGCAGCATGCATGTCAGCCTCATCACCGTAGATGAATCACACTGCATTTCACAATGGGGATACGACTTCCGCCCTGCTTACCTGAAAATAGCGAATATACGTCAAATGCTGCTCCCGGGTGTTCCCGTCATCGCACTGACGGCCACTGCCACTCCGGAAGTGGTCAGTGATATCCAGCAACGCCTTCAGTTCCGCCAGGAAAATGTGTTCCGCATGAGCTTTGAGCGGAAAAACCTGGCCTATGTAGTACGTCATACAGAAGACAAGGAAAGTGAACTACTCCATATCCTGCAACGCGTCAACGGGTCGGGAATTGTCTATACCCGCAACCGGAAAAAGACGAAAGAGATTTCTCTGTTCCTGAACCGAAACCACATCACAGCCACTTTTTATCATGCCGGACTCAATGATGAGACCAAAGATTCCCGACAAAAAGCTTGGCTGAAAGGAGAATTCCGTGTAATGGTAGCCACCAACGCCTTTGGTATGAGAATCGACAAACCAGACGTACGCGTGGTTATCCATGCCGACGTACCCGACTCGCCCGAAGCCTACTTTCAGGAAGCCGGACGAGCAGGAAGAGACGGCATGAAAGCCTATGCCGTACTGCTGTTCTGTGCCCGCGATAAAATCACACTTAAACAGCGGGTAAGCGATACATTTCCCGAAAAAAGTTACATCCGTAAGATTTACGAAGACATCAACTTCTATTACCAAATGGCCATGGGAGACGGAAGAGGCTGCACCTTCGCGTTCAACATCGATGAATTCTGCCGTAACTTCAAGCATTTTCCCGTACAGACCGACAGTGCCTTGAAAATCCTGACTCGCGCAGGCTATCTGGAATATACTGATGAGCAGGACAATGTCTCGCGTATCATGTTTACCATCACCAAGGAAGAACTATACCGCATCCGCGAACAAAGCGAATACACAGAAAAACTGATTCGTATCCTACTGAGAAGCTACACCGGACTTTTCACGGACTATGCTTATATCAGTGAAGACAATCTGTCGACCCGTTCGGGACTGAGCAAACAGCAAATATATGAAACCCTGCTCTCGCTGAGCCGGCAGCATATCCTGCATTATATTCCCGCCAAAAAGACACCTTACATTATCTATACACGCGAAAGACAAGAAACGGAACGCGTTTATTTAAGTAAGGAAGTCTACGAAGACAGAAAAGAAAGCTATGTGCAGCGTATCAACGCCATGATAGAATATGCAGAAAGCGAAAACCGCTGCCGAAGCCGGATGCTGTTACGCTATTTCGGCGAAAAGAATGAGCACAATTGCGGGCAGTGTGACGTATGCCTGCAGCAACATCAGTCCGGCCTAAAGTCCGGAGAGTTTGAAGCCATCAGTCAGCAACTGCAAGCGTTACTGAAAGAAAATCCGCTTTCGTTGCAAGAGATAAAGGACAAAATGCAAGTGCCTGAAAATCACCTGATGAAAGTGGTATCCTACTTGGTTTCCGAGGAAATCATCCGGCAAGAGAACGGTTACCTGGAATTCTAACCCACTCATTATAAACCTATTATTACTTCTCAGTACTTCTTCGGAAGTACTGGAGTACTTCCCCGAAAGTATTCGAGTACTGCCTTGAAAGTACAGGAGTACTCCTTCGGAAGTACTGAGAATTTCCCCCTCCGCTTTCAAATGAAAGCACAGGTTTCTCCCCACAAAATAGTCAAATATTTTACTACTTCAAAAAAGAACTATATTTGTAGCCGGATAACTAAAAAATCACCTCATAAAATGAAAGAAGGAAACGAGTTCCGGGAACTCATGATACAAATTTTCCGCACTCGCATGGCCTTTCGACGTGCCATGCAACGCACCCTAAAAGATAATAATGCCGGCATCACCTTCGAAATCTTCAAGTTTTAAGCAGTCTCTGGCATGAACAGGGTATTACCCAACAGGCCCTGGCAGAGCGTACAGCCAAGGACAAAGCCTGCCTGACCAATCTGATGAACAACCTGGAAAAGAAGGGATATGTCTACCGGAAAGAGGATACGAATGACCGACGCAACAAGCTGGTATACCTCACTCCTGAAGGGGAAGCACTTAAAGTCCAGATTCGCCCGATTCTTAATCTGGTATACGCCAATGCAGAAGAAATATTGTCTACCGAACGAACGGCAAAGATATTATCTGAATTAAAAACGGTACAAAATGTCCTTGAAGGTTTCTAACATCATCCGATAACTGATTTTTACAGGTAGTCTGTTGGGGGCTGTCTCTGCACAGGCACAGCAGGATTCTTTATTTCTCTCGGTCGAACAACTGTTCGAATCGGGCATAAAAAGCAGCCTGCAATTGCAAAGTGACAGCCTGAAAGAAAGAATGGCTTATGAAAGGAAATTGTATGCCAAAACCGGCCTGCCTCCTGACCTGGAAATAGGGCTGAAAGGAGGCATCATCGGTCAGCCCGTGGTCTTTCAGAACGGACTTTCCAACCCTACCTACCCTGATACCCCGGACTGGTCGCAGAATTACACGGTCGACTTTAACCAGCCGCTTTATCAGGGAGGAAAAATCCGCCGTTCCATCCAAAAGGCAGACATTGAAACCGAAATAGCCAGACTACAGCGGATGACGAATCAGGCCGACATCAAATTGGGATTACTCAACCAGTACCTGACGCTTTTTACCTTATTCAAACGGCATCTTGTACTTACCCGTAACATCGAAGAATCCGAGCGTCGCCTGCAAGATATACGTCAAATGAAGAAAGAGGGACTTATCACCAACAATGACGTATTGCGCAGCGAAATGCAACTGACCAATGACCGGCTGTCTTTGCAGGAAACGGAAAACAGCATTCACATCGTGTCGCAACAACTGAACCTGTTGTTAGGAAACGACCGTAACCCGATTATTACGCCCGACACGACACTGCTTCAACGTGCCACTCCACTGGACAGCTACGACGAATACCTCTTGTCAGCCTACGAGCAGGCACCAGACATGCAACTGCTACGCAAGGAAACCGAACTGGCCCAGAACCAGATAGAGATAGACCGTGCCTCACGCAGGCCGAACATCAACTTGTATGCGTCAAACACCCTGGCCCGCCCCATTACGCGTACCATGACCGACTTATACAACAATAACTGGAACATCGGACTTTCCGTGTCGTATCCGCTCTCCTCCTTATTCAAGAACGGACACAAAATCAAGGAAAGCCAGCTTCAGGTTGCCGTACAGAAAAAAGAAGAAGAGCTGAAAAAACAACAGCTGCAGATGGATATTTACAATGCCATCCTGCGCCACAAGGAAGCCTTGCAGGGAAGAAGAAGTCTTGGGAATTGTCGGTCCGCCAGGCACAGGAAAACTACCGCATCATGCAAAACCGTTACATGAACCAGCTGGCCATACTCACCGACCTGCTGGATGCCAATTCCGTGTTACTCAATGCCGAGCTACAGTTGACTTCTTCGCGCACCAGAATCATTTACACCTACTACCAGCTGCAAAAAGCTTGCGGAAGATTATAACTTCACTAAACTATAAAGAATATGACGCTACAAGATACACACAAGAAACTCCGGAAAAGAAGACTGCAGAACATCCTGCTCAACTTTCTATGTATTCTGATTGCCGGCTCCGGACTGATATGGATGGCCAATTACTTTTGGAAATACATTCATTATGAAATTACGAACGATGCCTTTATTGACCAGTACGTAAGTCCGCTGAACATCCGTGCCTCCGGCTACATCAAGGAAGTACGCTTCAAAGAACATCAGTATGTACATCAGGGAGATACACTGCTGATACTGGACAACCGTGAGTATCAGATAAAGGTGAAAGAGGCGGAAGCTGCCCTGCTGGATGTAAAAGGCTCCAAAGAGGTACTTCATTCCGGCATAGAGACTTCACAAACCAACATCGCCGTGCAAGACGCCAACATTGCCGAAGCGAAAGCCAAATTGTGGCAGCTGGAGCAGGACTACCACCGTTTTGCCAGACTGCTCAAAGAGGAATCTGTACCCGAACAGCAATACGAACAGGCCAAAGCGTCTTACGAAGCAGCCCAGGCGCTATCAGGCATTGTTAGAACAGCGAAAAAGCGGCTCAGTCGCAGTTCACGGAAACGACCCGACGAACCACCAGCGCAGAAGCAGCCATCTTGAGCAAGGAAGCCAGCCTGGATTTGGCCCCTCTTAATTTGTCATATACCGTACTGACAGCTCCGTATGACGGTTATATGGGACGCCGAACCCTGGAACCCGGTCAATATGTACAGGCTGGGCAAACCATCTCGTATCTGGTTCGGAATACGGATAAATGGGTGACAGCCAATTACAAGGAAACACAGATTATCCATATTTACATCGGACAAGAAGTGCGCATCAAGGTAGATGCCCTCCCTGGAAAAGTCTTTCACGGCACTGTAACGGCCATTTCGGAAGCCACCGGCTCCAAATATTCGCTGGTTCCTACCGACAATTCTGCCGGAAACTTTGTCAAAGTACAACAGCGTATCCCCGTAAGAATTGACCTGAAAGACATAACTCCGGAAGAAATGAGCAGCCTGAGAGCCGGAATGATGGTAGAAACAGAAGCCTTACGCAAATGATGACCATGAAACAACTCGACGTACCCGTACGTCAATGGGTTCCCGACTGACTGGGGATGATATGTATCTTCTTTAGCATCCTTCCCGTAACCATGCTGAACGGCTCCTACACCGGCAGTATGCTCGAAGTATCCAGTACCTTGGGAACCAATACAGAAGACATCACCATGGGATACTATGCCGCTTCTGCCGGAATGGCCATAGCCTACCCCATCGTACCCAAGGTACTTGATGCCCTTTCGTCCAAGTTTCTGCTACTGACCGACCTGAGCATACAGTTCCTGCTCAGCTGGGTATGCGCCCGTTCGCAGAATATTGACCTGGTCATCATCTGCAGTTTCTTCATCGGCCTCCTGAAAGGATTTCTCATGCTTTGGTTCATCCGAAGAGCGACCAAGATTTTCAGTCCGAAAAATGTACGAAGTGAGTTCTACTCCTATTTCTACCCGTTAGTATTTGCCGGAGGACAAGTGTCCATGATTGTGACCGCCGAACTGGCCTATCACTACAACTGGCAATACATGTATTACTTCATGATGATGATGCTCATGGCATCCATTCTGATTGTCATCGTCTGTTTCCGTCACAATCAGCCGCTTAACCCCATCCGGCTTTCTGAACTGCACATCCGGGAAATGCTTGTCATTGCTACCGGATTGCTGATGCTGATGTACGTCATTAACTATGGGAAAGTACTCGACTGGATGTCTTCTTTTAAAATCCGGCTCTATCTGGTCATTGCTCCCATCTTAATCGCTTTCTTCATCTGGAAACAATATCACTCCAAGCAGCCGTATGTAAACCTGGCCCCATTGTACCAGCCTAAAGGCATCGTAGGTTACCTCTACATGATGCTTGTCATGTTTTTCAGTACCTCCACCACCCTGCTGACCAATTATATGACCAGCATTCTGAAGGTGAACAGTACACACACGTACCAGCTTTACATCTATCTGCTGCCGGGATATGCATTGGGAGCATTCATCTGCTTCTGGTGGTTCCGCTGGCAGCGCTGGCGTTTCCGCTTTCTGATAGCCGGCGGTATGAGTTGTTTTGCAGCCTTTTTCGGAATATTGTATTTCACGGTTTCTCCTGAAAGTACGTACGAGATGCTTTTTCTTCCTGTATTCTTAAGAGGGGTAGGCATGCTGGTACTCATCATAGCCTTTGCCCTGTTCGCCGTAGAGGAGCTAAATCCTAAATTCCTGCTGGCCAATGCCTTTTTCCTGATTTGCTTCCGTTCGGTACTGGCCCCCATTCTGGCAACCTCTTTTTACAGCAATACCCTCTACCGGCTGGAGCAAAAATACATGTACTCCCTGTCCGAAACAATCAGTCAGACCGACCCGTTGGCTGCCAGCCAGTTCAATCAGTCCCTCACACAGCATCTGGCACAAGGACACGAATATACAGAAGCTACACAAATGGCTACCCAGACACTCTATGCCACTCTACAGCAGCAAAGCCTTCTGCTTTCGCTCAAGCATATATTAGGCTATCTGTTTGTCATCTCACTGGTCATAGCCATTGTTTCACGTTTCATACCGTTCCATAAGACAATTCGCGTAAAATACACCAAAGCTGGAGACGATATGGTATAAAAATAAGGAGACTGTCCGATTCAGCATCACGACAGTCTCCTTATTTATAAATATTTCTCAGAATTCAATAATCAATGATTTACGAGGAGATATTACCAGATTCTTTGTCAAGTCAATCTTTTTCCCACTCGAAACATCTCTACCTTCTTTAGAATCCTTAGTCAAGACAGTATAGCACTCACTATCCAGAATTTGTTCTGAGCCAGTGCTATTCAGCACAATCATTTCAGTTTTTCCTTCGTGTACATGAGAATACATATATATCCCTCTGTGAGGAATATGATACTTCACTGTTTTGTTTTCTGCCATTTATGTTTAGTTTAATTTTGCGGGCGCAAATATATGTATTTAAAACATATTTCTAAAACATAGCAATGAAGTTTTTCGTTTATTTATGCATTTTTCATGACATAAATCAATTCTCAATATACTTCTACCTTGGCAGCCAGTGACTTACACTTGTCACGCAGTGCATCCAAATCACCGTCATTCTTGTCATAGCAAACTACTACTCCCATACGACGGTTCAAGCGGGTAGTAGGTTTTCCGAAAATACGAAGATAGGTATTAGGCTGAGAGCAAACAAGTTCCTCTCCTCTATACTGCGGTGCCTTCTGGCTGGAAACAGGAGAAAGAATGACGGCACTGGCTCCGATATGTTCCTGTGTAATACCTGGAATCGGGAGTCCCAACACTGCATATAAATGCAGTTCAAACTCGTTCAGGTTTTGTGTATTGGCCAGTGTAACCATTCCTGTATCGTGTGGACGAGGAGACAATTCAGAGAAATAAACTCCGTTTTCGTGGCTCAGGAAGAATTCTACTCCCCACAAGCCATAGCCCGTCAAAGCACGAGTCACCTTTTCCGCCATCTGCTGGCTTCAGCCAAATGTTCCGGTGCGATATGAGCCGGCTGGAAACTTTCACGGTAGTCACCGCCTTTCTGCACGTGTCCGATAGGAGGACAGAACAAAGTAGGCCCATCCTTCTGTGTCACGGTCAACAAGGTAATCTCACTGTCAAAGTGAATGAACTCTTCTACAATGAGTTCCTTAATATCCCCACGGCTTCCGCTGCATCCGTATTCCCAAGAATACTTCAAGTCTTCCTCACTCTTGGCGACAGACTGTCCCTTACCTGAAGAAGACATCAACGGCTTAATGACACAAGGATAGCCGATCTTTCCGGCAGCTTCCTTCAGTTCTTCATAAGAAGAAGCGTAAAAATACTTTGCCGTCTTCAGTCCCAGTTCCTTCGCTGCCAAATCACGGATAGCCTTACGGTTCATCGTAAAATTCACCGCACGGGCACTTGGTACAACCTGTATACCTTCTTTTTCCAAGTGATAAAGCCGTTCAGTACGAATTGCTTCTATTTCAGGAACAATTATATCCGGACGATACTTTTCTACCACACGGTCCAAAGCTTCTCCATCCAACATACTGAATACCTCGCATGCATCTGCCACCTGCATAGCCGGTGCACCTGCATAAGAGTCACACGCAATTACATACTGTCCCAAACGCTGGGCAGCAATGGTAAATTCCTTTCCGAGTTCCCCGGAACCCAACAAAAGTATTTTTTTAGTCATATTATTATAAGGTTTATGCTTCTTTCTGCAAAGATAATATTTTTCCTCGGACCTTATACTACAGCCGGCAGATTTATCAAGCCTCGACTTCTGTTTCGGCCAGTTTCTTCAATGACAGCACTTCTGTTCCATCTGCTCCCAAAAGGCTTACGGTTCCGTCTGACTTGATTTCAAAGCTACGTACTTCATCCAAAGCTTTCAAGATAGAAGACTCCACATCCATGTTCGGGCATGCCATCATGGTAGAAATCATCTGACTAAAACGGAGGGAAGCAGCCTGTCCTTCTTCCTGTGTGAAAGAACCGTTTATCGTATTGCAGCTGGCATTACCGTGTACTCTTTTTCTGCTACATTGAAAACCAATTGCGGCTGTTTTCCATTTCTCCTACAGGATTGCCTTTTACAGATACAATTTCCCAGGCACCATTCAAGTCGTTTACAGAAACCTCTGCCACTTCACGCTTCTGCAACAATATTACCGGCTTACCTTCCGCATCATTCAATGCTACATCTTCACCTACTGTTTCATATCCAGCCACTTTATTCAATGCTTCCAGCACATTCTGCTCCAACGTCATATCCGGACACATCATCCGGGTAGCAGCCACCTGACCAAATTTCACTTTTCCGGCATTCAGGGTATCCAATTCAAAGCTTCCCATCAGGCGATTGCATCCAGCATTGCCATACAAACGATGTCCGTCCTTGTCAAAACCCAAGAATGGTGCATTTTCCGCACTCACTTTTTCTCCGTTCACTTCTACAATATTCCATTCCCCTGTAAAGTCTACTACTGCTACCGAATTCTTTCCGGTCCCACAACTCACCAGTGCGCAAGCCAAAGCTGCAGCTGCAAAATACTTCTTATTCATAACTTGTTTTTCCTTTTTAATCTTAATCATAAATTCACAAACAATCCATTTTTAAGAATTGTTCATTTACAAAAATACGTATATCCCCAGAATACTGCACCATATTTTGAATTATTTTCTATCTTTGCATACTGAACGGTAACGTTTACCGGGCATTTAAAGTTTCAAAGTAATAAATGAGTAAAGTATTGATTATCGGTGCAGGCGGTGTAGGTACCGTTGTTGCACACAAAGTGGCTCAGCATCCGGAAGTCTTTTCTGAAATCATGATTGCCAGCGAAATACAATATCTGGACATCGTAGACTGCAATGCCGGAAATCATCATAAAGCATTCGCCACCAACTTCAATCCGGAAATCAATATCCGTGAGATTACACAGAACGGCCGCTATTATGAAAACGGAGAATGGGTGACAACCAAGCCGCTGGAAATCCACAAAGACCTGACTTATCCGAACATCGGTCCACGCGACTCCTACCTGCTTTATCACGAAGAACTGGAGTCTCTAGTGAAGAATTTCCCCACCATCAAGCGTGCACGCTTCTGGATGACGTTTGGACAAGAGTATCTAACCCACCTGCGCGTTATCCAGAACATCGGCATGGCACGCATAGACGAAGTGGAATATAACGGCATGAAGATTGTTCCGCTGCAATTCCTGAAAGCCGTCCTCCCCAACCCGCAAGACCTGGGCGAAAACTACGAAGGCGAAACATCCATCGGCTGCCGCATCCGCGGACTAAAGGATGGCAAAGAGCGTACCTACTATGTATATAACAACTGCAGCCACCAGGAGGCCTACAAGGAAACCGGCATGCAGGGCGTAAGCTATACCACCGGTGTGCCCGCCATGATTGGTGCCATGATGTTCCTCAAGGGATTGTGGAAAAAACCGGGTGTATGGAATGTTGAAGAATTCAATCCGGACCCGTTCATGGAACAGCTCAACAAACAAGGCCTGCCTTGGCATGAGATTATCGACGGAGACTTGGAAGTTTGAAATTAATGATTAAACATTAATCATTATCCACTAATCATTAAACATTAACAAAGTGAATATAGGAGATAAAGCACCCGAAGTATTGGGTATCAACGAAAAAGGTGTAGAAATCCGCTTGAGCGACTATAAGGGAAAGAAGATTGTACTTTACTTCTACCCCAAAGACATGACATCCGGCTGCACGGCACAAGCCTGCAACCTGCGGGATAATTATGCCGACCTGCGCAAAGCCGGTTATGAAGTCATCGGCGTCAGTGTGGACAGCGAAAAGTCACACCAGAAATTTATTGAGAAAAACAATCTGCCTTTTACCCTGATTGCAGACACCGACAAGAAGCTGGTAGAACAATTCGGAGTATGGGGCGAGAAAAGCATGTATGGCCGCAAATATATGGGAACGTTCCGCACAACTTTCATCATTAATGAAGAAGGTATTGTAGAGCGTATCATCACTCCGAAAGAAGTGAAGACCAAAGACCATGCGGCACAAATTTTATAATCATTAAACATTAACAACGTGGCAAAAAAAGACGAACTGAATTTTGAAAATGGCAGCAATCTGGCATCGGGCGAAAAACTGAAAGCCTTGCAGGCTGCCATGGACAAGATAGAAAAGAGCTTTGGTAAAGGCTCTATCATGAAAATGGGCGACGAAAGCGTCGAACAAGTAGAAGTTATTCCCACAGGTTCCATCGGCCTCAATGTGGCTCTTGGCGTGGGAGGATATCCCCGCGGACGTATCATCGAGATTTACGGCCCGGAATCTTCCGGTAAGACAACCCTTGCCATTCATGCCATCGCTGAAGCGCAAAAGGCAGGAGGCATTGCCGCATTCATTGATGCAGAACATGCTTTCGACCGCTTCTATGCAGCAAAACTGGGTGTGGATGTGGACAATCTGCTGATATCACAGCCGGACAATGGCGAACAAGCACTGGAAATCGCAGAGCAACTGATCCGTTCCTCCGCTATTGACATCATTGTAGTGGACTCTGTGGCTGCCTTAACCCCGAAAGCTGAAATTGAAGGCGATATGGGTGACAACAAAGTAGGTCTGCAAGCCCGGCTCATGTCACAAGCCTTGCGTAAACTGACGGCAGCTGTCAGCAAAACACGCACCACTTGTATCTTCATCAACCAGTTGCGCGAAAAAATCGGTGTCATGTTCGGCAATCCCGAAACAACTACCGGCGGTAATGCACTGAAGTTCTATGCCTCCGTACGTCTTGACATCCGTGGAAGCCAAGCCATCAAGAACGGCGATGAAGTAATCGGCAAGCAGACCAAAGTGAAAGTTGTGAAGAACAAGGTAGCTCCTCCTTTCCAAGGAAGCTTCGGATGCAGATTTGAAATACCTTGTAGCCCATGAGTTGTTTCACCTGCTAACACGACAGAATTCCAACTTCAAGAAAGACATTTACAAGGTCATCGGATTCACGGTGATCGAAAAAGAAATTATCTTCCCGTCCGATTTGGCAGAAATTCGTATTTCCAATCCGGACCTCAGCCGATATGACAGTTACGGCACGTTTACCATCGGCGGACAGAAGCAATACTGCACCATGGTGATTTATACCGACAGACCTTATGACGGAAAAACGCTCTTCGACTACCTGAAAGTGGGACTTGTACCTTTGAACGGTGATTTTGTTCCTATTCAGAAGGCTGGAAAGACAATCATTTATGCACTGGATGAAGCGGAAGATTTCTACACACAAGTAGGAAAGAACACCAACTATCTCATTCATCCGGAAGAAATCATGGCAGACAACTTTGCCTTCACGCTGACTGGCAAGAAGGACCTTGCTAATCCGGAAATAATCCAGAATGTACAAAAAGTGCTGAAGGCCAAAAACCGATAAACAATCCACTTTTTTTATG
>VOFG01001485.1_pt1 | contig 62000 bp, 80 predicted proteins | sample 5384171 | NCBI WGS metagenome assembly VOFG01 (sample SAMN12384726, study PRJNA508395) | human gut metagenome | isolation source: healthy gut F | host: Homo sapiens
TGCGTTGAATGACGGGAAGCTGCTTGAGGACATATATAATGATATCAGCCTGTCCTGCAAAGTGGCAGAGGAATTAAGATTGAATTAGTATTAACAATAAAACAAAAACACTATTTATGACAGACATGAGTTGGATGCCTTGGGTCGTAAGGCGTAATGGTCCCTTTCTTTTTCTTTATATGAAGGTATGGCCATTTGTCCGTACTATTATAAGAGCTTTTCAGGGGGGCCTCGTTTTAAATCAAAATCAAATTATCCGTAGAACAGTATAAAAAACTGTCTATAGGTTCATTGTATGCCTTGCAGCAAGGCGGATATCTGAACACTCTCTCGTTGGATATCAAAGATAAGTTGCCTACTATTCTGGTGAATGGTGGGGAATAAATAATGCTCATGATGCCCGCGAAACATTGGATGATTTGTGCCGGAAAGGTTACGATTACTACTTTCCGTTTGTTTATGAGGCTTTTTGCTTGACGATGAAAATGCGCAAGACGATATTTTCCAGCAGAACATGGAGAGTCAGGAAGATTATGAAAAAAGCTGTCGGGCAACTGCAAAATTTGAAAGAGGTCTATGAGGAGTTGATAGCTTATGAAGTGATTACTTCTAAAAGAAGATATAGCCCGCTATGGAGTGATTGGCTGGGATGCCGGCAGAATTAATTTTGTTGCCCGTGCCTGCTGCGATATGAAATATATCTCAGAAATGGAAGCGTGGAATTATATCGACAAGGCGTATGAACTGGCTCATTCTTCTTTTACATCATGGCACGATATGGCGATGAGTTATGTTATTGGCAGGGCTATCTGGGGAGGACCAATGCTCACAATTTAGGAATGAAGGGAATGGCAGACGATCTGTTGTCTAATCCTAAGAGCCCTTGGGTGCAAATCAAATGGTAAATTGATCAAGATAGTTTAATCACAAAAACACATAATTATGGAACAAAGAACAACAAAGTACTACAGTTACATCAGCGAGTATTATGCCGCCAACCCGACTAAATTTGAAAAAGAAAGAACAATCTGAAACCTGTGTTATATTTAGGTTTGGCCGTGGTAGGAGCCGTTCTGGCTATTTTTCCCGGTTTGCTTCCATTGGCAGGCTGGTTGGTGCGTACAGCCGGAATCATCATGACACTGGTTTGCCTGATAGCTGCCTATCTGAATAACTTTGATATATACAACTTTCAAAGTGGAGGAAAAGTCAAGAGTATGGGAGTCAAGAAGTTTAAGCGTGATGAGACAAACCCTGCGAAGATAGTGGAAGCCTTTCTTATCCAGGAACTTTGAATATCTGGCAGACCTTCCCGGAGGAAGAAGTGAACCGGTACAACTTCATATTGAAGAAGACGCCACAGGACGTGAAATGTACTGTTTGCTGACCACTTATGATTCAGATTCGAATATTGTAGGTTTGGCAGATGTCATCACTTTATCGGGTAATGATTATGATGATAATATTGATCTAATTAAACAAATGTTTAAAGACGAAGAAGATAATTGATTCATCGGGGCTGGATTATAAAAACAGCTCTGAGGAGAAGAAAACTCTTCTAAATGGAAGAAAAAAACACAAGAAAGAAAAACATTCATACTATAAAAGGAAATCGACCGGAGGGGTGGGTACAGACACAAGTAACCTGTCAACAAAAGGTCGTATTTCCTTTAAAAAAAATAATCTGTCTCAGGGGATTTTGCTTTATTTCTAACCTTTTTGAATGATAATTGGTACCTGCGGTTTAGGTGAATCGCCTATCTTTGCCGTATACTATATATAATTATAATTCTATATTGAGATAAAAGCCATGAGACACAGATTTATTGCTTTACTAGTACTTTTACAGTCATCTTTTTCAGTAGTGCAGAGGCGCAGACTACTGCCCGTAAGTTTGAGGCAGGCAAGAATACTTTCTTGCTGGACGGGAAGCCGTTCGTAGTAAAAGCTGCCGAACTGCACTATACCCGTATTCCGCAAGCCTATTGGGATCATCGTATTGAGATGTGTAAGGCGTTGGGAATGAACACTATTTGTATTTATATCTTCTGGAATATACACGAACAGGAAGAAGGCAAGTTTGACTTTACAGGTCAGAATGATATCGCTGCCTTCTGTCGTGCCGCTCAGAAACACGGAATGTATGTCATCGTCCGCCCCGGTCCGGATGTGTGTGCGGAATGGGAAATGGGCGGCCTGCCCTGGTGGTTGTTGAAGAAGAAAGATGTGGCACTGCGCACGCTCGATCCTTATTATATGGAACGGGTCGGTATCTTCATGAAAGAAGTCGGCAAGCAGCTGGCGCCGTTGCAGGTAAATAAGGGCGGAAATATTATCATGGTGCAGGTGGAGAACGAATACGGTTCTTACGGCACTGACAAGCCTTATGTTTCTGCCGTACGCGACTTGGTGCGCGAATCCGGTTTTACCGATGTACCTCTCTTCCAATGCGACTGGAGCAGTAACTTTACACGGAATGCACTCGACGACCTGATCTGGACCATCAACTTCGGAACAGGCGCCAATATTGACCAACAATTCAAGAAACTGAAAGAACTTCGTCCGGAAACTCCGTTGATGTGCAGTGAATTCTGGAGCGGATGGTTCGACCACTGGGGACGGAAACATGAAACACGTCCTGCCAAAGATATGGTACAGGGCATCAAAGAAATGCTCGACCGCAACATCTCCTTCAGCCTTTATATGACTCACGGAGGAACGACTTTCGGACATTGGGGTGGTGCCAACAATCCTGCCTACTCCGCTATGTGCAGTTCTTACGACTACGATGCCCCGATCAGCGAAGCCGGATGGACGACAGAGAAATACTATCTCCTCCGCGACCTGCTGAAAACGTATCTTCCTGCCGGTGAAGCACTGCCGGAAGTCCCTGCTGCAATGCCGGTCATTGAAGTACCCGAGTTTCATTTTACCAAAGTAGCTCCGCTTTTCTCCAACTTGCCGGATGCCAAGCAGTCGGTGGATATCCAGCCGATGGAGCAATTCAACCAAGGGTGGGGAACAATCCTGTACCGTACCACATTGCCCGAAGCAGTAACCTCAGGCACTACTCTGAAGATTACCGAAGTGCATGATTGGGCACAAATCTATGCTGACGGCAAGCTGCTGGCCCGTCTCGACCGCCGCAAAGGAGAATTTACCACTACCTTGCCGGCCTTGAAGAAAGGGACGCAACTGGATATTCTGGTAGAGGCTATGGGACGTGTAAACTTTGATAAGTCCGTTCACTACCGGAAGGGAATCACCGAAAAGGTAGAACTCCTTTCGGGCAATCAGGTCGAAAGAACTGAAGAACTGGACTGTATATAACTTCCCCGTAGACTACTCATTTATCAAGAACAAGAACTACAAGGATACGAAAATATTACCGATTATGCCTGCTTACTATCGGTCATCTTTCAAACTCGATAAAGTAGGCGACACTTTCCTCGACATGAGCACATGGGGAAAAGGTATGGTATGGGTGAACGGTCATGCGATGGGACGTTTCTGGGAGATTGGTCCTCAGCAGACTCTCTTTATGCCGGGATGTTGGCTGAAAGAAGGTGAGAATGAAATCCTCGTCCTCGACCTGAAAGGTCCGACGAAATCATCAATCAAAGGTCTGAAGAAACCGATCCTCGACGTACTCCGCGAAAAGCGCCGGAAACACACCGCAAGGATGGAGAAAAGTTGAAACTGACAGGCGAGAAGGTTGCACACGAAGGTGCATTTACTCCGGGCAACGGCTGGCAGGAAGTACGTTTTACTACTCCGGTGAAAGGACGTTTCTTCTGTCTGGAAGCACTCTCTCCGCAAGCCAATAACAATATTGCCGCTATTGCAGAGTTCGATGTGCTGGGAGCCGACGGCAAACCCGTATCCCGCGAACATTGGAAAATCCGTTATGCCGATAGCGAAGAGACACGTAGCGGAAACCGTACGGCGGATAAGATATTCGACTTGCAGGAATCCACTTTCTGGATGACTGTTGACAATGTCGCTTATCCCCACCAACTGGTAATCGACCTGAGCAAAGTGGAAACAGTGACTGGCTTCCGCTATCTGCCCCGTGCCGAGAAGGACTTTCCGGGCATGATTCGTGAATACCGCGTCTATGTGAAACCGTCTGATTTCAAGTATTAAACCAATAATAAGCCAATATCGGCCTTTTTGATAATAAAGCATTCACTTTATAAATAAGCATTTACTCTCAAATGAATATGAAAAAATATACTTTACTCCTGGCACTCCTCTTTGTAGGAGTGTTGACTGGATATTGCCAACAATCTGCCTACCTGTTTGTCTATTTCACCGGAAACAGGATGAGTGAGGAAGCCATCCGGATGGCTGTCAGCCCCGATGGATACAACTACTATGCATTAAACGGAAACCAACCGGTCATCGATTCCCGTGAAATCAGTTCTACGGGTGGAGTGCGTGACGCACATTCTTCGTTGTGAAGACGGAAAGACATTTTACATGGTCGTAACTGACATGGTCTCCGGCAATGGATGGAGTTCCAACCGTGCCATGGTACTGTTGAAATCGAAAGATCTCGTCAACTGGACCTCCAACATCGTGAATATCCAGAAGAAATACCCGAATCAGGAAGATTTGAAGCGGGTATGGGCACCGCAAACTATTTATGATAAAGAAGCGAAGAAATACATGGTCTACTGGTCAATGCAGCATGGTAATGGTCCGGACATTATTTATTACGCATACGCCAACAAAGATTTCACCGATATAGAGGGAGAACCCAAAACTTTGTTCCTCCCGAAGAATGGCAAATCCTGTATTGACGGAGACATCATTTATAAAGACGGACTTTACCACCTGTTCTATAAAACGGAAGGAGACGGCAATGGAATTAAAAAAGCAACCACCGCCTCCCTGACTTCCGGACAATGGACAGAATCGGAAGATTATAAGCAACAGACGAAAGAAGCTGTAGAAGGTGCCGGCATCTTCCCGCTGATAGGTACGGACAAGTACATCCTGATGTACGATGTATATATGAAAGGCAAGTATCAGTTTACGGAAAGCACCGATTTGGAGAATTTCAAAGTCATAGACAATGCCATTAGCATGGACTTCCATCCGCGCCACGGCACCGTAATGCCGATTACTGACAAGGAACTGAAACGCTTGTACAAGGCCTACGGAAAGCCCGACAAGATGTAAAGCCATCAGATACACCATCTAATATCCCATAAATAAATACCATGAAAAAACTCCTGTTGTTCATTTTGCTTGTCTGTGCAACAGTACAGGCCTATTCGCAAGAATACCCGAAAGTCGTTTTATCGGGTGACTATCCGGACCCTTCTGTCATGCGCGATGGTGAGGATTATTACATGACTCATTCTCCTTTTTACTACGCTCCCGGATTTCTCATCTGGCACTCCCGTGACTTGATGAACTGGGAACCCGTCTGTCGCGTAATGCCCGAATACGAAGGCTCTGCAATGGCGCCCGACTTATTGAAGTACAAAGGAAAATACTACATCTATTATCCGGCCAAAGGAACAAACTGGGTGATCTGGGCAAATGACATCAAGGGCCCGTGGAGCAAACCCATCGACCTGAAAGTGAGTGGCATCGACCCCGGACACATAGCCGATCAGGAGGGGAACAGATATTTATCTGTCGACAAAGGAGAAGTCATCCGACTGACGGCCGACGGACTGGCCACCATCGGCCAAAAACAGAAAGTGTACGAAGGCTGGCGATATCCCAATCACTGGGAAACGGAATGTATGTGTCTGGAATCGCCGAAGCCTGAATTACCATAATGGTTATTATTACCTGACTTCCGCACAGGGAGGAACGGCAGGCCCGGCAACAAGCCACATGGCAGTTGCCGCCCGTTCGAAGAGTGTCACCGGACCGTGGGAAAATTCTCCCTATAATCCGGTAGTGCATACCTATAGTGCCCATGACAACTGGTGGTCGAAAGGACACGGCACACTGATCGACGATGTGAACGGCAACTGGTGGATCGTATATCATGCCTATGCCAAAGGCTATCACACCCTGGGACGCTCCACCCTCATCGAACCGATTGAATGGACCGCCGATGGATGGTATCGTACCAAATCCACCGCCACTCCCATCAAGACCGATCCGTCCATCAAACACGGACTCAGCCTCTCGGATGACTTCGAAGGACCGGAACCGGGACTCCAATGGACTTTCTGGAAAGAATATGCCCCTCAGTCGCTCAGCTTCAAGAAACAGACCTTATGGATAGATGCGAAAGGAAGTACCCCTTCCGATGCCCGCTACTGCTGGCCACCGCCGAAGACAAGAATTACGAAACACAGGTGGAAGTCAACGTAGGCAAGGGTAACACAGCCGGACTTCTTCTATATTACAGCGAAAAGGCATACGCTGGAGTCGTGTCCGACGGAAAGAACTTCACTATCTACAGAAACGCGGAAAACAGCTTTACCCTCCCTAACAAGTTGGGCAAACGCTTCCTCGCCAAGATACAGAATCAGGGAAACAGTGTCCGGATAGCAGTCAGCAAGGACGGCAAGGAATGGACTACGCTGGTAGAAAACATGGATGTATCTCAGCCTGCACCATAACAACTACGGCGGCTTCTACGCTTTACGCATCGGACTGCTTTCCTCCGGAAAAGGCAGCGCCGGCTTCCGTCAGTTCCGTTACCGTAACGCCATCCCGCAGGAACAGGACATGGGGGCTTACTTGATGGTCTTCCATAAAGACGAGACGCACAGCTTTATATGGCCGTCAGTGACGACGGATATACATTTACTGCCTTGAACGACGGCAAACCGGTGATCGCCGGAGATACCATCGCCCTGCAAAAAGGTATCCGTGACCCGCACATCTTCCGTGGACCGGACGGCTTTCTACCTTTCCATGACCGACCTGCACATCTATGCGCAGAAAGACGGCTTCCGTGATACCGAATGGGAACGTGACGGAAAAGAATACGGCTGGGGAAACAACCGCGGACTCGTACTGATGAAATCGTGGGACCTGATCAACTGGAAACGTACCAATGCCCGTTTCGACCTGTTATCGGCAGGCTTGGGTGAAATCGGCTGCGTATGGGCGCCCGAAGTGACTTACGATGACAAGAAAGGTAAACTGATGATTTACTTCACCATGCGTTTCAAGAACGAGGCGAACAAACTGTACTATGTCTATGTCAATGATGACTTCGACCGGATAGAGACCCTCCCGCAAATCCTCTTCGAGTATCCCAACGAGAAAATATCGGCTATCGACGGTGACATCACCAAGGTAGGCGACCGGTATCGCATGTTCTACGTTTCGCACGACGGAGGCGCCGGAATCAAACAGGCCGTGTCAGACCGAATCAACGGTGATTACGAATATGACCCTCGCTGGTACGACTTCGAACCCAGGGCCTGCGAAGCTCCCAACCTCTGGAAGCGTATCGGAGAAGACAAATGGGTATTGATGTACGACGTCTACGGCATCAACCCCCATAACTTCGCTTTCATCGAGACTTCCGACTTCGTGAATTTCAAGAACCTGGGACGTTTCAACGAAGGAGTGATGAAGACGACTAATTTCTCGTCGCCCAAACACGGCGCGGTGATCCATTTGACAAAAGAAGAAGCCGCCAAACTGAGAAGTCATTGGGAAAACAGGAAATAACAGAGTATCAGATCTTTTTAGTGAATACATACTCTTTTTTTGCAGAGATCTTATATTATAATTTATACCATGAAACATTTACTTCTACTATTTAGTGTATTATTATTATCATTGCAGCCGGCCGCATTTGCCGCAACGCATGAAACGACTGCTACTCCCGATTCAGTATCCCTTTTTGCCTACGCCACCCGAGGTGACGACGGCCGTAGCGGACTCCGCTTTGCATGGAGCATGGACGGAAAACATTGGTTTGAAATAGGACGAAACTACGGCTATCTTCGTTGCGATTACAGCCGTTGGGGATCGCAGAAGAAGATGCTCGACCCGAATCTGAAACAACTCCCCGGCGGGGAATGGCTCTGTGTCTGGAAGTTGAACGACCACGATGGATACGGTCAGGCCAGATCAAAAGACCTGATCTACTGGGAAAGCTCAGCAATATCCCCGTACGACTTCCGATTTTGAAGGAACAAGAGTCAAAGCAAAGATTGCCGGACACGAAGAAACGGGAACTGTCAGCCAAGTGCCCTGGTCGGTAGTGGACGGACTGACCCAAACCTACGAACGGAACCAATACCGTAACTCCCTGTATGGCGAACGCCCTGTACAGGATAAAGAACGCTTTGCCGGACTGAAATCGGTCAAAGCCACCGTCACAGCACAACCGGAAGAAACAAAAGAAATCAGCGACTTATTGATGGGTATCTTCTTCGAAGACATCAACTACTCCGCCGACGGCGGCCTGTATGCCGAACTGATCCAGAACCGGGACTTCGAATACGAGCCGTCCGACCGTGAAGGGGACAAGAACTGGAACAGCACCCATTCATGGAAGCTGGAAGGAGAAAACGCCACCTTTACCATATCGACTTCGGACCCTATCCATCCGAACAATCCGCATTATGCCGTCTTGAAGACGAACCAGCCGGGAGCCGCCCTGACCAACACCGGTTTTGACGGAATCGCCCCTTAAAGCAGGCGAAATATGATTTCTCCCTGTTTGCCCGTATCCCGGAAGGTAGCAAGTCCGGAAAACTACTGGTACGCCTCGTAGATGCCGACGGCACCGTACAGGGGTGAAACGACAGTTACCGTCTCTTCCCGTTCGTGGAAAACGTATAAAGCAGTGCTGACAGCGAAAGCGTCCGCCGATACCCATCTGGAACTTCACCCGCAATCGGCAGGTGAAATCGAACTGGATATGATTTCTCTCTTCCCGCAGAATACATTCAAAGGCAGAAAGAACGGTTTGCGTCCCGACCTTGCACAGACACTAGCCGATATACACCTCGCTTTGTCCGTTTCCCCGGTGGTTGTGTTGCTCATGGAGACGGTTTGAAGAATATCTATCAATGGAAAAATACGATTGGCCCGTTGGAAGCCCGTAAATCTGCCCGCAATCTTTGGGGGTATCATCAGAGCATGGGACTGGGTTATTATGAATACTTCCAGTTTTGCGAGGATATAGGTGCCGAACCGCTTCCGGTGCTTGCTGCCGGTGTACCTTGTCAGAATTCCGCTTGTCATGGCGATTTGAGAGGCGGTCAGCAAGGCGGTATCCCGATGAGCGAGATGGGTGCTTACATTCAGGATATCCTCGACCTGATAGAATGGGCGAACGGTGATGCAAAGAAAACCAAATGGGGCAAGATACGTGCCGAATCCGGTCATCCGAAGCCTTTCAATCTGAAATATATCGGCATCGGCAATGAAGACTTGATCACCGATGTCTTCGAAGAACGCTTCACGATGATATACCTTGCTATCAAAGAGAAATATCCGGAGATAATCGTTGTCGGCACAGTAGGTCCTTTCAATGAGGGAACCGACTATGTGGAAGGCTGGAAGTTGGCGGACAAACTCGGTGTTCCGATGGTAGACGAACATTATTATCAGTCTCCCGGGATGGTTCCTGCACAATCAGGACTTCTATGACAAGTACGACCGCTCTAAAAAAGACGAAAGTATATCTGGGCGAATATGCCACTCACATCCCCGGACGCAGAGCGAATATGGAAACAAGCTTTGACCGAAGCACTTTATCTGGCTGCTTTGGAACGGAATGGAGATGTAGTGCACATGAGTTCTTATGCTCCTCTGCTGGCAAAAGACGGGCGGACGCAGTGGAATCCGGACCTGATCTACTTCAACAATCGGGAAGTAAGACCGACAACGGGATACTATGTGCAGAAACTGTACGGTCAGAACGCAGGCGACCATTACATCCCTTCACAGATAAACCTTGATAATCAGGACGGTCGCGTAAAACTCCGTGTTGGTTCTTCCATCGTTCGTGATAGTAAGACGGGGGATGTGATTGTGAAACCTGTTGCCCGTCAGCATAGAGACGGATGTCCGGTTGCCGGGAATGGATGGTATCCAGTTCCGCTACGCGGACTGTACTCGGCAGGTGCACCCGAGACGACTCCGCTTCCGGTGACGGATACGATAGAGGCAGGAACCAGCTTCAAGCAGGAATTGCCTGCTTATTCGTTCACGGTCATCCGCTTGAAGACACAAAAGGGAAAAATAAGCAATAAACTGGTTTTCAATAGGGGTTAGTTTATTTTGGGGAGGGGTGCTCACCTATCATCTCCCCCTGTGGGTAGGGGGCTGACTAAAAAGTCAATAGTATCCTAAATCTCCTCCTTCGGGAAGGAAGAGTACCCGTAGGGGAGGTGGTAGGTGAATACATAATCCTGTTATTTACAAAGAAATAGGAACAAACATTATTTTTCCTACCACCTCGGTCTTCGACCACTCCTCCTTCCCGAAGGAGGAGATTCGAGATAGAATCGACTTTTTAGTCAGTCCAGGTTTAGGTATTATTGACTTTTGTACCTTCTCTTTTCTTCTTCATAATAGAAAAGATGGTTTTCATCTTTTCACCGAATGGGTAGTTCGTTTGCTGTCTATAGTGTAATCAGCCGTAAGATAGTACTAAAGTTCTCTTTAACCTCTTGCATCTTTGCTTTTTCCTATAGGGAAAGTAGGAATAAGACACCGATATCTTTAGTTGTTCACGGCCGTGAACAGGTCTGATCACATCCGTGAAGAGCATTGCTCACGGTCGTGATCAACTCTTGCCACGGCCGTGAACAACTAACAATATCAGTGTCTTAATGGAAGAATAAAGGCACTATAAGTGAAAGATACCGGTAGTATATGGTATTTGTTGTATAAGGTTAGGGGCTGGATATAGGGGAACGTAATAAGTAACAAGTAATAGGATGGGGAAAGGTGACAATAAAATGTGTGATGTATGGCTATTGTCACCCTATTATCACCACTTATTATCACCCAATGATGGCTAATAATCAGTAGGTTATCCTCAAAAGGTGATAAGTGACAATAAGAAGTATGTTTTTTACTAAGGAACACGAGTTCGATATAATCCAACAAGATGGACCATATCGAACTCGTGTTAGTTATCTGATTATCGTCAGTTTATAGCTTGGCAATCACTTTCTTACCTCTATAGGAGATGGATTTGTCAAAGGTGGTTGAATCTCCGTCGCCACAGCCTTTTCCCGGTTCTACAACTATGAGGTTGAATTTGCGGCTTTTCAGCATTCCTTTATAGCTGCCTTTCCGGTCGTCGATGGTCAGTGTACGGTCTTGGTCGTTCCATTTCAAGGTGATGGTGGAGTAACTCCCTTTTCGTAGTTGTAATTGTCGAACTCATCTTCGTAAAGGGTAAATTCCGCGTTCGCTCCCGGATAGATACGGATGGTCAGATTGTCCCATTTCTTTTCCGTAGAGTATTGCACGGCGGGCCCCCAGGGGAGAATAGAGCCGGCACGGACGTAGATCGGCATAATGTCAATCGGGACTTCACGTTGCAGGGTCTGTCCGCCTTCCAGTGTTTGCCCGGTCCAGAAGTCGATCCAGCGGGCACCTTGGGGAAGGTAAACATCGGTCTTTCCGATTTTGCTCATGTCTTTCTGATGACCGTTTTGCTTCTTGTCTTGCCATGTATACAATGAATCCGTCACCGGGCGAACCAGAAAGTTGCGTCCGAACATATATTCGGTGTCCATATCGAGCACTTTCTTGTCTTTCGGGAAGTCCATCATGAGAGGGCGCATGATGCTGCCTGCTTTGCTGGTCACTTCCCAGGAAGTGCTGTAGATGTATGGCAACAGGCGGTAACGTAAGTGAGTGTATTTCTCCAGTGCATCGTATGACCAGTCGCCTTTCTTGCCGAACTGGTAGATTTCTACGGCTACCGGACTGGAATTGTGTGAACGCATGATCGGCTGGAATACTCCCCACTGATACCAGCGGACGTGCAGTTCATGATAGGCGATGTTGTTTACGTTATTGTTATATCTCCATGCGAAGAAGCCACCTAGGTCTGTGTTCCAGTACGGGATGCCGCATAACGCATAGTTCAGTCCTGCCGCTAGTTGCTTGCGCATGACGGACCATTCGGAAGTTACGTCTCCGCTCCATGAATGGGAAGCATACCGTTGCTGTCCGAGGAAGGAGGAACGGGTAAGCAGGAATACGCGTTTGTCGGAAGTAGTGGCGCGTTGGTGTTCGTATACGCCTTTGTTGGACATTAAGGGGAAGGCGTTGTGTACCCTGCGGAAAGAACCCAGATAAGTCTGCGTGTTGAAGTCCTGGTCTTTGATATCCATATGGTCCGGTTCGGTGGAGTCGAGCCACCAGGCGTCCATGCCGAGGTCGAAGATGTTCTTTTTCATTGCTTCCCAGTAGATGTCCCGTGCTACCGGATTATACGGGTCATAAGGTTTTACTCCGGCTTTGGGCGGCCACGTTTCGAAGTGGAGCAGTGCTTTCAGACTGTCCATTTTTTGATACATTTCAGTCCACGGGCCGAAAGAAGCCCATACGGAGATCATGATATGTGCATTTTGTTTGTGCACATAGTCAATCATTTCTTTGGGGCTTTTGATGCGGGAGTGCCGTAGTCGGCGTTTTTGTCTTCTCCGTTCGGGAGGAATTTCATGTATTCCGGGTCACCCATCTTATTGATGTAGCGGGGATTCTGGAATTTCATGGAGTTCCAGTTCTCGTTGCAGCCCCAGTATTGCCAGTCTTGGATGATTCCATCCAGAGGAACTTTCAGGCTCCCGGTATTTGTCTACGACTTCGCACAGTTCGTCCGGACTTTTGTAGCGTTCGCGGCATTGCCAGAAGCCCAGTGTCCAGAGAGGATACAACGGGGCTTGTCCGGTCAGGTCGCGTACTCCGGCTATGACTCCGTCGGCGTTGCCGCCGTAGATGAAGTAGTAGTCGGCACAGTCGCCTACTTCCGAGTCGAAGGAGGTTTCTTGCGGATTGTCGAGGAAGGTGGTAGGAGAGTAATTGTCCCAGTAGAGGGCATAGCCTTTGATGGAGTGGATGAAGGGGATACAGATACTCATGTTCTGGTTGCGGAGAAAGAGTTTCTGATTGCGTTGGTTCACTTTGCCGGTCTGCTGTTGCCCCAGACCGTAGATCACTTCGTCCTTATCCAACAGGAAAGCCTGACGGACATTGTAGGAGGGGACGCCTGCGTCATTGAAAGGGGTAAACTGTGTACCGTAGTCTTTGTCGGTCAGCAGCCGTTGCCCTAGTTTGTCAAAGAAGTGGATGCCGCCTGTTTCGGGGTTCACTTCCACTTGTATCATCTGACTGCTCAATGTTACATTTTTCCCGTTTTCACCGAAGGAAACCGGGGTTTGTTCCGGTGCTTTGATGACAACGAGGCTTTCTTTGTCGGAAGTTTTGTCTCGCCGGGCGTTTTATATACCCGGATGATGGAAGGCGAATAAAATTCTACACTGACGTTCATCCCTTGTGCTGCATACTTGATGCCTTGAGAAGTGCGTTGTACGTTTTGTGCCGTACCGTTTGCGGCAATGATCATGGCCCATGCCAACAGGATGCCTGTTTTTCTTAGATTCATTTTCATGGTTTCTTTAAGTGCTTTATGATACGGCAAAGGTAGGATGGAAGGACGTTTTTGCGGACAATAGCTATGTTGAAACAAACAACACTCAAGTTGATTTCTGCATTTTCTCCGCATATTCCGAGGGACGGCATCCGTACATTTCCTGGAAACATTTGCTGAGATAGCTGGAACTGCTGAAGCCGGTACGCTCCGCTATTTCGGTTACGCTCAGTTTGCCTTCGGCAATAGTTGCGCTGCTCGTTGGAGGCGGATGTTGCGGATGAAGAGGCTGGGGGACTGGTCGAGCATGGCTACCAGTTTCCGGTAAAGTCCGGTGCGTTCCATACACAAGTCGCGGCTTAGCTGCTCTACGGAGTAGCCGTTGACGTCAAGGTTCTTTTCTACCAGTTCTATCGCTTGCACTAAAAAGGCGGATTCTGCACTGTCCGGTTCTATGCCGTTTGGCTTTTCATTATCATCTGCCGTTTCGTTCCTGTCGCAGACGGAAGGGTGGCTTTTCTTCTCCGAACGGGCTTTCTGTTCGGCTTCATAGCTGTTGCATTGCTCTATCAGGTTGCGGATGCGGAGCAGCAGGATTTCTTCTTTATGTTGCTGTTTCATCTTTTTCTTGGTCTGATAGATATAGAGGCGGATGCTTGCTAAGACAATCAGTAACACGAAGGCCGTATACAGAACGTAGGCGGTAGTCGTTTTCCACCAGGGAGCGTGGATAGTGACGTGTATCTTTGTGATGTTATCGTTCCATTGTAACAGGTTGTCGGATGCAGCGACTTTGAATGTATAATCTCCCGGCGGTAGATTGGTATAGGATGCCTGCAGGATGCCGTTGCCGACTGTTGCATTCCCTTGTCCGCTGGCGAAAGCGTTCATCCATTGTTTGTCGATGCCTTCCAGTTGGTAGCGGTAGTAGGTGCGTTCGCTGTTCACGTAGTTCAGTGCCGAACATTCTGAAGGTCAGAAAGTTCTGGTTGTAGTCCAGTTCTAGGTCCTTTGTGTAAGGGGCGGCTTGTGGCAGGATGATGCGGTTTCCGTACTTTTCTCCCGTGTTTACTTTTTTCACCGTAGAGATGTAAGTTGGTGAAAACCGGTTTGTAAGGCAGGCCCGGAGTGGCGGATTTATGGTCGGGACGGAAAATGGTAAAGCCGTCGATGCCTCCGAAATAGAGTGTACCGTCCGAAGACTCAAAGATAGCTCCCTGTATATATTCCTCTTCTAAAGCCCCGTCCAGTTGATTGAAGTTGGTAAAGCCGATTTCCTGATTCTCCGGATTGATATGGATGCGTGAAATGCCATTGCTGGTAGTTACCCAGATATAGTTGTTTCTGTCTTCGATGATTGATTGTACGAAGTTATTGCTCAGTCCGTTTTCACGATAGAAAATGCGGTGGGCTTGTTTATTAGGTGAGGCGGATTGATTATCTGCTGTTTGTGTGGTCGGTTTGCTGTCCGGTGTTTGCTCTTGATCGGTGAAGAGTTCCAGTCCATCGGCTGTCCCTGCCCATGTCCAGCCCCGTGTGTCGGTGCATAGAGCGGTGTATGATTGGCCTCTGTAATATTTGTTTCCCCCCTTTGATCTAATTCCTTTTGCCAATTCTGCAGAGACCGATGAGGCTGGTACAGGTAGCAGAGTCCGTGAACCGTCCTGATCGGCGGCTAACTGATAGATTGTGGAATGGCTTTTCAGATAGATATTGCCGTTATCATCTTCTGCAAAAAGCTTTGACAGCGACATCCTCTTCCGGTGATGCGGGGAAAGCAGTGCGGCTGACGTGAATCAGTTTGTGTGTGGCAGGATGATGATAGAGTAATCCCCGATTGAGTGTGCCGACCCATAACCCGCCTTGGGCATCCTGAAAGATGGTGCTGACTTCGGTCGAAACGAGCTTTCCCTTCTTTGTTTCCAGTACGGGGATGTATTGCTGTTCCCTGCTTTCGAGGTCGATGATCCAGAAACCGTGGACACAACTGATATATGCTTTATCGCCCTGTGGAGTGATGATCAGGGTGTTGAGCGTGTAGTTCTGTTCGAACAGCTTTTCCCATGTCCGGTTTTGGGGATTAAAGTAGAAGAATCCTCCTTTGCGGCCGTTGCGTAACTGGTAGAATCCTTTTTGCTTTTGACAACGAGAGAAGTACGGTTGAAGTTCTCCTGTTCGGAGGCGGGATAAGCAGGCTCTGTCATACAACTGTTTCCCGGTTTTCGGGTCGTAGCAAACGACTTCACCGGTATGATAGAATAGGTAAACCGCAAGTTCATCCGAATGTATGTCCTGTAGCTTTCGATGTTCATTTTCCGGCAGGGTGAGGCGGATGCCCGTTCCCAGTTCCCCGCAACTCCTGAGAAGTAAGTAGCCAGATACGTCCCGAATTGTCGACGAAAAGGTCTTCTACCGGTTCGTGTATCTCTTTTCTGCGGAAATAGGAGTCAAGGTGAGGTATGTATTTTTCTTGATGGAGATCGATGCACATCAGTTTATGATAATCTTTAATCCATAGGAGTGAATCTCCGCATTGATAGATGCGGTAACATCCTTCATACTGTTTCAGCGGGGAAACGTCTTCTGCCGTGCGGTGAAGGTAGCTGAAATGTAAGCCGTCATACAGATTGACATTCCCGTTGGTGGTGAATACCATTCTTCCGTCGGGGAGTTGGAGTATGTAGCGTATTTGGTTGTCGCTCAATCCTTGTGCCGTGTTGATCGATGTAAACAGGAAGTCGTTGGCGTCCACCGTCAGTGTCATCCTGATACACAGGAGGAGGAATAGTAGTATTCGGGTGTTTTTCTGGTTATTTGCCGCCATTGGGATAAGGATTATGATGTTCGATGATGCAAAGATAAAAAAAGTCGGGGTTATACTTGGATAAACTGTTCTTTTTGTAAAGGGTTTCGGGAGGAATGTCTGCATATCAATCAAAAAAGGGGGAAATCATGCAAACGATGAAAGTTTGTATGCGAATATAATTATATTCTCTATTTTTGCTTTTGTTACAATGAGGACATTTAATCATAAAAAGGAAAAATAATATTATGAAGAAACTTGTAAGCACTTTGACAGCGATTCTTGGTATAAGCACTCTTGCAGCACAGGATGTGGTTGTAAAAGGACCGGACGAAAAGTTGCAGTTGGCGGTATTTGTGCAAAACGAGACGAAGCCTTGTTATTCTGTGAGTTACAACGGAAAGACGATGTTGGAAAAGTCTCCTTTAGGCATGAATACCAATATCGGTGATTTTACGAAGAATCTTAAACTGACCGGACATTCCGTCGACAAGATCGATACTGTTTATCAACAGACACGTATCAAAGTTTCCAACGTACCTTACCGTGCCAATGAACTGACTTGTCATTTAGAGAATGAGCAGGGACAAAAGCTGGGAGTTATTTTTCGGGTGAGTGATAATGATGTGGCTTTCCGCTATACTTTGCCGCATCAGGGAGGAAAAGCGACGGATGAAGAAGAATATAAAGCGGATGCGCCGATGAGCGACCGTTCGCAGTACGGACATGGGTATACGTTCCCTTGTCTGTTTCGTATCGGTGACGCCGGTTGGGTGCTGGTGAGCGAAACAGGAGTAGACAGTCGCTATTGCGGTTCCGTTTGAGCGATGTCAGTGAAGGCAATCTGTACACAGTGGCGTTCCCGATGCCCGAAGAGAATAATGGCAACGGAACGGTCGCTCCTGCTTTTGCACTGCCCGGCGCTACTCCGTGGCGTACGATTACCGTCGGCGAAACGTTGAAACCGATTGTGGAAACCACTGTTCCTTGGGATGTCGTAAACCCGCTTTATGAAACAAAGCATGACTACCGTTTCGGGCGTGGCACGTGGAGCTGGATTCTTTGGCAGGACGGCAGTATCAACTATGATGATCAGGTACGTTACATTGATTTTGCTGCCGCTATGGGATATGAATATGCACTGATAGATAACTGGTGGGATACTAATATCGGGCCGTGAACGTATGAAATCTCTGATTGACTACGCACGTGGCAAAGGAGTGGAATTATTTTTGTGGTACAGTTCCTCCGGCTATTGGAATGACATTGAACAAGGCCCGGTGAATCACATGGACAATGCAATCATTCGCAAACGTGAAATGAAATGGCTGCAAAGTCTCGGTGTGAAGGGAATCAAGGTTGATTTCTTCGGCGGTGACAAGCAGGAGACAATGCGGCTGTATGAAGATATTCTGAGTGATGCGGACGATCACGGATTGATGGTGATTTTCCACGGTTGCACCTTACCTCGCGGCTGGGAACGTATGTATCCCAATTATGTAGGCAGTGAAGCTGTGCTGGCTTCCGAGAATATGGTGTTCAATCAGCATTTCTGTGATGAGGAAGCGTTCAATACTTGCCTGCATCCGTTTATCCGCAACACGGTGGGATCGATGGAGTTTGGCGGCTGCTTTCTGAATAAGCGTCTGAATCGTAATAACGACGGCGGTACAACACGCCGGACTACGGACGTGTTCCAGTTGGCGACTACCGTTCTGTTGCAGAATCCGGTTCAAAACTTTGCACTGGCTCTAACAATCTGAAAGATGTTCCGGCTGTTTGCATGGACTTTATGAAGCGGGTGCCCACAACGTGGGGATGAGACACGGTTTGTCGATGGCTATCCGGGGAAGTATGTGGTGTTGGCCCGTCGTCAGGGAGATACCTGGTATCTGGCAGCTGTAAATGCCGGCAAAGAACCGCTGAAACTAAAACTGGATTTGGAAATGTTTGCCGGAAAGACGGTGGCTCTTTATAAGGATGATAAAAAGGGAGAACCGGAGTTAACGTCACTGAAAGTGAAGGAAAACGGTAAGGTGCAGTTGGAAATCCGCCCTCAAGGAGGTATTCTTTGTATAAAGTAGCCTGTCAATATGGTTTATTTGTAAATGCTGTTACTTTAAATATCGGTATTGTCTTATCGTAAATCGTATTTATCCTATTAAACTTACCAGAAAAAAAGTACGTTTGCATTGTCTTATTCAACTGTAATTTTTGTATGAATCAGGCATTAACTTTGGATAATAGATAATAGTATGCAAAAACAGATCTTTTTTAGTTTTGTGCTGGTAATGATGTTGGTAGGGAAAGTGAAAGCTCAGCACAATAATCCTTTTGGCAATGCATTGATTCCGGATATGATTGCCGATGCGAGTATTCAGGAAATTAATGGTGTCTTTTATTGCTATGCCACTACTGATGGCTATGGGCAGGGACTTAAAACATCAGGCCCTCCGGTAGTATGGAAATCAAAAGACTTTGTACACTGGAGTTTTGATGGAACTTACTTCCCTTCGGCTGCAAAGGAGAAGTATTGGGCTCCCAGTAAAGCAATTTTTGCTAATGGTAAATATTATATATATCCCACTATCAATGGGTATATGTATCCTGCTGTAGCTGATAAGCCTGAAGGACCGTTTAAACTGGCACGTGGGAAAGACGAATTCTATAAGCCTTTTACTCCTTCTACTTTATTGCAGAGTAAGAATCGGGCGGGATTGATGCTGAAATCTTTGTTGACGACGATGGGCAGGCTTATGTGTTTTGGGGACGAAGGCATGTAGCCAAACTCAACGAGGATATGATTACGGTGGATTCTGTAGTACAGGTAATTTCTACTCCTCGCAAGGAGTACTCTGAGGGACCTATCTTTTTCAAACGTAAAGGAATATATTATTATTTGTACACTATCGGAGGGGGATGAGAAATATCAATATGCGTATGTAATGAGCCGGGTTTCCCCTATGGGACCTTTTGAAGCCTCCTGAACAGGATATAATATCTACTACCAATTATGAACGGGGAATCTTCGGACCGGGACATGGTTGTGTCTTTCATCCTGAGGGTACGGATAATTATTATTTCGCATATTTAGAGTTTGGCAGGCGAAGTACAAACCGTCAGACATATGTGAATCAACTGAAATTTAATGAAGACGGTACGATTCGCCCTGTCGAACTAACAATGGATGGAGTGGGGGGCATTGAAGAAGGTGAAATCAGATAAAAAAATGAAAATAGATACAGTTTATGCGTCTAGTATTGAAGTGCCGTTGAAGATTGAACCGATGAAAGACCCGACATGTCTGCGGACAGAATATTTTGTTCCTTCTTTTGCGGTGGACGGAGCAAATGGTTCCCGATGGATGGCTGCTGCCGAAGATAGTATTAATCCATGGATTGTGGCAGATTTGGGTACTGTAAAGAAGGTCAGACGCAGTGAAATTTATTTTGTACGTCCTACAGCCGGACATGCTTATGTTATTGAAGCATCGATGGATGGAAAAGTCTGGCAAGAGTTCGCTGTCCATCAAGATAGGAAGATGTGTTCACCACATACCGATGTCTTGAATAAAAGGTTCCGTTATCTGAGAATTAAAATCCTAAAAGGAGTCCCCGGTATCTGGGAATGGAATATTTATTAATAAGCCAAAAGTGTATGAATATAAAAATGAATATGAAAGTCCCCACATGTATTGTAGTATTGATTTTTACTTTGTCAACAGTAAATGTATTTGCACAGAATGATTACAAGTGAGGAGAATGGACAACTTGGGGCGATCAGGGAGATGGCACCTATTGTAATCCTGTCCTTCCTTCCGATTACAGTGACATTGATTGTATTCGTGTGGGGGATGATTATTATGCTATTTCTTCTACCTTTCAATATTCCCCAGGTATGGTGATCATACATTCCAAGGATTTGGTGAACTGGACGATTAAAAGGTCATGTGGTTTCTGATCTGAGACAGATCAGTGAAGAAATGAACTGGACGCGTATGAATCGTTATGGCCGAGGTATTTGGGCAGGGGCAATTCGTTATTATCAGGGAAAATTCTATGTGTATTTCGGTACACCGGATGAAGGTTATTTTATGTCGACAGCTACCGATCCTGCGGGACCGTGGGAAACCGTTGCACTGTGTAAAAGCAGAAAAGGGATGGGATGACTGTTGTCCTTTCTTTGACGATGACGGGCAACTATATTTTGTAGGTACCCATTTTGCTGATAAATACAAAACTTACCTGTACCGGATGACACCTGATGGGAAGACCTTGATCGAAAACTCTAAAATATTAATTAATGAGGGTATGGTCGCGAGGCAAGTAAACTTTATAAAATCAACGGAACATATTATCATTTTTTCAGTGAAGTTAAAAATGGCGGTAGATATATCATGATGCAACGTTCTTCTTCAATTACAGGACCGTATCTTGAAAGGAAACAATTAAGTCATGTACAGCGTGAATATAATGAGCCTAATCAAGGCGGACTTGTTGAAGGTCCTGACAGGAAGTGGTATTTTTTACCCACCATGGTACGGGTGACTGGGCAGGTCGGATTGCTAGTCTGTTACCGGTATATTGGGTCGATGGTTGGCCGATTATTGGTGAGGTTGGGCAGGATGGCATTGGCACAATGGTATGGCAAGCGGCCAAGCCTTCCAATGAGTATCCGGTTCGGACTCCACAATCATCTGATGATTTTAGCAAGTCGGTACTTTCTCCTCAATGGGAATGGAACTACCAGCCCCGGGACGAGATGTGGTCATTAACGGAAAGACCAGGCAATTTGCGGTTAAAAGCTTTTCGTCCATTAGTCACGGATAATTTGCTGAAAGCGGGAAATACCTTGACTCAGCGTTGTTTTCGTACAAACAAAAATGAGGTTATTGTAAAAATGAACATTGAGGGCATGGTTGACGGACAGAAAGCCGGACTGTGTCATTACTCTAAGAGTTATGCCATGGTGGGGGTACGCCAGTCCGGCAAAGACCGGAATCTGGAATTTCAGACCAATAAAGAGAAAATCACAGGTCCTGCGATAAAGGGAAACAAGGTGTGGATTAAATCTGTATGGGGGCTGGATGGAAAAAGCCAATTTTCATATAGTACAGATGGCAGGGAAGTTTACCCCGTTCGGAGAGGGTATATCAACTTGAATGGGGATATTACCGGGGAAGCCGCATTGGGATTTACTGTTTTAATAATATAGCGGATGGGGTATATCGATGTGGATGAGTTTATTTATTTATATTAACTGTTTAGTGTATGAAACATTCCTTTAATTGTTTAAGTTATGAATTACTGCTTTATGTGCTCATTTGTATTCCATTCTGTTCTTGTTCTCAAAAAAAGATACAGGTGTGATTTCTCCTAATGGGAAGATATGTGTTTCTGTTGAAATAAAGGAAGATACTGAAAAAGACGGTTTTGGCAAAGTCTTTTTTAATGTAGAGTACAAAGATGGTAAAACTTCCAGAAGGGTTCTATCTGATACCCGAATTGGCTTGGAAACCCAGGCTTATGTCATTTACCGATGACATCAGGTTGAAATCTGTGTCCGGTACTAAACTAATTGAAGATGATTATGTGATGCTTACCGGTAAAAAGAAGTCATTGTCAGAATAGAGGAAATGAAAGGATATTTCGGTTTGAGAATGAGAAGGCAGAAACCTTAGATATCGTTTTTCAGGGCTTACGATGACGGGATTGTATTTCGATATAGCTTACCATCTGTTCAAGATAAGGATAGTCTGACATCTGAACATACAAATTTTACTATATTCCAGAAGGAACGAAAAGATGGATACAGAATTATTCTGTTGGTTATGAAGGTTTCTATCCATTGAAAACCAGAGCAGAAAGAGGCAAAGACAATATGTGGGGCTATCCATTACTTTTTGGAACCAGCCGATTCATTGTTTGTGTTGATAACTGAGGCCAATATACTTCGTGGACATAGTGGTTCCAGATTGTATAATGGAAATGATATGAATCAATATCAAGTGCGGATGACAGATGATAAATTAGCCTTGGGTGATTCATTCACATCGCCATGGAGAGTTCTTATGATAGGTTCTTTGTCTGATATTGTAGAATCTACTTTGGTAACAGATGTCTCTGAACCTAACAAAATTTCTGATACAAGTTGGATTATGCCGGGCTCTGCATCATGGGTATACTGGGCGCATAATCATGGTTCCAAAATTTCAAGATTGTAAAGACTACATTGACTTGGCTGTTGATATGAAGTGGCCATATAGTCTGATAGATGCGGAATGGAATGAAATGTCAAACGGTGGAGATATTGAAGATTTGATAACCTATTCTCTTAGTCGAAATATAAAGCCTATGATTTGGTATAATTCGTCAACTGCTTGGATGGGGCCGGGTCCTCTTTACCGCTTGAATAGTAAGGAAAACAGAATAAAGGAATATACTTGGCTTCAAAAAGTCAGGTGTAGTAGGGGTTAAGATTGATTTTTTTCCTGATGATTATTCGTCTAATATGGATTATTATATTGATTTGCTGGAAGATGCAGCTAAATATAAATTAATGGTCAATTTTCATGGAGCTACTATTCCTCGTGGATGGCAAAGGACTTATAATCATCTGATGAATATGGACGCCGTTTATGGGGCAGAGTGGTATAACAATAAGCCAATACTTACAGATCGTGCTGCTGAACATAATGTAACATTGCCATTTACCAGAAATGTCATTGGCTCAATGGATTATACACCTGGTACATTCTCTGATTCCCAACATCCTCATATCACTACTTGTGGGCATGAACTAGCTTTGTCTGTTGTGTTTGAGTCAGCATTGCAGCATATGCCTGATAGGCCGGAGGTGTACAGTTCATTACCTCGAAAAGTAAGAGAATTCCTTTCGGGATTACCTACTGCTTGGGATGATACAAAACTGTTGTGTGGCTATCCGGGTGCTGACATCGTACTGGCACGACGTAAGGGAGATGTATGGTATATTGGAGGATTGAACGGAACTAACGAGAATAAAACTCTTTCTTTTTCATTGGTTCCTCTGCAAGTTGAAGGAAAAACGATGGATGTATTTAAGGATGGGGTGGACGATAAGAGTTTTGCCATCGAAGAAGACATCCAGTTATCAAACGATAAAATGGATATGTCATGTCTTCCTCGTGGAGGATTTGTGGCAGTAATAAAGTAAGGATAATAAATGATATTGTTTTAAAAGTCGATATTGTTTTATTGTAAATCGTATTCATCCTATTTTTTTCACTAAAAAGCGCTACGTTTGCATTATATAATTCAATCGTAATATTTATGAAAGCAAAAAATTACTATTACTATCCTTGTTATTTATAGCGGAGACTTTATCTGCTCAAAACTATCAGGTTCCTGTTTCGGAGCAAGATGAACCTATGATGCAAGGGAAATTCCAGCCTACTTGGGAATCATTGGCTAATTATAAAATACCGGAATGGTTTAGAAATGTAAAGTTTGGCATTTGGGCTCATTGGGGCCCCCAATGTGTGGAAGGATCTGGCGATTGGATGGCTCGTTCTTTGTATATGGAAAATTCGCCTGAATATCGACATCATATAGCGAACTACGGTCATCCTTCTGAATTTGGCTTTAAAGATATTATTCCGTTATGGAAGGCTGAAAAATGGGACAACGATACGTTGGTTGCATTTTATAAAAAAATAGGTGCTCAGTATTTTTTTACTTTGGGTAACCATCATGATAATATGGACCTTTGGGACAGCAAGTACCAACCGTGGAACTCGGTTAATATGGGGCCTAAAAAAGATATATTGAAAGGATGGGAAAGAGCAGCGCGTAAACATGGACTTTATTTTGGGGTCAGTCTGCATGCAGACCATGCCTGAGTTGGTATGAGACTTCCCAAAGACACGATACTCAAGGTCCTAAAAAAGGTATTCCGTATGATGGGAAATTAACGAAAGCTCGATGGAAAAGGAAAGTGGTGGGAAGGATATGATCCTCAGGACTTGTATGCTCAGAATCATCCGTTAAGTCAGGATAGTTGGGATAATGGTACAATTCATAGGCAATGGGCATGGGGAAATGGAGTTTGTTTACCAACACAGGAATATTGCACTAATTTCTATAATCGTACACTTGATGTAATAAACCGTTATAATCCGGATTTGTTGTATTTTGATGTAACTGTTGCACCTTTTTATCCTATAAGTGATGCAGGCTTAAAAATTGCGGCTCATTTTTATAATCATAATATGTCAATGCAAAAGGGTAAATTGAATGCCGTAATGTTTGGTAAGATTCTTGATGCAAATCAACGTAAAAGCTTTGGTATGGGACGTAGAACGTGGAGCTCCTAATAAAATAATAGATGAACCTTGGCAGTCATGTTCGTGCCTTGGCGAGTGGCATTATAATACGTCTATTTATAATAATAATCAATATAAGTCGGCAGCTGACGTAGTGAAGCCTGTTAGTTGATATTGTCAGTAAAAATGGTAACTTACTTCTGAGTGTCCCGTTGCGTGCAGATGGTACATTTGATGAAAAAGAAGAAAAGATATTGAATGAATTTGGTAATTGGATGAATATCAATAAGGAAGCAATCTATCAAACGCGTCCATGGAAAATATTTGGTGAGGGACCTATAGCGGATAAAGATGTTCAACTCAACGCCCAGGGGTTTAACGAATGGGCCTATAGTAAAAGTGCTGATGCAAAGGAAATACGTTTTACACAAACAGATAAAAATTTGTATGCTACAGTTTTAGGATGGCCTGAAGATGGGAAAATCTTAATTAGGTCTTTAGCGGAAGGTAACGGGTTATATCCCACTAAAATAGGCAGAGTAGAGTTGCTTGGTTACGGAAAAGTATCTTTTACACGTACTGATAAGGGACTTGTTGTTGATATACCCGCTAAATCGTTGAAGAATATAGCCCCTGTCTTGAAAATTAGAAAATAAAAGTTATTACTATGTCGTCTATTCAGGGATACAAAATGAAAGAGTATAGCATGCCTACAAAGAGGTATTGCCAAACTTTAAGCCTTAAAAATAATCCGATTCTGATTGAAGAGTATCGTAAGATACATAGTGAAGAAAAGGCATGGCCGGAAATTAGAGCGGGAATTCGTGCTGTAGGCATTTTGGAAATGGAAATTTATATATTGGGATCACAACTCTTTATGATTATAGAAACTCCGCTTGACTTTGACTGGGAGATAGCTATGGATAAACTGTCTAATCTTCCGCGGCAGGCTGAGTGGGAAAAGTATGTGTCTAAATTTCAAGACTGTCCGTATTTGAGTTCTTCTGCTGAAAAATGGAAGTTGATGGAACGTATGTTTTATCTGTATGAAGATTAGTTGAGGATAACGTAATCGTTTACTACGTGTTGAGAAAAAAAGGAATAGTGTGAAAGTTGCTATTCCTTTTTTTTCTGCTTAAGAGTGATAAGAGGTGCGATATTCTTGGGGAGTAATACCTGTGATTTTTTTGAATAACCTGTTGAAGTATGAATAATCTTCAAAAGCAAGATTTAATGCAACATTTTTGATTGACATATCATCGGTTATTAATATGAGCTGAGCTTTCTCTATTTTCTTACGGTTAATGTATTTTAAGGGGTATCTCCTGTCTCTTTTTTTGAATAGACGAATAAAATGGTCTTTTGATAAACAGGAATTCTCAGCGAGTACTCTTAAATCAATAGTTTCATTTATATGTTTACGGATATAGTGAATGGCTTCTTCTATCCGATTGTCTTTTAATTCCATTTTTACTTGAGCTCTTTTTAGGAAACGTGCTAGCAATTGATATACAATACCTCTTGATTCTATCTTATCAGACAAGGTCCGTTGTTTGTTTTTAGCAGATTCTGCATAAGGGTGTAATTGTTATCGTAAGAAGTCGGGTCTGATTTCTGTAAGGTCATATGTGGATTTATAGTGCAGAGCCGCTGAAATAATGCCAAATCTATTTCGACAGCGGGGATTTCTATTGGAAAATCCCAATTGTCCAGTAAGTTGCTGTCTGACTGGTGTTCTTCATATATATGCAGATAATAGTGGGAAAAATAAGAGTTGCAGATATAGCTATGTTTGGTAAAAGCTGGAATAAAATACATGTGGTTAGCTTTTAGAATCTGAGTTTTACCCGATATTAAGACTTGTGCAGTACCTTCTGTCACATAATATAAACGTGTAAAAGGGCTATTGACATTTTTCCAGTTCCAATCGGCATTATGAATAGCCAAACCTATGTTCAAAACAAGCGGGTGCAATTTATCAACAAATGAAGCCATAGCATATAGGGTTTATTAATGTGAAGATAAAGATATATAAAAAATAAATATAACTCTTTTTGATGTCGATAATTTTAAATAATATATCGATATTGTTTTATAATAAATCCTGCTATAGTCGTTCATGTCGATATTGTATTACTCTAAATCGTATTAGTCCTACAATGTGGACTGCCGAGTTGTTACATTTGCGGTATATAATCTAATAGGAATATTTATGAAAAGTATGAGAAAAAAAAAAACACATGGCTTCCTCTTATTGGACTCCGAACTTTTCTTTTGTGACCACAGCGTTTACAATTGTTTCATGCAGCGATGACAAAGGAGAAGACGGGTATAACCCTAATCTTCCGGTCAGAATTAGCGAATTGTCTCCCCAGGAAGGCGGATACTTTGATAAAGTAATCCTCCAGGGTGAAAACTTTGGCAACAACCCTAAAAAGGTACGTGTATTCTTTAATAAAAAAGAAGCGATTGTTGTAGGAGCATCCGGCGATCGGGTGCTGGTTCATGTCCCGAAACTCCCGGGCGATGATTGTAAGATAGGTATGCTTTTAAACGGTAACACCACCGATACTATTTTCGCAGAAAAGCATTTCGCCTATGAAAAGAATTATCAGTTGATATATGTAGCCGGACAGGCTCAACTCCAATACAGAAACATTTGTAGAAGGAAGCTTGGAAACCACAACATTTGCCAATAGTATGCAGCATCTAGCGTGCGATCCCAGTGGCGTCATATATATGAACCATAAAAATACAGGTCAAAGTGGCAGTCTTATTTACATTAATGAACCTGAGAACTACTCTAAGTTTTTGGATTATGGAGCATCTACTGAAAACGGAGGCTCGCCTAGCACTCCGTATTATGATGACAAAACAGAGAAGGTTTACTTCTGTGCGCACCATGCTCCATTTTTTTTGGGAAGTTGATCCTAAGGATTCATGGTCTTTTTGTGAAAAGGAAGTTGATTGCCCCCCCGACGCCAGTTACCAGGCAAAGGATATCGTCCCGTACCAAGCGGTCAGAAGTTGGAGTATATGTGTTCCTATGCTCGTGCAACAGATGCTAATGGCGAAAGTTTTATCTATTGCCGGACGTGGCAAGGTCAATTCTTCCGTTTCAAACTTGAAGATCGTGTCTACGATTATGTCACCACTTTGCCAAATCAGATGCATGTCTGGCTACAGACCCCGACGACCCGACCAAGATTTACTGTGCCTTGAATGAATACAACAAAATAACCTGCATTGATTTGACAAAGAATCCGGAAGACAGCGGCTTTGAGACAGATGTCTGCGGCATACAGGGACCAGGAGCATATCAAGATGGACACGTTTCTGTGGCAAGATTGAACAATCCTCAACAGATTTTGTCAATGCACGACCCTGAAACCGGAGAAAAGGTGATATACATCTGTGATGCCAACAATAACTGTGTACGTATGTACAATATGGAGACAAAATTGATGAGTACCGTAGCAGGAATAGGGGAAATCCGGATATGCTGCCGGAAATCCTACAGTTTCAAGAATGAACAGACCTTATGGTATCTGTATAACTCCCGAAAATGACATTTACGTTGCAGATGCAGGCAATAAAGTAATAATGAAACTGGCATTTATGTAATGATGAGTAGTAATCGTTTAAAGAAGAAAAAAATGGTCTTATATAACAAATAGAATATATCTTATGCTGTTTTTCTGCTCCATTACCATAATGGCACAAGCACAGCAAAAGTTTGAGATATCCGGTATAGTCCAAGATGAAACAGGACAGCCTGTCCCGGGAGTCAGCGTATATGTAAAAAGATAAAACAGGCATAGGTACGAACACCGATATGGATGGAAAATTTGTTTTGAAAGTCGATCGTGGAGATAAAGTGCAGTTCAGTTTTATAGGATATACCAGACACGAGTATCTAGCATTAAAAACTGAAAAAAACTGGTTATCCAATTAGTACCGGATGTAAGTGCACTTGATGAAGTGGTAGTAGAAAGCTTATGGAAGCAAGACTCGTAAAATAACAACGACAGGTGCTGTCACTTCCGTAGACGTAGCGACATTACAGACTCCTGCCACCAGTCTGGCTAATATGCTGGGAGGACGAGTTGCCGGTATTATCTCGACACAAGGCAGTGGCGAACCGGGTAAAAATATCTCAGATTTCTGGATACGCGGTATCGGAACATTTGGAGCAAACGCATCAGCACTTGTCCTCATTGACGGTCTGGAAGGTAGCCTGAATGATGTAGACCCGGCTGATATTGAAAGTTTCTCCGTATTAAAAAGATGCTTCGGCAACAGCCATGTATGGAGTACGGGGGCAAATGGCGTAGTACTTGTTACCACCAAAAGAGGAAAAACAAGAAAAGTTAAGGTCTTTACTGCACGTGCAAATGCTACTATTTCATGGCTAAAGCGCCTACCGGAATATTGCGACGGATATAACTATGCAAAATTGGCGAATGAAGCACTCGTTGTACGTGGCGATGACCCTAAATATACGAATCAGGAACTGGATATCATTAAATACGGCCTGGATACGGATTTATATCCGGATGTCAATTGGCAGGATGAAGTTCTCAAAAGGTCTTATTGGCAACAAACCTATTATTTGAGTGCCCGGGGCGGTGGTAGTATAGCACGATACTTTATCAGCTTAAATGGTTCTAACGAGACTTCTGCTTACCAACAGGATAAATCCAGTAAGTATTTTAAAGGTTTGGCATATAATACCTTCGGGCTACGTGCTAATATTGATATAGATTTAACTAAAACTACCAAATTATATTTTGGTGTCAATGCCAATAAGACAATCAGAAACCTGCCGGGTGCCGCAGATACTAATCTGATCTGGTCTGCTTGCAGCAAACTGACTCCGGTTACCATACCAGTGGTTTACTCTAACGGAATGCTTCCTTCAGCCAATGGAGTGACAGATGAAATGTCCCCTTATGTACTTCTGAACCACACAGGATTGAAACAAGAAGAAGAATTCACTTCTACTTATACATTAAGTTTAGATCAGGACCTGGGTATGCTGATTAAAGGATTGAAGCTGAATATACAAGGAGCCTATACCAACGACAACGCTTTTCATGAAACACGCTACATCATCCCCGAACTGTGGTCATATGATAAGCGTAATGCAACTGGAGAACTCGCAGGAAAACGCCAGACCGAACGCATAACGACCCAGTACAGTAAATGGGAAATGCAATACCGCAAATACTTCCTTCAGGCTACCATGAACTGGGCACATGATTTAGGACACGGACACACGCTTACGGCACTGGCGCATTATGAAATGAGTGATCAAAAGCGGTCAACTGATGCCAATGACACGATGTCGGCTATTCCAGTTCGTTATCAAGGACTTTCCGCTAAAGTCGGCTACAATTATAATGATACATATATAGTCGACGGCAACTTCGGTTATACAGGTTCCGAGAATTTCCAGCCAGGACGCCAGTTCGGATTCTTTCCATCCATATCTGGTGCATGGGTACCGAGTAGTTATCAATGGACAAAAGATAAAATGCCATGGTTGAACTATTTTAAAATCCGCGCTTCATACGGTTTAGTTGGTAACGACCGTATCACCGACAAGCGTTTTCCATATCTGACCAGCATAAATGTAAATGGTTCCGCTACCACAAACTGGAAGTATACCAAGGGAGGTATTTGGGAAAACTCGATCGGGGCAGATAATCTGGAGTGGGAAAAAGCAAAGAAGTTTGACGTCGGTCTGGAAGGTAAATTATTCGATAAATTTGAGTTTGTAATAGACTTCTTCCGGGATACTCGCGACGGAATTTTCCAAGAACGCAAACAAGTTCCTGATTTTGTAGGACTCGTAAATATGCCATTCGGTAATGTGGGCAGTATGGTAAGCTGGGGTAGCGACGGCAATATCACCTTCAACCAACGCATCAATAAAGACATGGAATTCACGCTTCGTGCTAATTTCACATACTCTACCAATAAGGTGAACTACTATGAGGAAGGAGATACCAAGTATGAATATACATCAGCAACAGGACGCCCTAATGGCTACATGAAAGGTTATATCGCTTTAGGACTTTTCAAGGACCAAGAAGAGATCAACAATAGCCCGAAACAAGATTTCGGAAGTTACCTGCCGGGAGATATCAAATATAAGGATGTAAACGGTGACGGTGTTGTTAACAGTGACGACCAGGTACCAGTCAGCTATCAGGATTACGCGTCTGATGTATGGTTTCGGAGGAGAATTTCGATGGAAAAAGCTGACATTGGGCGTACGTTTCAGTGGAATAGGTAATACAGACTATTACAAAATATGGACATGGGGAAGCAATAATGTGGGATATATTCCTTTCTATGATGGTAAACTGGGCAATGTACTCACTATTGCAGCCAATCCTGCCAACCGTTGGATTCCGGCCGATTATGACGATCCCAGCATACCAGCCAGTATGAGAGAAAATCCCAATGCCATGTTCCCCGCGGCTAAGTTACGGTAGCAATCAGAACAATGCGCAGGCATCTACATTCTGGAAAGGCAATCGCAAATATTTACGGCTCGATGAAATCAGCCTGAACTATAACTGTAACTGTAATTTATTAAAAAGTATTGGAATAAATTCGATCGATCTCGCTGTAGTAGCAAACGATTTGCACACTTGGGACAGCGTTAAATTATTCGATCCGGAACTCGCCACAAGTAATGGACGTGCTTATCCGATTCCGGGCCGCGTTAGTTTCCAGGCAATCGTTCATTTCTAAACATGATCATTAAATAACAAAATTATGAAAAAGTATATATTACACCGATCAATAAACCTATTCATCGTATTTCTTGGGATACTTACGACCGGAGGATTCACCTCATGCAATTTTTTAAGAGTCGACGACTATTTTGACGATACAATGAAGTTTGACAGTATCTTTACTAAATACGAGTATCTGGTACAATATATGTGGGGGAACATCAGATCAGTTCCCCGACGAGAGCCGCATCCTTACCGATCCGGTCACTCCCGGTCCGATGGCTACGGATGAAGCTTTCTCAAGTCAGAATCCGGGCATGGCCTTCGCGGACTCTCCTACATTCTGGGAACTATTAATGCCGATAACATCGGTAACTATAGCATGAATATATGGTCGTCCATGTATAAAGTGATCCGTAAATGTAACTACATACTGGCACGCAAAGGGAGAGGCTCACATGAATACAATACAAGATGAGGAAATCACTGGCTACACCCACATGATGCGTGGTTATGCTTATTACAATCTGATCCAGTCTTATGGTCCGTGCATTATACTCGGTGATGATATCTTACCCAATAATGAATTACCTGAAACTTACAATTATTCCCGTTCGACTTATGACGAATGTGTGGATTACTGTTGTAATGAACTGGAACTTGCTGCCAAATATATGCCTATAGACTTAAATCCGACTTTTTTTGGACGTCCTTCACGTGGTGCTGCTTTTGCGTTGATAGCTCGTCTGCGGTTGCAACAAGCAAGTCCGTTATATAATGGCGGACAGGCCGCACGCACAAGGCTTTCGGCAACTGGAAGCGGACAGTGGACGGAGCCAACTATGTGAATCAGAACTACGATGAAACACGCTGGGCAGTAGCAGGCTGCAGCATGTAAACGTGTCATTGAGATGAACAAATACAAATTGCATACTTCTCCCATCGATCCCAGCATGCCTCCCCGAGTATTGCCGGCTTCCGTGACAATCACTGACCCCGATTTTCAGAATATCGACTATTATCGTTCCTATTCAGAAATGTTCACCGGAGAAACGATAGGCAGTAAAAATCCAGAATTTATCTGGGGTAGACAGTCGGATGCTATGGCAAACATGACACAATGCAGTTTCCCGACGGAAAAAGCAATGGGGGATGGAACAACCTCTGCGTTACTCAAAAACTGGTAGACGCTTATTATATGGTGGATGGACGAGATAAAAATGATGCAAGTAAAGAATATCCATATCATGTAGCAAACGGTACAGTGACCGATGATTACTTTTCCACCAGTGCAGAGGAGTTCTCCGGCTACACTATTCCGATGGGAGTATACGGTATGTATCTGAACCGAGAGAATCGTTTTTATGCTACAATAGGTTACTCCGGACGTTACTGGGCAGCACGTTCCAATACCCAAGAACAATATGGCCCTTATAGGGCGTGGTATCATCAAATGGTAACTTCAGGACGCGATCTGTTTTCCGGGAAAAATTCCGCCATAACCAATCCTCTGGATTATCCGGCAACAGGATATGTGCTGACTAAATGGATCCATGCGGACGACGCATGGATAGGAACCGGAAGTATGCGAACTACCAAATATTTTCCTATCATCCGATATGCGGAAATTTTATTAGGATATGTAGAAGCAATAAATCACCTGAGTAAAAGCTATACCGTCGAATTACGCAATCAATGGTGGAAATAATGCTCCGCAAAGCTATACAGTCGAACGTATTCCAACTGAAATACAAAAATACTTCAACCCGATACGAAATCGCGTCGGTCTGCCTGGATTATCTGACACAGAAGCCGCATCAGATGAAACAACTTTGGACAACATCATCAAGAGAGAATATATGATCGAATTCGCTTGCGAAAACCGCAGATACTTTGATGTACGTCGGTGGGGCATATATGAAGAGACTGAAAAAACTGGTGTTTATGGAATGCGTTTGGGAGGAGATAAATATACTTATTATCAGAATCCGATTCCTGTGAATCAGGTTAACAACCGAAATCGCGTGATAGATAAAAGACTGATTCTATTACCCTTGCCCAAAAGGCTGAAGTACGTCGTGTAGAAAATCTCGACCAAAACCCGGGCTGGGAGAATTAATAATTTACTTCGTATTAAAACATAAATAACCATGAAAACAAAATATATTTATATAGCTTTTTTAACAATCTTATGTGGGGGAAGCTTGGTGGCATGCTCCAATGGCGACGAGTTCTTCAAGGATGAACGCTACAAGAAGATGATCTATGCAATCAGCGACAATGAGCAAATATTTCACGCTGAATTTGAACTGAATAATGAAGAAGATATCATAGGCGTGCAGCCTTTCGCAGTAAGCGGCACTAATCCTATAGATCAGGATGTGCATCTGACCATAGAAAAAGATCCGGAGCTGTTGACGGAATATAACTATAATACCTACATGGATGAAACAGATAAATATGCCCGTGCTGAAGGACGGGGATTATTCACTTTATCTTCTATCGTTGAAATAAAAGCAGGAGTGAACCCCAGCTATGAAGTGGGAAAATTACAAGTGAAAATAAAGACATCGATCATTGAAAAACTATCCGTTGACTCTGCTTACTTTCTTTCGTTCCGCATTAAAGAGGCAACACCTTACGAAATCAATGAAGAAAAAAGGAATGTATTATTCGAATTTATAAAAAGAATCAGTATGCATCCCAAAAGACACCCACTTACTATGCCTCTTCCGGCTTTATGGATGATGTCGTAATGCCGTTCGACTCTAAAATTATCATGCCATTGGCATATAATAAGATACGCACTTACATTGCCGGACAAATTTACGATGCGAATGATACCAAAGAAACAATCAACAAAAATTCGATGGTAATCACTGTAGATGCCGATAACCAAGTACTGATATCTGCTTTCGATTCTGAGAATGGATTAAAAGTTGAAATGTTATCTCAAGTTCTGATCCCAATGATGGCTCATATGGATATCGGAACTATTATAATCAGAAGAAAAGCAATTCTACTTATATTATCGTTTTGATAATGGTGAAGGCTGGAAGGTTGTGCGTGAAACTTTAAGAGCCGAATCTATCATAAGTAAATAGTGATTGGCGACTATAGATATTTTTCATTATGCGAAAAGAAACAGACGAATATTGCTGTGTTTCAATAAAAATACACTATATTGCGGTATTGTTTAACCTTAAAATATGATAGCCATGAACACAAAATTATTCGGTTTGTTTATTGCATTGTTGGTATGCCTGCCTTCGCTTGCCCAACAAAAGCCTGTGGAGAAGGTAGATAGTGATGGAGTTTATCTGATGCCCGATCAAATGCCGGAGTTTCCGGGCGGGATGCAGGCGATGATGAAGTTTTTGACTACAAATATTAAGTATCCTGTAGAAGCACAGAAGAAAGGCGTTTCCGGTCGTGTGATCGTACAGTTTGTCATAATGGAAGACGGAACATTGGATCAGGCTAAAGTTGTAAGAGGAGTCGATCCCTTGCTGGACGAAGAAGCCTTGCGTGTAGTGAAGTTAATGCCTAAATGGAAACCGGGAATGGATAGAGGCGAGGCAGTGAAAGTACGTTTTTTTACTGCTCCGATAATGTTTAATCTGTCCAGATCGGAGGCACAGAGACCTACTTTTCCCGAACTTGTAGTACCTATCGGACAAGAAGTGGAAAACAGGTCTTTGCAAGGAGTATGGCAGAGTTGCGTTGTGCAACCGGGCGAACATGGATATAAAATTCTGTTATTGCCTGTTTTAAAGATCGTATCGCCTGATCAGACATTCATGAATATAATGACAGCCGGTATGAACGGCAGGTCAAATGCCATCATCTATTGTCAGGGAGAGTACAGTTTGCCGTCGGATGGCACTTACGTGGAGATGGTGGAAAAATCGGTTGATCCGGTTTTTATACAAGGAGTAAAGAATGAAATCAGTGTGGAACGATTGCATGATAATCTGATTAAATTGTCTTTTACGGTTCCGGGACAGGGAAGAAAAGTGACGGAATATTGGTTCCGGGCCCCTTCGCCGGATGTGAAGATAATGGCTGATTGATATAATAATATTATTTTAGGCACGGATTTCACAGATTACACGGTCTTAATGAATAAAAGCCGTGTTCATCTGTGAAATCCGTGCCTAAAAAGTTCTCTGTACTTTCTTATCTTCGACTCAGCTTATTATTAATTCTTAAAGAATCCGTTATCTTCCCATTTTCCCGCTTCCTGTGGCTGTGCTGATGTGGCGCTTACATCGATAGGCAGCCATACTTCCATGTCACCCTCGCCCCGATGTGCCCAGGCATAATAGGGTATCAGTGTGAGTTCTACGTCTTTAGTTACCAGTTTTCCAAGGCTTTGTCATAACTTAATGCCTGCGCATCGGTCGTTATCTGACGGATGCCGTAAAGTAACTCCGGTTTGTCTGTTACCTTGAATTGCGGATGCTGGTTGAGAAGTATGCTGTGGACGTTGAATCTGTTGTCCGGCCATTCTGCGCAATAAACGATGGGGCCGCGTTCAACGGCAACACGTCCGTGATCGGCTTCTACTTTTGGATTTGCCTTTACTATTCGGGGGATCATGTCGAAATGTACCTCTACCACATCTCCCTTTTTCCATTTGCGGGCAATGCTGAGATAGCCATCATTGACATCGCTTTCTACTGTCTGTCCGTTTACGGATACTTGGTAGGCAGGTTTCTGATTGTCGGCGTAAGAATACAGATCACCGGGAAGTACATTGCCGCGTACCCAGCCGGGGATACGGAGTTTCATGGTGAAGTCCTGATTGCCCTGCGTTATTTTCAGGCGGATGTCGCCATTCCAGGGATAGCCGGTTTCTTGTTCCAGCAGAATCTTTTTCTTGTCTACCTTTAGCTCGGCTTTGTTGGAAAGATAAAGGTTCACGTATACCTGATCGTTCTTCACGGCATACACATATCCCGGTAATGACGGAATGAAACGGCTGACGTTTGAAGGGCAGCAGGCGCAGCCGAACCAAGGTTTGCGGCTGTATTTTCCGTTAGAAGACAGCGGGTTGGGGTAGAAGAAAGAACCTCCGTCCAGTGATACACCCGATATCAGACCGTTGTATAGTGTGCGTTCCAGGACATCGAAATATTTGGCGTCTCCGTGCAGGAGGAAAAGACGGTAGTTCATGTATACATTGCCGATAGCGGCGCAGGTTTCACAATAAGCGGACTGGTTGGGCAGCTAGTAGTTGTTGCCGAATGCTTCGCCTGCATGGCGTGCACCGATACCTCCGGTTATATAAATCTTTTTTAGAAACAATGTTGTCCCAAATCTTGTCTATCGCTTTGATGTAGCTGCTGTCTCCGGTGATGGCTGCCACATCTGCCATGCCGGAATACATATATACGGCACGTACGGCATGTCCTACGGCTTCATCCTGTTCTACCACAGGTTTGTGTGCCTGACTATAGGTGTCTTTCCGGCTGGTATATCCACGGGTATCCAGGAAGAATTTTGCCTGATCAAGATACTTTTTGTCTCCCGTCGCCATGTATAGTTTGACTAAAGCCATTTCGGCTATCTGATGCCCCGGTACGTATTTCTTCTGTTGAGGGCCGTTGCCGATTTCGCGGCAGACACAGTCGGCATATTTAATGGCGATATCGAGGAAGTTTCGTTTTCCGGTAGCCTGATAATGCGCTACGGCTCCTTCTATCATGTGGCCCAGATTGTAGAACTCATGACTCAGGTTCTCTACCGCTACCCAACGCTCTTTTCCTGCCCAGTTGTGCGGGTGCTTCGGGTTCATGGTGCGGGCTGTATAAAGGTAACCGTCCGGTTCCTGTGCTCCGGCAACAATGACGAGTACGCTGTCAATGTACTTTTGCAGTTTCTTGTCCGGATAGGTTTGCAGAGAGTAACTGGCTCCTTCTATTGTTTTGTATACATCGGTATCGTCGAAAGAGAAGCCCTCTACTTTGTAGGTATCGCTGGGATGTGCTGCCTTTACAAAGTTTTCGTAACGTCCCGTCTCTTCACATTTGCTGAATGCCAGAGGGATGGTTACTTCACGGCTTGCTTGAAGGCGCTGTCCCCAAAAGTTGTCCGTCACTTTAACGGAAGTAAAGGGGACAGGGTCTATAGGATATCCATGATTTATTTGCGCGCTGCCTGTTATGCAGATGCAGGTCAGGAATGTCGCAGTCAGAATGTTTTTCATCTTAGTATTTATTTTAGTATGAATCTCTGTTGCGGTGTTATGGTGTAGGGATTACCTGTTTGATTGTTCCGTCCGGATTGAATTCCATCCGGTCAATACATACTTCGCGATGCCAGCCCGGTCCGTCATTCAGATGGTTCTTGTTGATACGGTGGTATACGATATACCATTTGTCTTTTCGGTACTTGCAGGATAGAGTTGTGGGCAGGTCCGTAGATCTCTTCTTTTGGATTTTGGATGAGTACTATTGGTTCTTTGGCTACTTCGATCGGACCTAGCGGTGATTGGGCGGTACCATAAACTACGTGGTAGTTGGGTGAGCCGGTGTCGTCTACAGACCAGAAGAAGTAGTAAATTCCTTTTCTATAAATAACGTAAGGAGCACTTCACGGTATGCGTAAGTCTGCAAAGTCCCTCCTTTGGGAGTTAATACTACCGTTGTCTCTTCTTTGATGGACAGCATGTCGTCGTTGAGCTCGGCTCCTGCCATGTAGCCGTTACCCCAATAGAGGTAGCTTTTGCCGGATACGGGGTCGGTGAATACATCCACATCAATCTGCTGTCCCCGTCCTGTGGGAGAAGAGGTGATGATAGGTTTGCCCAGATCTGTGAAAGGTCCGGTGGGGGGAGTCGGCTACGGCAACTCCTATTTGCTTGCCTTTGTTGGTCGTTGGGTTGGCACTATAATAAAAAGTATTTATACTTCCGTCTATCTTCTTTTCTTCGATGCAAGGGAGCCCATGCGTTTCCGTTTGCCCAAGACACATTTTTGCCCATCTCCAGAATCACAGTCTCTTCTTTCCATGTTTTTAAATTCTTCGATGAAAAGACCTTAAAATAACTTCCGCCCCATCCCGAAATCCGTCACTGGTGGGGTAAATATAGTAGCGTTTTTGTCTGATGAGAATACAGTACTTCGGGTCGGCATGGAACCCCGGTAGAATAGGATTGCCGGATTTCTTATTCTGTGCCGTTACTTGTACTGTTCCGATGAGTAATAAGTGGAATAGAAAGATTCTGGTAAATAAATGCTTCATGATATTTATAGTTAGATTTTTATTATATTATAAGTACGACAAAGATAGGGGATCCACCTAAATAAAAAGGTTACATATCTGTCAAAGGAGGGTAATTATCATTCATAATAGGGAAGATGATCTAAATTTGGACTTTAATGAACGGTATTCGGATGTCCTTTTGTATCTAAAGCATTATTTTTGCGCTGAATCTAAAAAATAGTTGGTTACCATGAGAGCGAAGCTGATTTTACCTTTTCTGATTTTATATTTGTTCTGTCATTTGCTGTCGGTGCAAGGACACGAAGTTGACATTGTAAATGCCGGCAGTGATAAAAATGTAGCATCTTCTCAAGTGTATGAAGTAACTTCCGAAGGTGCATGGTGCTGGTTTGCCGACCCGCGTGCGTTGCATTATGAGAATGAAAAAGGTACAATAAACAAGACATATGTCGGCTATATTGATATACACGGCAATATTAAAGCGATGCAGTATGACTTTAAAAAGAAAAGACAGGACGAGGTACTGATTCGTTCCTATTTTCAGCCGGATGATCACAATAATCCGACGTTTCTGGTATTGCCGGATGAACGGATTATGATCTTTTATTCCCGTCACACGGATGAGCCTTGTTTCTACTATCGTATTTCCCGCCTTCCCGGAGATATTACGACATTGGGAGAGGAAAAGGTGATTAAAACAAAGGACAATACCACCTATCCGTCTCCGTTTATCTTATCGGATGATCCGGAACATATCTATCTCTGTTGGCGGGGGATTGGCTGGCACCCTACTATCGCCAAGGCTGTCGTTGCCCGATCAGAATGATCAGGTGGCGGTGGAATGGGGACCGTATCAGATAGTACAGTCTACCGGTGCCCGTCCTTATGCCAAGTATATGTCGAATGGGAAAGATAAGATTTATTTTGCTTATACAACCGGTCATCCGGATAATGAGAATCCTAATTTCCTCTACTTTAATTATATAGACATTCACTCTTTGCAGTTGAAGGATGTTAAGGGGAATACTCTTTCGACTATTGCTGACGGTACTTTTTAAAGTGAATAAGACGGATGATTATGCGCGTCAGTATCCATCTACTCTGATAGATAATCCATCCGCACGCGATTGGGTGTGGCAGGTTGCTTCGGATGAGAATGATAATCCGGTCATTGCAATGGTACGAATCAGTAGTGATAAGAATTCCCATGATTACTATTATGCGAAGTGGAACGGACACGAATGGAAAAAGACATTCCTTGCCAACGCCGGCGGTCATTTTCACCAGACACCAAACTCGGAGAAATGTTACAGTGCCGGTATGACTATAGATCCGGCGAATACGAATCATGTTTATTGCTCGTTGCCTGTGGAAGGAAAGCAGGGGAAGGTTTACGAGATCGTGAAATTTATCTTGAACGAGGTCGGGGAGGTGGTCTCTACAGAAGCGGTTACGCAAGACTCGCAGCAGAATAATGTCCGTCCTTATATAGTACCAAATTCAAAAAATACGCCTTTGCGGCTCACATGGATGTATGGCAATTATTACGATTGGATTGTCAGTTCACGGTATCCGCAAGGCTATTGCACAGGGATTGCCTGTGATTTTAAAGGTTTCCCGGGGGCGAAGAAGGAAAAGACTGTTGTAACGGAGAAGGATTTCAAGTTCAACCCGAAGAAGGCTTTTGTATTGGAACAAACGGTCACTTTGGATGCGGACAATTATCAAGGGTGCCTTTTACAATTGGGCGATCTTCAATATTATCTGAACGGACAAACCATGAAACCGGAAGTTAGATATAACGGAAAGGTATATCCTAGCACAAATATACTTGGAACATCTGATTGCTGGAAAACAACTTCGCGCAATACAGGCGGTGAGTGGTACACTCCACAAAAGTACAGGAGTTTCAAGTTGAAGGCTGGAGTATAAGAAGGGAGTATTATGTGTGTATATTAACGGATTGCTGGATCAAAAAATAGAAATACAATGAGAAGAAAAGTTTTAAGAGATTGTGTGATAGGAGTTCTTTTATTATTTGTTCTCCCGTTGGCAGAACTGTCGGGCGCTATTGCTCAGGAGAGTGTGTTTACTGTACAGCAGCCTGATTTTCAAAAAGAGTCCTTATACGGGAATGACACGTCAACACTGGATACAGGCGGGAGAGTATCTGCTGAGAGGAGCATTCGGTTATATCCATACGTTGGATGATCAGATGTACTTTCCGAAGCAACTGGACAAAACATATCCCAATAATGACGGACAAGTTCCGGTTGCTAAGTTGGAGGGGCTGGCACGAACCTTATTTATTGCAGCACCCCTGTTGAAAGATAATCCGGAACTGGTAATGAATGGAATAAGAGTAGCAGATTACTATCGGCACCAATTAGTTGGTATCTCTAATCCGAAAAGTCCGAGTTTTATTCCTCATCGTAAAGGAGGACCTAGCCAGACGTTACTGGAGTTAGGTTCTTTGGCCATTTCAATGAAAGCGGCTCAGGCCGTTTTGTGGGACCCGCTGACAAAAGCGCAAAAGGATTCGCTTGCTGCAACCATGCTGAGCTACGGAGAAGGACCGACCATAGGCTCTAACTGGATGTTCTTTAATGTCTTTATTTTAAGTTTTCTGAAAGATCAGGGCTATGCAGTGAATGAGAGCTATCTGGAGTCGAATTTAAAGAAACTGCTGGCACGTTATCGGGGGAAGGCTGGTATAATGATGCTCCGGCTTATGATTATTACAGTGCGTGGGCTTATCAGACATACGGCCCCATTTGGGCGGAAATGTTTGGAAAGAAGCAATTTCCCCAGTTGGCACAGCAGTTCCTGGCAAACCAGCATGATATGGTAGCTAACTATCCATACATGTTTAGCCGGGATGGTAAGATGAATATGTGGGGACGAAGCATCTGCTATCGTTTTGCAGCGACTGCCCCGTTGTCTCTGTGGGAATATGATAAAAGTGGCGATGTAAATTATGGCTGGATAAGGAGGATTGCTTCTTCTACCTTGCTGCAATTTCTGGAAAATCCGAAATTCCTGGAGGAAGGAGTTCCAACGATGGGATTTTATGGCCCGTTTGCTCCCGCTGTGCAGATTTATAGTTGTCGGGGTAGTGTATACTGGTGCGGAAAAGCTTTTTTGAGTTTGCTGTTGCCGGAAAATTCAGACTTCTGGTCTGCCACCGAAAATAATGGTCCTTGGGATAAAGAACTGAAAAAAGGGAATGTCTATAATAAGTTTCAGCCGGGAACCAACCTGTTGATTACGAATTACCCGAATAGCGGAGGCGCTGAGATGCGCTCATGGTGCCATGAAACTGTTGCAAAGGACTGGCAGAAGTTTCGTAGTACGGAGAATTATAACAAATTGGCTTACAATACGGAATTCCCGTGGATGGCGGATGGTAAGAACGGAGAAATATCCATGAATTACGGAACAAAAAAGAATCAGAAAGGCGAGTGGGAAGTATTACGGCTTTATACGTTCCAAAGTTTTAAAGACGGTATCTATCGCCGTGATGCCGTACTTGAAACAAACAGTACAGTAAGATATCAACTGGCCGATATTCCGCTGCCGAATGGAATATTGAGAGTGGATAAAGTTTCGGTCTCGAACCGACGGAAATCTGTTTGGGACATTATTCCCTGCCTCGTTTGAATGGTGTATTTAAAGAAACATCGGAGGGTCGGCAAGCTGGATATTCCGGTTATTGATAACGGAGAGTATGAACTGGCTATGATACCATTGGCTGGATGGGATAACCTATATACATCGTATCCGAAAGGGCTGCACCCTGTCAGCGATGAGTGTGCTTTGATTATGGCTTCTGATAAATTGGCTGGCAGCAAGATTTATGTGACGCTTCAACTTTGGAAGAAGAATGAAGGTAAGAACGGCTTTACAAAGAAAGAGTTGAATCCGGTCCGGGCGATAGATATTTCGGAAGATAAGAAACAAGTGACAGTGCGTCTGGATACGAAAGAGATAAAAACGGTTCTATTTGAGTAATTTAGAAATATGAGAAGTGTGCAGTGGGAATATTTTCCCACTGTATTTTTTATGTATAATGGTGAGCCTTAAATGCCTATATGGTGAATTTTCCTTCAAAACGTTCTACTTATCAGTATATCTGTATAGCTGGAACTGTCTAATCGTTGTTTATTAAATTTTTTATTCATAATTTTGGTCGTATGTATAGTTGTCAATTATTATATTGTATTTAACGAACAAAATATGACCATATGAAAAAACGCGCGAATCGTTATCCTTTATTATGCTGAGTTTTTGATTCTGTTTTTGCTTTTGAAGTCTGCTTTACTATTGGCAACAGAGGATGTCATCTACAACCTCAAATTTAAGCAACTTTCTGCACCATATTCCTTGCCGACAAATGAAGTACAAAAAGTGTATCAAGATAAAGATGGATTTATCTGGTTCGCTACTCGTAATGGACTTTGCCAGTATAATGGCTATGAGACCACTCTTTACAAATCCAATCTTTACTCTCCGGATTTATTGACTACCAATAGCATCACTTGTTTGGTTGATGATAATAATAATCATCTTTGGATTGGTACATCGGAAGGACTGAACGTGATGGATAAAAGAACCGGAGAAATAAAAAGTATAAGGCACCATATCTTTCTAACAATGTAGTGTCTGCTCTGTGTGTGACTCGCGATAATACTGTTTGGGTGGGGACGGATAACGGTTTATGTCGTTATGTTGCAGAGAAAGATACTTTTGTAGTTTGTGGAGATGACTTTGGAGATAGTAGACTGCGGTATGTTACCATAAAATCATTATTAGAAGATTCAGATGGCGATCTCTGGATTGGAACTTGGGCACAAGGCTTATTTCGTTATTCTCCATCCACAGATAAAGTGGAAATATATCCGAAAATCAATGACCAATATTCTTCTCATGTAATTTATGAAGATAGTAATAAAGATATTTGGGTAGGGAGTTGGGGATATGGTCTTTTTAAATTGCAGAATCCTAAAGATATGCAACGTGTGTCTTATCAGCGTTTTCTGCATGAGAACGGTGATGATTCCAGTTTGTCTGATAATATAGTATATGATATAGCAGAAGATATCAATACTCATACCCTGTGGGTTGGTACACGTAGTGGGTTGAGTATCTTAAAACTTGATGAACCGGACGCATTTATTAATTATAAATCGGGAAAACAGATTATCGTATTCCTTCTGACGAGGTTAACTCGATTATGCGTGATGCTCAGAGGAATATGTGGATAGGGGCTATTGGGGGAGGAGTTCTGATGGCTGATACACGTCAATCTACATTTGCTTTATATACACTTAACTTTGGAGATGAAGATATTCCGGTAACTTCCGTTCGTACCTTATTTGCTGATTCAGATCAAAACCTATGGATTGGAGTAGGAACTTATGGACTGGCCTGTAGAGAGTATGAAACAGGAAAGCTAAAGATGTATTCGCACATACCGGAATTTTTCGGGGTTAAAAGATTTGCCATCCCTTTTCGCAGTTACCCAGCGTAAGAAGAGTGGTGAAATCTGGTTTGGTATGTATAATGGAGGAATCTACGTATATCGGAAAGGTGAAAAGGTAAAACACTTGACTACAAAGAATAGCGGTTTCCTTACTTCTGATTGTGTGTCGGCTTTATATGAAGATTATGAAGGGAATTGCTGGGTTGGCACGCGAGGAGGAATAGGGGTCAGATTGGCTGACGGTACAGACTATCGCTTTGAAACGATGAACTTTAATGATAGTTTGTCGGCAGGCTGGATATATGTAAGAGATATCATAAAGGATATGGATAGCAGTGTCTGGCTGGCAACTTCTAATTTGGGTGTGATTCATATAACGGGGATGTCCGTCAACCTTCCACATTGAAATATGAGAATTATAGTTTTCATAATCGTAAGCTAATCACAAATGCAGTTCTCTGTATACATCTTGATCGTTTTGGTCGATTGTGGGCAGGGACTGAGGGAGGAGGATTATACCTTTATAATCGTAACAAAGGAGAATTTGAGGAAAAAACGCGTGCATATAGTATTCCGGGAGACGTTATCGTTAGCATAGAAGAAGATAAAAGTGGTAATTTATGGCTGGGAACGATTTCCGGACTAGTGAAACTTTATGTAGCTGCTGTTGGAAATGATTTCTCGACCCGTATCTATACTTCTGCTGATGGGTTGCAGGATAATTTTATAGTCAATTCATCGTGTAGTCGAAATGGAGAATTGTTTTTGGAGGACATAAGGGTTACAACAGTTTTTTTCCTGATAAAATGGAAATACCCTCTCAGGAAACCAATTTCCTGATAACAGATATTAAAATATTCAATCATTCTTTCAGTAACTTGCCGGTTGAACTGCAGCAGAAGATTTCGCCGGTAATGCCTACCTATACCAGTAAGATTGAACTTCCTCATAAATACAATAATTTTAGTATTGAATTTGCCGCCCTTACCTATAAGAATCGAACTAAACAGATATGCTTACCGGCTACAGAACTTTGACAGGGATTGGCAGTATACGGATGCAGACCGCCGCTTTGCTTATTATAACAATCTGCCGAGCGGGACATATACTTTTCAGTTGAAAGCAACCAATGAGAACGGAGAATGGAGTGGCTATGTACGTGAATTGACAGTGGTAGTCCTTCCTCCGTTCTGGGCTACCTGGTGGGCATATCTGCTCTATGTGATAATAGTATCAGTTATAGGAGTTTCGATTTACCGTACAGCAAAAGAATCGTATATTGCTTCGGAATGCCTTGCGTCTGCGTGAAATAGAAAAAGCAAAAGCGGAAGAACTGAATCATGCGAAATTGCAGTTCTTTACTAATATCACACATGAACTATTAACTCCGTTGACCATTATTTCGGCTACAGTTGATGAGCTGAAGACACAGGCGCCCAGCCATAATGATTTGTATACTGTAATGAATAGCAATATACAGCGATTAATACGTTTACTGCAACAGATTCTTGAATTTCGAAAAGCGGAAACAGGTAATCTGAAGTTACGGGTTTCGCCGGGAGATATTGCTGCCTTTTGTGAAGAATGCGGCTGAGAGTTTCCAGCCTTTAGTAAAGAAACGTAAGATACACTTTTCATTTCTTTGTGATCCTGAATCAATGATAGGCTACTTTGACATGGATAAGTTGGATAAGATTCTGTATAATTTGTTATCTAATGCAGCTAAATACAATAAAGAGGATGGATTTATTCAAGTCTCCTTATCTTATGATGAGACAGATAAGGATTTTATCCTGTTGAAGATTAAAGATAACGGGAAAGGCATTTCAAAAGAGAAACAGAAAAATCTTTTTAAACGATTTTATGAAGGTGACTATCGTAAGTTCAATACTATTGGCACAGGAATTGGACTTTCGCTGACTAAAGATTTGGTAGAGTTACATGGAGGAACCATCTCGGTCGAAAGCGAAGTGGATCATGGTACCGAATTTATGGTACGGATTCCTATTGAGCGTTCTTATTATGATGAAGAGCAAATTGATGATGAGGCTATCTCTTTAATGCAAAAATCCTGTAAATTACGAGGATACACAGGAGGATGCCGATGTAGAAACTCAGGAAGTGACTATAAAGGCTAACACTATATTATTAGTGGAAGATAATGGGGAATTACTACACCTGATGACAAAGTTATTGAGTCGTGAATACAATGTCTTTACGGCCCAGAATGGGAAAGAAGGCATTGCAGTATTAGAAAAAGAGGATGTTGATTTGATTGTGTCTGACGTAATGATGCCTGAGATGGATGGTATTGAGTTCTGCAAGTATGTGAAAGGGCATCTGGAGATGAGTCATATACCGATGATTCTGCTGACTGCCAAAAATAAGGAAGAGGACAGAGCAGAAAGCTTATGAAATTGGTGCAGATGCGTTCATTAGCAAGCCCTTTAACCTGACAGTTCTTCATGCACGTATTCGTAATCTGCTGAAATATAAGGAACGAATGGCGCGTGACTTTAAAAATCAAATAGTTTTTGAGGTGAAAAGACCTGAATTACACAATTTTGGATGAAGACTTTATTCAACGTGCTATCCATTGTGTAAATAATCACTTGGAAGACCCTAATTTTGACCAGGCGCAATTTGCAGATGAAATGCGTACAAGTAAATCTACGTTATATAAGAAATTGAAATCTTTGGCAGGTTTGAATACTTCTTCTTTTATTCGAAATGTCCGTTTGAAAGCTTGAACTTTGTAGGATAATGGAGGAAAAAGGCACTAATGTTCGTGTTTCTGAACTTGCTTATGCAGTTGGTTTCAATGATCCTAAATACTTTAGTTCTTGTTTCAAAAAAGAATTTGATATGTTACCGTCTGAATATATTGAGCGGTTTATTCAAAATGTATAGGCATAGATAGGGGTAACCTATTTACCAATAATTATTTTGATATGCATATTTGTAAAATAGTGCATTGTAGGGTGTAACAAACCATATTCTGAGGATAGCAGAGTTATAGTTAAGTTTAGTATGGCAATAAGCTATACTCTTCGAATATTTAATCAGTTTTCTTTGTAGTATAATATCTTTTGCCCCATTAGCTAATTCGTTCCACTATAGTTATCTTTTCGTTCTACTATAGTGGTGCGTAAAGGGAACTATAGTGCATCTTGCGTACCACTATAGTGGCACGAACTAATATGACTAACAAAAAACTTAATTGTTCGTAGCTAAGGACTTAAGAATGTGAGCGATAACCTGCAAGGAGTGAACTGATTTCATTAACGGTTTACCATATAACAAATTATTGTTTTATTGATGTTATGTTATATGTGGTTTTTATTTTACAGATCAGATTATCCTTATTCCTTGGTCGAATTATAGTTTAAAAAGGAGGAATATCTATAATTCGACCTCAGATAACTCATATTGGACCTCATCTGGGTGACTTAACTTACATTTGCACTTGTTAATTGGTCGTTGAAATCATAAATCAATTAATGAACGGTTAATTTTTATTTACTAATATCTTAAATATTTTTGCTATGAAAAATTGCATTTTCTATTCTTTAGTGCTAACACTTCTCTTTTTGATAGGAAGCTGTAAAGATAGCGATGACAACAAAACCACTGGGGCGACTTATGATCCGAATCAGCCCGTTACAGTGGAGAGCTTTTTTATGCCGGTAGAGGGCAAGCTACGGGAAAAGGTTATCGTTAAAGGTTCTAACTTTGGTACAGACAAATCAAAGGTGAAAGTTTATTTTGTGGACGAGGCAGCAGAACGCTTATCTACAGTAATAGGTATCGATAATAATACCCTTTATTGTCTTGCACCCAGACAATTTGCCGGGTGGAAACCAGTATCAAAGGTAATTGTTGATGGGAAGGAAGTGACTACAGATGGCACATTTAAGTATGAACAGGCCCAGAATGTTTCTACCATCTCTGGTTCGGCTTCAAAAGATGGGAATGATGATGGTGACCTTGCATCTGCAAAGTTCAAGTACATGTGGGGAATTGCAGCCGTAGGAAATAATACGGTACTTGCTTATCAAAGAGATGATCCTCGTGTCCGTTTGATTTCGGTGGATGATAACAAGGTGACTACCGTTCATCCGGGTTTTAAAGGTGGAAAGCCTGCTGTTACCAAAGACAAACAAAGAGTGTATAGTATTGGTTGGGAAGGGACTCATACAGTATATGTCTATATGAAAGCAAGTGGTTGGGCACCTACACGTATCGGACAGCTTTGGTTCTACTTTTAGTGGTAAAATTGGTGCTGTTGCATTGGATGAGACAGAAGAATGGCTCTATTTTGTTGATTCTAACAAGAATTTCGGTCGCTTCAATGTGAAGACACAAGAGGTAACATTAATAAAGCAACTGGAACTCTCAGGATCTCTTGGCACAAATCCTGGCCCTTATCTTATTTATTATTTTGTAGATAGCAATTTCTACATGTCTGACCAGAATCTGTCTTCAGTTTACAAGATTACTCCTGATGGAGAATGTGAATGGTTCTGTGGGTCGGCTACCCAAAAAGACAGTGCAAGATGGTCTTCGGGAAGAAAAAGCTTTGTTTGCCCAACCCAACGGAATGACAGTGGACGAAGATGGAAACTTTTATATTGTTGATGGATTTAAGGGTACTGCTTGCGCAAGTTGGATATTCTTGATGGCTATGTATCTACTGTAGCTGGTCAGGTAGATATAAGCAAGTCAGATAGATGGCACACCGCTGGAAGCTACCTTTAACTATCCTTATGATATTTGTTACGATGGTGAAGGTGGCTATTGGATAGCTGAAGCCTGGGAAAAGCGATTAGGAAGTATGCAGTAGAATAATCACTAAGAAAAACATAAATACGAAACGAAGTATTTTAGTACTATTTTGGGTATTCATGTCAGCAACTATGTTCGCCCAAGGCGGAATAGATGTTGCGGGTATCGTCTTGGACGAGCAAGGACAGGAACTCATCGGAGTGTCTGTTCAGATAAAAGGAAAACAGGGTGTAGGAGTTGTTACCGATTTTTGACGGACGGTTTAAGATGACAGGTGTTCCTGCCGGAAGTACACTCGTATTTTCTTATATAGGTTATGAAACTCGGGAAATTAAATATACTGCTACGAAACTGAAAGAGAAGATTGCTTTGAAGGAGGCGGTCAATGAGTTTGATGAGGTTGTGGTAGTGGGGCGTGATACTCAGAGAAAGGTTTCTGTAGTAGGCGCTATCACCAATGTAGACCCGGCTTGAGGGATTCAAGCTCCTGCGGTATCGGTGAGTAACATGTTGGGTGGACGCGTGCCGGGCATTATTGCCGTGACCCGAAGTGGCGAACCTGGTAACAACTTCTCGGAGTTCTGGATTCGTGGTATGAGTACGTTTGGCGCCAGTTCTAGTGCATTGGTGTTGATAGACGGAATCGAAGGAAATATCAACGATCTTGATCCTGCTGATATCGAAAGTTTTAGTATTCTGAAAGATGCATCGGCAACAGCCGTTTATGGAACTCGCGGTGCCAATGGTGTAGTTGTAGTTACTACGAAGCGAGGAAAAAGCCGGAAAGTTGCATGTCAATTTCAAAACTAATGCTACTTATTCTTATTCACCCCGTATGCCGGAATATGCCGATGCTTATCAATATGCAACATTGGCGAATGAAGCGCGCTCTGTTCGTGGAGACGACCCGGTATATTCTGCTACTGAACTAGAATTATTCAAAACAGGTCTTGACCCGGATTTATATCCGAATGTGAATTGGCGTGATGTGATTTTGAAAGATCATGTAATTAACAATCAACACCATTTAAGTATTTCCGGTGGTGGACAAAGTGCTCGCTACTATATGAGTTTGGGTATCCTTAACTCTGAAGCTCTATTTAAACAGGATAAGTCTGCAAGCAAACATGACGTTAATGTAAACTATCATAAATATAATTTCCGTACAAATATTGATGCTGACCTTACAAAAAACAACTTTGTTGAGTTTGAATTTGGAAGCAGTAATCAAGACACAAAACGCACCAGGAACAGGCTCAAGCAATAAATACCTGTGGGAATCGCAAGCGAACTTACACTCCTACTGTGGTTCCTGTGAGGTACTCTAATGGTCAGTTGCCTGCTTATGGCACTAATCTGGAGGATAAATCACCATATGTACGCCTGAATTACATGGGATATACTACCAATGAGACGTATTCTACCAAAATAAATGTAGGCTTGTCGCAGGATTTGGGTATGATCACAGAGGGATTGTCAGTACGTGGCTTGTTCTCATTCTCTATGAATGGTGCACACATAGTCGACAGACATATGAACCCCGAACAATATTATGCCGATCCCAAAGATGGACGTTATTTGGATGGTAGCTTGAAAACTGTGCGTACTGTAAATAAGGAGGATATGACAGCAACACAGGGATCAGCATCCAATCGGGAATTATATTTCGAAGCTGCCGCCAACTATAAACGTTTGTTTAATCAAGATCACCGTGTGACGGGGTTGGCGCATTTTTACCGCCAGGAACTGACCAATGTGGATTGGGGAAACGGTGTGTTAGTCAGCATTCCCAAACGTTATCAGGCACTTTCCTTCCGCGCTACCTATTCTTATAAAGATACCTATCTTGTAGAAGGTAATCTTGGCTATACCGGTTCGGAAAATTTCAATAAAGAACGTCGCTACGGTTGGTTCCCCTCTATTTCCGGGGGTGGGTGCCTACGCAATATGATTGGTATAGAAATCTGCTCCCATTCAATAACTTCCTGAAGTTCCGTGCTTCTTGGGGACGGGTAGGAAATGATCGTCTGAAAGATGAGAATGGTAATGATATTCGATTCCCTTATTTAACTACTTTAGGTAACGTTTCAGTACATGGGGAACCGGACTTGCCGACAATCGTACCGGATCAATGAATTTAAAATGGGAAGTCAGTACAAAAACGAACTTTGGTATCGATGCCCGTTTCTTTGATGATAAGGTAGACATGACAGTGGATTTCTTTCATACGAAGACAACCGATATTTTTCAGAGGCGTGCCAATATACCGGACGAGGGTGGTTTTAAGCAATGTACTTCCTTATGCTAATATCGGAAGCATGAAGTCGTGGGGTATGGATGGTACACTAGCTTATACTCATACATTTAATAAGGATATGGCTCTTACTGTACGTGGTAACTTTACTCACGCTGAAAACGAAGTGATCTACTGGGAACAGAGTGGGGTGAATTATCCATATCAGTCTAATTCGGGTCCCTTACAAAGTACAGCGCGGATTAATTGCTTTGGGATTATTTAAAGATGAGGATGACATTAAAAGTAGTCCCAAACAGACCTTTATGGATAATTATCGTCCGGGCGATATCAAGTATAAGGATGTGAACGGTGACGGTAAGATTGATAAAGATGACGTCGTACCTCTCAACTACTCTGCTGTACCGTTTATACAATACGGTTTTGCACTTGATTGGAACTACAAGGCATTCCGTGTTAGTATTTTGTTTGAAGGAGTCTCTAAAGTACAATATTTTCAAGGTGGTCGGGGATTCTATCCTTTCTTAAATGAATCAAGAGGTAACTTACTCGAAATGGTTGCTGATCCAAGAAATCGTTGGATTCAAGAGAATATGCTGAGGTTAATGGCATTGATCCTGCATTGGCAGAGAATCCGAATGCTAAGTTTCCGCGACTAACGTATGGAGAAAATAAAAATAATAATCAGGAGTCTACCTTCTGGTTAGCTGACGGTAAATATCTGCGCCTCAAAAATGTAGATGTCTCTTACCGTTTTACGAATAATTGGTTGAAGAGTCGTGTCGGTGTGGAATCTGCTACTCTCAGTCTGATAGGCGAGAATCTACATGTGTGGGATAAAGTGAAAACGCTTTTTGATCCATCGCAAGCCTCTGGTAATGGAGCGGAATATCCTTTGCAAAGGATGTACACCTTACAGTTGAACTTAACTTTCTAAAAAGGACGATTATTATGAAAAAGAAAACAAATATTATAAAGACTTTATTTCTGTCGATGGTTTGTAGTATAACCATCGGGCTGCAATCTTGCGGTGATTATCTGGATGTCGAAGAATATATTGACCAGATGACTTTTCTTGACTCCGTATTCTCTCGCAAAGAACTCCTGGATCAGTATATTAACGGTGCAGCGCAATATATACCCAATGAAGGCAAACTTTGGTCAAATTCTTCTACACCGTTCCAAATTGCTTCTGATGAGAATTTCATGTCCTGGAATGATAGCCAGCACTACGGCATGAAGTTTTTGCTGGACGAGATTACTCCTTATGACGGATATTACAATAACTATCCCAAATATTATCAGGGTATTCGTATGGCACTCACTGCCTTGTCGAGAATCAATGAAGTACCCGATGTGACAGACGTTGAACGTCGTGAGTTGATGGGACGATGCTACTTTTTTGGTAGGATATTATTATTATCTGCTGATGTTGCAGTACGGACCTGTGCCCATTGTTCCGGAAACGCCCTTTAATGTGGATGTGCCGGTAGCCGAAATGTCACTGGAACGAGGAACATACGATGAATGCGTATTGAAATCCGTAAATGGATGTCTCTGGCCATTCAGTTCGTGCCACTGGAAGTAGAAAGTTCAACGGTTGTGACGCTTCCTACCCAATGGGCCGCTTACGCTACTTTGTCAAGAATTACATTGTATGCAGCCAGTCCGTGGTATAACGGCAATAAGTTTTTATGCTGACTGGCAGCGGACAAGTGACGGCGCAAACTTTTTATATCGCAGGAAAATGATAATTCGAAATGGGGAGTGTCTGCCGCTTATTCAAAATACATTATTGATTCAAATAAATTTGAGTTGTATTGGACTCCCAAAAGAAATAGATAGCAAGGATCTGCCCACTAATGAAGAATTTATCAAAGAGATAGATCCGGATTATTATGAGCCTTATCCAAAGGGAGCAGCCGGTATCGACCATTACCGTTCGTTGACTTATACATTCAGTGGTGAAATTCCTGTGATGATTAATCCTGAATTTATCTATTCCTGTCAAATGCCGACAGGTGATGCCCCATTGGTGGCTGCTGCACCTTTCAAATTAGGTGGATGGGGTGGCTTGAATCTCGTACAGGACTTGATTGATGCTTACCAAATGGTGGACGGACAAGATATCAATGAATCCAGTCAGGACTATCCTTATCCGGATGCCAGCGTTAATTTTGAAAGAATTGGCGGCGCTAACCAAACTTTCTCTGGCTTTACACTTCTGGCGAGCACTGCTAGAATGTATAACAATCGCGAACCTCGTTTTTATGCAACGATAGGCTTTTGCCATTCATTCTGGCCAGGCACTTCTTCTTCGGAGAATCAGTACAAGAATATTGAGGTTACTTATTATTCCGACGGATATGCTTCCGCTAATCCGGATCATCCTGAAGATTATAATCGTACAGGCTATACTTGTGTCAAATATAGACATTTGGAAGATGAGATGAAAAAGGGTACGGTCAAAGCTAAATATTTCCCGGTTTTCCGGTATGCGGAAACATTGCTGAATTATGTGGAGGCTATTAATGAGTTGAAAGAACCTTATACGCTGGAGATGCCTAACGGCAGTCAAGTGACAGTGGAACATAATACAGGCTGATATTGTGAAGTATTTCAATCTGATTCGTCATCGTGCCGGTCTGCCCGGAATTACTGAGGCTGTTGCTGCCGACAGGAATAAGGTCCGTGAACTGATTAAGCATGAACGCAGAATAGAGTTTGCTTGCGAAGGACGTCGTTATCACGACTTGCGCCGTTGGGAGATGCTATGGAGGCATACAATCGTCCTATCTCCGGTTGCAACGTCAAAGCAAGAAGCAATGAACGTCAGAAATTCTACACAACAACTATTTTGAACGATAAATTGACACGGCGTTCATTCTCGTACAAACACTATTTCTATCCTATACCTAAGAGTGTGTTGGATAAAAATAAAAACCTCGTGCAAAATCCGGAATGGAGATAAACCTATATAATCAAAAAAATATGAAACTAATTAGAACTATTTATACGTTGGGGCTACTTGTAGGATTATTTGCATCCTGTAGTAAAGAGAGCCCTTTGGATGGTGAACAATACTACAAACAAGTTTATATTGTAGGTGCCTATGAAGTGGTACAGCAATTTGATGTGGCGTATGGCGATGGTCCACAAAATGCGTATGTTGCCGTTGCTACGGGAGGTAGCCAGAATATCGACCGGAATGTGGAAGTCGTCTTGACTCACAATGACGCTACCATCGAATGGTACAATAATAAGTATATGTTGGATGCCCCATTAAAATATCAGAAGTTGGGTGATCAATTTTGCAGTTTTCCGTCAATGAGCACGACCATTAAAGCGGGCGATGTATATAGTCGGTTGCCATTTACTGTCGAAACTTCCGGATTGGATTGTGATAAACTTTATGCGTTGACTTTCAAAATTGAGTCAGTATCCGATTACGTGAAACAACCTAAGGATACAGTTCTCATAATGAATCTCAATTTAACGAATGACTTTTCAGGGATTTATCAGATGGTAGCCATCAGATATACGTTGACTGACAATGATGAAGAACTGACTCCTTCTTCCGTTAATATGCAGCGTACGTTGAAGGCAGTGAATAAAAAATCAGGCTCGTTTCTTTAATGTTACGCAGAATTCAGATCTTTCACCAACTGGAAACATTACATCTGAAGATTATTTCAACTCAATTGATAACAACGGTGTGACGTTTACACGTCAACCGGACGGTACTTTCACAGTGGCTGGCTGGAAGAATCTTCCGGTTTTCTAACGGGACCGTTAGTTTTGAGGATGGCACATTTACATTTTGTTACGATTACGAGTCCGGTGGAAAGAGGTATCGCCTGAGAGGTACAATGACGAAGTAATCGATAGGTATTTTTATATAGGTAGTAAATGCAGGGGATGAGATGATTGAACTTGTCTCCTGCGTTTGATTATATGACTTCAGATGTGTTCTATTCGGTATAAAATCGTGCAAAGATGCTCATTATTGAGTCATTTCAATGAATATGATCTAAAGTTCGACCTAATTGCACGATTTCTAGTCCTTTATTTTTTATTGAAGTCTTATTTTTGCTGATGTAAATATGAATCATTTTATTTATTAGGGATAAATAGTTCAATAGGTTTGGATATACCAAAGAAAAACAAATTAGTATGAAGATAAAGAAGATTGTAAATTTAATGATGGGCTTGTCATTTTCACTATGCATATTTGCCCAGGACGACTGGCAACGTGTTTGGAGTGATGAATTTAATGCAGATGGTCCTTTGAACTCTTCTGTATGGAACTTTGAGCAAGGATATGCGCGTAATGAAGAAAGCTCAATGGTACCAATCCGACAATGCAGTTTGCAAGAATGGGCTGTTGATAATAGAAGCCCGGAAAGAGCAGAACCGTAAAAATCCTCTTTATGTATCCGGAAGTAATGATTGGCGGAAGAAGAGAGAATATCTTGACTATACCTCTTCTTCAGTAACTACTGCCGGAAAGAAAGAGTTTCTGTATGGGCGTTTTGAGATAAAGGCTCGTATTCCTGTGGCAAAAGGAGCATGGCCTGCTATCTGGACATTGGGAAGTAATATGGAATGGCCTTCATGTGGTGAGATAGATATCATGGAATATTATCAGATTAAAGGAACACCACATATCTTAGCCAATGCTGCTTGGGGAACAGACCGTCAATGGCATGCAAAATGGGACAGTCAGGCTACTCCTTATTCGCATTTCACTGACAAAGATCCCGATTGGGCATCTAAGTTCCATATCTGGCGCATGGACTGGGATGAAGAGGCTATAAATAGATTATGTGCGGGTTTATCAGAAAGAGAAAAAAATTGTTTCTGGTAAGGTTTGGAGAGATACGGAGGAAATGTGATTAATGCAATGTAATCATGGTGGAGGCGTTTTTATCATGAAGGAAAATATTATTGGTTCGGTGAACATCGCCCCGATTCGGGCTTTGTGACCGAAAAAGGGATCAATTGTTATTCATCTACTGATTTGTTGAACTGGAACTATGAAGGAGTGGTGTTACCCATATCTGAAGCAAAAAGGGAATGATATTGAAAAAGGGTGCATCATGGAACGCCCGAAAGTTATTTATAATAATGCAGACCGGAAAATTCGTAATGTGGTTTCATCTGGAATTGAAAGGCCGGGGGTTATGGACCGGCCCGTGCTGCCGTCGCTGTCAGTGACTCACCAACTGGACCTTATTGTTTTATTCGTTCGGCTCGTGTAAATTCGGGAGTATCTATCCATTGAATATGACGAAGAAAGAGAAACGGATCAAATGGAATCTTTCAGAATATGAAAAATGGTGGACTCCGGAATGGTATGATGCAGTTGAAAAGGGAATGTTTGTGAAAAGAGATTTGGAAGGAGGACAAATGTCCCGTGATATGACTTTATTTGTGGACGATGACGGAAAGGCTTATCATATCTATTCCTCAGAAGATAACCTGACATTGCAGATTGCAGAATTGTCTGATGATTATCTTAGTCATACAGGCAAGTATATACGTATTTTCCCTGGTGGACACAATGAAGCTCCTGCTATATTTTAAAAAAGAACTTATCGGAATCTACTGGATGATAACTTATGTTCAGTTTGATGATAAAGGAGTCCCCTTTATAAAATGGATGGATAGGTGGAATTTTGATTAATATCGTATATATAGAAGCCGGCGGATATACTTTTCATATTTATTGCTTTCAGCAATAAATATTCTCTATGAGAAAGGGAAAATTCGGAAGATTATACATTTTGCGAAGAATGGTCTTTTTATATCCCTTTTTTGACGGATATTTGAACTCTTTTCTTTATGGTATAGGTTATCTTTGTGAGCGAATGATTTCACTGCGAGGTGATATGTCGGCAGAGAATAATGAGAAACATCAAAAATAATGAAATATATATGGTAAGAATGTTATTACTGGTAGTGGTTTGTATAGGGTTACTGCCAATACAAATGCGAAGCTCAGAAGAATAGTTATATTATTCGGGGAAGTGTGGAAGGATACGGACGGTAACCCTATCAATGCGCATGGCGGGGGACTTCTTTACCACGACGGTACTTACTACTGGTATGGAGAATATAAAAAGGGCAAAACGATTTGGCCTGATTGGGCTACATGGGAGTGTTATCGTACAGATGTGTCGGGAGTAGGCTGCTATTCTTCCAAAGATTTACTGAACTGGAAGTTTGAGGGCATTGTGCTGCCGGCAGTCAAAGAGGACCCGAACCATGACCTGCATCCGTCGAAGGTTTTGGAACGTCCGAAAGTGATTTATAATAAAAAGACAGGTAAGTTCGTGATGTGGGCACATGTAGAGAGTGCCGATTACAGCAAAGCGTGTGCGGGTGTAGCTGTCTCTGATTTTCCAAACGGACCATTCACTTACTTGGGAAGTTTCCGACCGAATAATGCGATGAGCCGTGACCAGACAGTTTTTGTCGATGATGACGGACGTGCCTACCAATTCTATTCTTCAGAAAATAACGAAACCATGTATATCAGTCTCCTGACAGACGATTACCTGAAACCAAGCGGACGCTTTACACGCAATTTCATCAAAGAATCCCGTGAAGCTCCGGCAGTGTTTAAGCATAAGGGCAAATATTATATGTTAAGTTCCGGCTGCACCGGCTGGGACCCGAATGTAGCGGAAATCGCAGTGGCGGATTCCATCATGGGTACATGGAAAACGATAGGTAATCCTTGTACGGGTCCGGATGCAGACAAGACTTTCTATGCGCAGAGTACATACGTACAACCGGTTATCGGAAAGAAGAATGCCTATATTGCCATGTTTGACCGCTGGAAAAAGAAAGACCTCGAGGATTCGCGCTATGTCTGGTTGCCTGTATTGATAAAAGACGGAGCTATTACCATCCCATGGCATGAAAAGTGGGATTTGACCGTCTTTGACAAACAGAAGAAATCTGACAAATACAAGAAATCTGACAAACAGAAAAAATAAACCATGAAACGGACACTGTTGCTTACTTTTTTACTACTATCTGTTTCTGCCTTATGCTTTTCGCAAAAACTGGTGGAAGTTGCCAAAGGATATAGTTGTACATCTGTCAATACAACGATATTCCGCAATAATTCATTGGTAACGCATGGGGATGAGCAGTATATCAGCTATTATGATGCTGAAGGTTATCTTGTATTGGGAAAACGTAAACTGAATTCGGAACTGTGGACATTGCACCGTACACAATATCGTGGAAATGTGAAAGATGCTCATAATATCATCAGTATAATGGTGGACGGAGAAGGGTATCTGCACGTTTCTTTTGACCACCATGGACATAAGTTGAATTACTGCCGGAGCATTGCTCCCGCTTCTTTGGAATTGGGAGAGAAAATGCCAATGACCGGAGTAGATGAAGGCAATGTTACTTATCCGGAATTTTACCCTCTGACAGACGGGGATTTGTTGTTTGTCTACCGTTCCGGTTCTTCCGGACGTGGAAATCTGGTGATGAACCGTTATTCATTGAAAGACCATAAATGGGCCCGTGTACAGGATGTCCTGATTGATGGTGAAGACAAACGAAATGCTTACTGGCAGCTATATGTTGACGAGCAAGGAACGATTCACCTTTCCTGGGTATGGCGTGAAACCTGGCAGGTGGAGACCAACCATGATCTTTGCTACGCGCGTTCTTTTGATAACGGAGTGACTTGGTATAAGTCGGATGGTGAACAATATAAACTTCCGATTACAGCTTCGAATGCAGAGTATGCTTGTCGTATTCCACAAAAACTCGGAATTGATAAACCAGACAAGTATGAGTGCAGACGCTGGTGGCAATCCTTATATTGCCACTTATTGGAGGAGTTCGGACAGTGAAGTCCCTCAATATCGCATTGTCTGGAATGACGGGAAGACATGGCATAATCGTCAGGTGACAGACCGCAAGACTCCGTTTACACTGAAGGGAGGAGGCACTAAGATGATTCCTGTTGCCCGTCCGCGTATTGTGGTAGAGGATGGAGAAATCTTCTATATTTTCCGTGACGAAGAGCGGGGCAGCCGTGTCTCAATGGCGCATACTGCTGATGTTGCCAACGGTAAGTGGATAGTCACCGACCTGACGGATTTTTCCGTAGATGCCTGGGAACCGTCCCATGACACGGAATTGTGGAAGAAGCAGCGGAAACTCAATCTCTTTGTACAGCACACTTGTCAAGGCGACGGTGAACGCACGGCGGAAATTGAACCTCAAATGATATATGTACTGGAAGCGAATACGAATACAAAAAAATAAAGATATGAAGAAATTGTATGCAACTCTTTTTTTTTCCGCACTGGTGGTAGGCTGTGCGGTGTGTGCCGGTTGCACAACCAAGAAAGTTTCATCTTCGGCAGAAGTGGTTGACATTATTCATAAAGTCAATGGCTACTGGCAGACAAACCATCCGGAACACGGGCGTTCTTTCTGGGACAATGCCGCTTATCATACCGGAAACATGGAGGCGTACTTCCTGACCAACAAACCGGAATACTTGGAATACTCAAAAGGATGGGTGGAACATAATGAGTGGAAAGGCGCTAAATCGGATCATAAAGCCAACTGGAAGTACAGTTATGGCGAAAGCAATGATTATGTACTGTTCGGCGATTATCAGATTTGTTTTCAAACCTATGCCGATTTATATAATTTGGAGCCGGATACACAAAAAATAGCCCGTGCCCGCGAAGTAATGGAGTATCAGATGAGTACACCTAACCGTGATTATTGGTGGTGGGCGGATGGTTTATATATGGTAATGCCTGTGATGACCAAACTATATAATATCACAAAAAATCCACTTTACCTGGAGAAACTGCATGAATACCTCGCTTATGCAGACAGTATCATGTATGATGAAGAAGCCGGACTTTACTATCGCGATGGAAAATACGTATACCCCAAGCACAAAAGTGTGAATGGTAAAAAGGATTTCTGGGCACGTGGTGATGGCTGGGTACTGGCGGGGCTGGCGAAAAGTCTTGAAAGACCTTCCGGAAACAGATAAAGTATCGCCAGGAATATATAGACCGTTTCCGTACATTGGCAAAATCTGTTGCGGCCTGTCAGCAACCTGAAGGGTATTGGACGCGTAGTATGCTCGATGCGCAGCATGCACCAGGACCCGAAACAAGTGGTACGGCATTCTTTACGTACGGTCTGCAATGGGGGGTCAATAACGGTTTCCTTGACTCCGCCCATTATCAACCTGTAGTTGAGAAGGCATGGAAATATTTGTCAACAGTTGCTTTACAGCCCGACGGAAAGATCGGTTATGTGCAACCCATCGGCGAGAAAGCCATACCGGGGCAAGTCGTAGATGCTAATTCTACTTCAAACTTCGGAGTCGGTGCTTTCCTGCTGGCTTAGCTTTTGTGAAAGGGTACGTTATCTGGAATCACTTATTCAGCATTAAACTCATATAAGGTTGTAGTGCCTGAAATATTCTTCCTGTCAGCTCACTGATATTTATTGGTATATGTGCGCCGGGCAAACGTTCGGTGCTATACATACATTTGCCATTACACAGATAGTAATAGCCATTATTTACTGACAATTGTTTATCTGATACTTCCAGTTGCATTTCGTCCTCAGGAAAAGCGGAGGCATACAGTTGCAGCACTTCTTTGGCATTGATGATTCGCGCCATCCCCAACGGATATTGCGTCTGTTCTTTCTCCGGAGGAAGCAACTGAGTCATGTGCCTGCATCCAGTAAATTGCTTGATATGGTGCAACAAACTGTGCTCGGCATCTTTGGTTTCTGCAAAAAGCTCGCTGATAATTAATTGCTTATCTCTTCTGTATACAATAGCCAATCCATTGATTTGATTCTCTGATCTGGCAGTAACCAAAATTCCGTCACTGAGGATAAGGTCCGCCATGACTACTTGAAAATCCTCAAAGGAGTGCTGGATGCAGCAAGTGCGTCCGGAAAGTTTGCTGTTTAGATATTCGTAAACTTCTTTCTGACATCCGATTTCAGAGGTGACTGTTATTTCTTTAGACGGAATAAATTCCGGTACGGTAATCTCTTTAACCGAATATTGGAATACGGAAGCATATCCCATCCGGTTGTTCACTTTGCACCATTCGGCTTCCAGATCGAGACATTCCTGTATACGGTTGGAAGTGAGAGGAACATATTCATAATTAGTATAGGTCCGGCGGAATTTATTGAGGTGGTTCCGTTTAGCTTGGAATTTCTTACCCGCCAATGTGGCAAGATCGGTCCGAAGATACAGGTAATCGGCATAATCTCTGTCCGCTTCGAAATGAAACTTATCAGGCATTATGGCTTCCAAGTCAGCGCGCATGCCTGCGCATACTCCGAGCATACAGAAGCGTTCACCTTCACGGTTGGCATCTTCTATCATATCCTCCAGCACTTTCTTTAAGTCTCCGTTCCCGACTGGCATCATATATACCAATTTTTCTCCTGCCCAGAATTTCAGTATCAGGAAACCGTCCTGTACTGCAAACTTGGTGTCGTAAAGGAAACGCCAACTACAGAGATTGGAGAATGAAAGGTCACAGTTGCGTCGAGGACTATGCTGTGTATAAGATGTAATGAGCTCTTTATCTTTAAGTTCGATGTCTTTAAATGATATCATATCGTCGTTTTCGTTAGTTTGAATATAAAGAATAACAAAGATAAGGAGAAATTGTTATAGCAACCCTAATAATCGCAAAATAGTCGGCGTAAGTAGGGCGGTGAAAATACCATTCAGTGTAAGTCCAAGACTGGCGTAAGCTCCGTATTTGCTACTGATATCCATGGCGGT
>VOFG01004668.1_pt1 | contig 61608 bp, 113 predicted proteins | sample 5384171 | NCBI WGS metagenome assembly VOFG01 (sample SAMN12384726, study PRJNA508395) | human gut metagenome | isolation source: healthy gut F | host: Homo sapiens
TGTGTCTGTGACATTCTGTCAAATACATTATCGGCGACAATCTCAATATTGTCAGAAGAAATCCCCTGCTTCTTAACCAGCTCATGCACATACTCAGGATTGTTACTATGAAATCTTTCAGACATATATCTTCACCAGCAAATCTGCTGGCACCTCAGATACCATGCGGACTCCTCTACAACATATTCTTTATTCTTCTTCTTTCCCTTACCTTTAGAAAAAGCAATGATATAACATGCTTTACCTGTGAACTGCTCGTACTGGTTATCATTATGAGGTTACCTTTCTGCCATGCATTACTTAGAAAGTAACGCACTTATATTAAATTCATAATCATTAATATCCTTAGTCATGGCAAGTGCTTCATCAATATCATAATCAACAAACTTACCATCCTTGTATGCTACAAGTCTGTTACTCTTTCCTTCAGCAAGAAGATCAACCGCATAAGCACCCATAATAGACGCATACATTCTGTCCTTACATGTTGGTGAACCACCACGCTGCATGTATCCTAAAATTGTAGCTCTTGTCTCAATACCTGTTGCAACTTCAATTCTTCTTGCCATTCCTGTAGAATGTCCGATACCTTCAGCATTAATAATAGATGGTGTTTCTTGCCCTTCTTTCTTCCTTCTATAATATGATTAATAAGAGCCTGCTCATCATTATCATATCTTTCCGGAAGGAGGATATCCTCTGCACCATTGGCAATACCACACCACAATGCTATATATCCTGCATTTCTTCCCATAACCTCGATAATACTGCATCTTTCATGTGATGTAGATGTATCTCTTATCTTATCAATAGCTTCCATTGCTGTATTAACAGCAGTATCAAATCCAATAGTATAATCTGTACATGCAATATCAAGATCAATTGTTCCCGGAAGTCCGATAGTATTAATTCCCTGTCTGCAAAGCTTCTGTGCACCTCTGAAAGAACCATCTCCACCGATTACAACTATACCGTCAATTCCATGCTTTCTGCATACTTCAGCACCTCTCTTCTGACCTTCTTCAGTCATGAATTCCATGCATCGTGCTGTATAGAGGACTGTTCCACCACGCTGGATAATATCAGCAACGCTTCGCTTGTCCATATCAATTATCTCATCATTAAGAAGTCCGTTATAGCCCTTCTGAATACCCTTGACCTTAAGTCCCTTATTCAAAGCAGTTCTTACAACTGCACGGATAGCAAAGCATTCATGCCTGGAGCATCTCCACCACTTGTTAATACGCCGATTGTTTTAATTTCCTTTGCCATAACTTCCCCTTTCTTATCTCTTAATATTACTTTCTGCTTTTTATGTTACCACATTATAAAAGAAAAATCTTCTTTTTTGATAATTTTTACCAATGTTAATTAAAATTTATGTTGTAGCAACATTTTTCTCACCATATTTACTCTTAAGAATATAAAGCAGGTCTGATGTCACCTTCACGCACTGACTCTGTGGAAGCGCTATTCTCTGTTTTTCTGCCACACAATATATTGTGACTGTGTCTTTACCGTCCGATTCTTTGAAAATATCAGTAAGCTCATCCCTGTGTGTCTCATACTCAGCAAGACTGTCAAACCTAAGCCACAATCTTCTTGGAACACTGTCAAAGCTCACAACACTGTCTGCCGTAAGTCTTGCTGGTTTGTCGGCATCTGCCTGTATTCTTCCCGTAACAAATACCTTGTTGGTCGTATCAAAAAGTCTTTTATATTTTTGATAATTTCTTGCAAACATGATTACCTCAACGCTTCCAACAAAATCTTCTATTGTAAGGTACGCCATCTGCTGGCCTGAACCGGTAGTAATAACCTTAATGTTACTTATAAGGCACCTATCGTCTGCTTTGAACCGTTCATAAGCTTTGCCTGTCCGGTTTCCTCATCAATAAGAAAATCTGTACTTCTCGCAGAAATATGCTTCTCCCACATACCAGTATATTCATCCAGCGGATGTCCTGTTACATATACACCGAGAACTTCTTTTTTTTTTCCCGTTCAAGCAGATCCTCCTTTTCAAACTCCTGAATATCAGGCACTTTCATTTCAAGGCTCTGTTTATCCTCTTCACTTACGAAATCAAATAGTGACATTTGTCCTGAAATAGCATCTTTATTCTGCTTAACAGCACTATCAATCATTCTCTCATAGACATTCATCATGCCCCGTCTTGTATTACCAAATGTGTCAAATGCACCTGCAAGTATAAGATGTTCCACTGTTCTCTTATTAATTACCCCTGCCATCCTTGTAATAAAATCCTGCATGGAGTGAAAATCGCCATTATTGGTTCTTTCTTCAATGATCGCAGTAATTGTAGGTCTTCCCATACTCTTTACCGCATTAAATCCAAACCTTATGTTCTTACCTTCAACACCGAACTCAGCAACTGATTTATTGACATCAACAGGAAGAATACTAATTCCCATCTCTCTAGCTGCAAGAATATATTCTGCGACCTTACTTGTTTTATCAGTTACACTTGATATCAGCCATGCCATATACTGTACAGGAAAATGTACTTTCAGATATGCTGTCTGATATGCCACAACCCATAGCATGCCGCATGTGATTTGTTAAATGCATATTTTGCAAAGTCCTTCATCTCATCATATATCTTATTGGCAGTCTGTTCACTTATGCCATTCTTAATACAGCCTGGTACTCCGTTAGCCTCATTACCGTATACGAAATTCTGACGTTCCTGCTCCATTACATCAAGCTTTTTCTTAGCCATTGCTCTTCGCACATTATCACTACCGCCCCACGAATATCCGGCAAGGTCACGGACAATCTGCATAACCTGCTCCTGATAAACCATACAGCCATATGTCGGCTCTAAGATTGACTCTAACTGCGGGCATTCATAGGTTATGTTTCCCGCGTTCTCTTTTCCTTTAATATACTGTGGTATGAAATCCATTGGTCCCGGTCTGTAAAGCGATATACCGGCAATTAAATCCTCTAAACAATCCGGTTTTAACTCTTTCATGAAGTTTTTCATTCCGCCACTCTCTAACTGGAATATACCTGCACATTTGCCCTGACTTATACATTCAAATACAGCCTTATCGTTATATGGTATATTATCCACCGAAAATGCAGGGTCAATCTGCTGTTCACATTTTTCAGTCTGTTGGATTACAGTTAAGTTTCTAAGACCTAAAAGTCGAATTTTAACAGTCCCAAATGTTCCAAAGTAGGACCTTCAAACTGCGTAACCTTAACATTATCTGCTCCAACTGCAACCGGAACATACTCTCCAACATCCTTCTGACTGATAAGAACACCTGAGGCATGAACTGAAGCATGCCTTGGCAGTCCTTCAAGTCTCTTTGCTTTATCTATAAGATCTCTCACTGTCTCATCAGCTTCATACAATGCCTTAAACTCAGCATTTGGCTTAATGTCCCTGTCTGCGTCACCATTCATTGCACTGTCAATCGTAACACCAACCTTCTGTGGTATCATCTTCGCAATGTTATCAACCATCGCATATGGAAGATCCATAACCCTTCCGACATCTTTAATAACGGCTCTTGCTTGCCATAGTTCCAAATGTGATTATCTGGCACACACATTCTTTACCATATTTTTCTATAACATAATCAATAACCTTCTGTCTGCCTTCTGGTGCAAAGTCCACGTCAATATCGGGCATGGACACACGCTCCGGATTCAGGAATCGTTCAAATACAAGATTGTATTTAACAGGGTCAAGCGTTGTTATTCCAAGACAGTATGACACAAGACTTCCTGCCGCCGAGCCTCGTCCGGGTCCAACCGGAATATCATGTGTCTTGGCATAATGAATGAAATCCCACACGATCAGGAAATAATCTACATATCCCATTGAATAGATAACTGACAACTCGTAAGAAAGTCTCTGGAATATATCATTCGAATCCTCTGCCCTTTTTATAACAACATCATTTTCTGTCTGCAACTATTGATGCTTTTGCCTGCTCTATAATATCTTCAACGCATACATCTGCGGTCTTGTCCGGATATCTCTTCTTTAATCCCTCATAACATAAAGCATTAAGATACACCCATGAATTCTTTCCATATTCTTCAGGCACATCAAATGCTGGTAGCTTTGTAACTCCGAACTCTATCTCAACATTACATCTTTCTGCTATCTTATGAGTGTTCTCAACTGCTTCCGGTACGTATTTGAACAACTCCGCCATCTCTTCCTCTGACTTTAAATAGAACTGTCCACCCTCATATCGCATCCTGTTTTCATCAGAAAGCTTCTTGCCTGTCTGTATACACAATAATATATCATGTGCATCTACATCATCTGCATAGGTATAATGAACATCATTCGTACATACCAGTTCAATTCCGGCCTCATTATGCATACGCATAAGCTGTGGATTGACATAGTGCTGTTCTGCTATTCCGTGATCCTGTAATTCAAGAAAGAAATTTCCCTTTCCAAATATATCCTGAAGTTCAAGTGCGGCATCTCTTGCAGTCTCATACATGCCTCTTGACAGATATCTCTGCACCTCACCTGCAAGGCACGCACTCGTAGCAATAATTCCCTCGTGATATTCCCTTAGCACTTCCTTGTCTACTCTCGGCTTATAGTAAAAGCCTTCTGTAAACCCCTTTGAGACTATCTTCATAAGATTCTGATATCCGGTGTTATTCTCTGCCAATAATACAAGGTGATTATATTTATCCTCACTCTGTCCTGCGCCTTTATCAAACCTTGACCCCGGAGCTACATACACCTCACAGCCAAGAACAGGCTTGATTCCTGCCTTCTTAGCCGCCTCGTAAAATTCAATAACACCATACATCACACCATGGTCTGTTATTGCAAGGCTGTCCATGCCAAGTTCCTTTGCCCGTTTAGTAATCTCTTTTATCTTACTGGAGCCATCCAGCAATGAATATTCAGTATGCACATGCAAATGTGTAAAACTCATAGCATCTCCTCCTATGTAAAAAAATATAACATATTTTCGTTTATTAATCAGCAATTTTATGATATTCTATATTTAATTATTAATGTAAAGGGAGTTGTATTATGTTAATATCTGCTATTCCGTAGGCGGCCAATTTCAATTGAAATATCCATAGATAATGTCAGCTACGAGATGCCTTCCTCTGTTGTTGCATCCAAGAATGGCTACATTCTCATAGCGCCTTTACATCAAAAGGTGCTGTAATAGATTTTTCTTCTTATAAGGATATTTTATTTAATCTTTATACCATAGACCCAGCAACAAAGAACCGTGTAGTCTGGAAGAATATTAACATAGAAACTATCACTTATAAATCAACCGGTTTCGCATCTGCTTACTACAAAATCTCGACCAATGTTTTTGCCAGCATTGCCTCTGAATGCGACAGAAGATTTAATCAGCGCATTTCAACCATGGCTTTGGGACATATCTCATCAGATACCACAGAAGCTGATATTCCGGTAACGTTAATTGATGTCAGTGATAAAGGACTTTCATTTTCGACCAGCAACGAACTATTATATAACTATAATAATACGTATATAACATTTTCAGATCAGGCAAACGGAAAGCAGTTTAACTTTCATTTTAAATGTTTTATCATACGCAGCCAGTTGTATGGAGAACGCTACATTTATGGATGTATTATCCCAACTCCGTCCCGTGAATATCTTACATATGTTTTCTTAAAAAAATTGAATTCAGAATCAGTTCTGCTAAAGAACAGTCTGAACAGACCGCTCTTAAAGATGCTGCTGACGTTGCTTCACAATCTATTGAAAGCACTTCGTCAGGATATCATTCACACATATCTGAAAAGAATAAGCGTTGATATAAGGGGCATATCACAATGTGATATGCCCCTTTATTATTAATCATCTTCTTTTTTTCTTTAGCTGTATCATCAGATGCATTATCGTCTGAATGACTGCCAATATTCTTCCATATATCGCTTTCCGGCTCACCACTAACTGTCGATGAATAGCTTCCATCTTCATTAAATGTTACGCTTTCTGCCACTTTCTCTGATGTTGAGAATAATGAAGTATCAACCGGTTCAGGTATTCCCTTTGCCTCTCTGAATATCTTCATGAATTCCTTGCCTGTGATAGTCTCATGGTCATACAGATATCTTGCAAGCTGATCCATTACTTCTCTGTTCTCTCTTATAATCTGCTTAGCCTCTTCATAACATGACGCAATAAGCTTCTTTACCTCGTCATCAACCTCTGCCTCAGTTGCCTGTGCACAGTTCATAGATGCTCTTCCGCTAAGATATTCATCTTCAACTGTTGATAATGCAACAAGTCCGAATCTGTCTGACATACCATATCTTGTAATCATTGTCTTGGCAAAAGGTTAGTTGCTTTTCTTGATATCATCATAAGCACCATTAGTAACTGAACCAAATACAACTTCTTCTGCGGCACGTCCACCAACAAGTGATATAAGGTCTGTCATAAGTTCATCCTTAGTCTCAAGATGCTTCTCTTCCTCTGGGAAGTTAAGCACATAACCAAGTGAACCATTAGTATGAGGTATAATAGTAATCTTCTGGACCGGATCAGAATTATTCTTGATAGCTCTTATAAGGGCATGTCAATCTCATGGTAAGCAACAACCCGCTTTTCCTTCTTGCTAAGAACTCTTTCCTTCTTCTCTTACCTGCTACAACTGTATCAAAAGCACCAAGAAGGTCCTTCTGGGTAACAACATTTCTTCCATTCTTAACTGCCGCAATAGCGGCTTCATTAATGATATTGGCAAGGTCTGAACCAACAAGACCGCTTGTTGCCATTGCAATCTCATCAAAATCAACTGTATCGTCCATAAGCACATCCTTAGAATGTACCTTAAGAGTCTCAATTCTTCCCTTCTTATCAGGTCTGTCAACGGTAATTCTTCTGTCGAGACGACCTGGTCTAAGTAAAGCCTTATCAAGTACTTCCGGTCTGTTAGTTCTTTGCCAGAATGAATATTCCCTTAGATGAATCAAAACCATCCATCTCTGCAAGTAACTGGTTCAATGTCTGCTCACGCTCGTCATTGCCACCGCCATACTTGGAATCTCTGCTCTTACCAATAGCATCAATCTCATCAATAAATATAATACATGGAGCCTGCTTAGTTGCTTCCTTGAACAAATCTCTTACTCGTGATGCACCAACACCAACGAACATCTCTACAAAATCAGAACCTGCAAGTGAGAGAAGAACGGTACATCTGCCTCACCGGCTACAGCCTTAGCAAGAAGCGTCTTACCTGTTCCCGGAGGTCCTACTAAAGTGCACCCTTAGGAAGCTTTGCACCAATCTTGGCATATTTCTCAGGGTAATGTAAGAAATCAACAATCTCTGTAAGTGATTCCTTAGCTTCATCCTGACCTGCAACATCCTTGAATGTAACACCTGTCTTTTCTGGACATATACTTTGGCGTTGCTCTTTCCAACGCCCATTCCGCCCATCATTCCACCATTCTTAGCAATTCTTCTATATACAAATGCAAAGATTATATATGAATAAAAATGGCAGTACATATGCAAGCAGAAATTCTACAATTGAAGAACTCGAATCCGGAATATATCCTTCAAACTCAATACCCTTTCTCTTAAGAAGTGGTACAAAAGAGTATCATCATTAACATACCCTGTATAATATGTGTATGAAACTCCTGCTATGCCAGACTGTTTCTCCTCTTCAACAGGTGTAATAAAATTCTGTCCTGCTCTAATGCTACTTTCTTTACCTTATCTTCATCAATCATCTGCATGAACTGGTCGTAGCTTATCTCCTTGTAAGTTGCATTCCTAAACATATTGCTAAGAAGCGTAAAGTCCGATAAATGTTACAACTGCCGCTATAATAATGAATATTATAAGGTTAACATTCTTTGGCTTCTTGTTATTATTGTTGTTATTATGATTATTGTTGCGGTTATCGTTATTATTATAACCATTGTCATAACCGTTGTTGTTATAATTATCCATACTCTTCTCCTGATATGATACTGTACTTATCTTAAGCATTTCCAAATAAGTCTGTTTTCATTATAAAGAAGGAAAAAATATAAATCAACCAAAATCTAAGTGTTTAATAAGATGTTTATATTTACTTTATATTCTTAGTTTTTTTCTTTAAACTATGGAAATTTGTAATACAGGGCTGTATAATATTGCATATTTTTTGATTACACATTCAGATTGGAGGAAAAGATGGCTGTTAAATATGTATTTGTAACAGGTGGTGTTGTTTCCGGTTTAGGAAAAGGTATCACTGCCGCATCTTTAGGCAGACTGCTTAAAGCCCGTGGTTTTTCTGTAACCATGCAGAAGTTTGACCCTTATATTAATATTGATCCAGGTACTATGAACCCTATCCAGCACGGAGAAGTTTTCGTAACTGACGATGGTGCTGAGACAGACCTTGACCTTGGTCACTATGAAAGATTTATTGATGAGAGCCTTAATAAGAATTCTAATGTAACTACCGGTAAAGTATACTGGTCTGTATTACAGAAGGAACGCCGTGGAGATTTCGGTGGAGGCACAGTCCAGGTAATCCCTCATATTACTAATGAAATAAAGAGCCGTTTTTTTCAGAGATTATTCAACTGATGAAACTAAGATTGCAATTATAGAAGTTGGTGGTACTGTTGGAGATATCGAGAGTCAGCCTTTCCTTGAGGCAATCAGACAGTTCCAGCATGAAGTCGGACATGAGAACGCAATTCTTATTCACGTAACACTTATTCCTTATCTTAAAGCATCTGGTGAGATGAAGACTAAGCCAACTCAGGCAAGTGTTAAGGAACTTCAGGGAATGGGAATCCGTCCGGATATTCTTGTGTGCCGTACCGAACATCCACTTGAGGCTGGTATCAAGGATAAGATAGCACTTTTTCTGTAATGTACCTAAGTCTCATGTACTTCAGAACTTAGATGTTGAGATTCTTTTTATGATGCACCTCTTGCGATGGAAGAAGAACATCTTGCACAGGTAGCATGTGAATGTTTACACCTTGACTGTCCAGAACCAGACCTTGATGAATGGAGAGCGATGTGCAAGGCTGGAAGAATCCTACTAAGAAGGTAACTGTTGCATTAGTCGGTAAATATATCCAGCTTCATGATGCTTATATCAGTGTTGTAGAAGCATTAAAGCATGGTGGGTATATAATTCATGTGATGTAACTATCAAATGGATTGATTCAGAAACTGTAACTCCTGAAACTGCTGATGAGCTTCTTCTCTGACGTATCTGGCATATTAGTTCCAGGTGGATTCGGTGACAGAGGTACAGAAGGAAAGATTGAAGCTATCCGTTATGCCAGAGAACATAATATTCCATTCTTAGGATTGTGTCTGGGAATGCAGACTTTCAATTGTTGAATTTGCAAGAAATGTTATAGGATATGACGACGCACACAGTGTTGAACTTAATCCTAACACAACTCACCCTGTTATACATCTTATGCCAGACCAGGAAGGCATTGATGATATCGGCGGTACATTAAGACTTGGTTCTTATCCTTGTGTACTTGATAAAACAAGCAAAGGCTTATGAACTCTATGGCGAAGAGCTTATACATGAACGTCACAGACACAGATATGAAGTTAATAATGATTACAGAAAAGTTCTTACTGAGAATGGTATGATGCTTTCAGGAATATCTCCTGACGGAAGAATTGTTGAGATGATAGAATTAAAGAATCACCCATGGTTTATTGCCACACAGGCTCATCCAGAGTTAAAGTCAAGACCTAATCGTCCACATCCATTATTCAGAGGCTTCATAACAGCAAGCACTTGAATATCAGAATAAAAACCATTAATTATATTATATATGATAACAGAAAAAAACATCACCTGACGAACCGACTTTCGTATCAGGTGATGTTTTTATTGCTTTTGCTTATAAAATTATTATTTATTAAGACCATTAAGAATCTTCTTAATTCTCTTAACTTCATCGTCTTCTAACTTCTGTGATTCACAAATAGAAGCAACCATATCAACAGCCTTTCCGTTGAACCAGAAATCAGCTTCTTCTTTTAAAAGCTGTCTTCTATATTCTTCTTCTGAACGAAGTGGATGAATGAAATTTGCCTTTCCTTTACGGTATGTATCAACAAATCTCTTGTCCTTCAACTTACCTGAAAGTAACAACTGTTGTTCTTGCGTAATCCTTACCATAATCGTCTCTTAACTGATCAATAAGTTCCTGTACAGGAATATCCTGTGGTGCTTCCCATATAAGCTTCATAATTAATGCTTCACATGGACTTAATTCATTAAAATGATTTCTGCTCATAAACCCTCCTTCGGCTCTTCCATAGATATACATATTCTATATTATACTGCCATTATTAATATTTTTCATCTGTATAATGAATAGTCGGATATGGATTTCACAATTGTATTACCGATAAACTGAATCCATCAACTTCCTTTTCTACAATAGTGAAATTCTGGGGAAGTCCGCACATATATGCTTTCATTTTCCCTTTCTCTAATCTATAAACTATTTTTGTCCAAAATGTCAAGCACACCTTGACCTGTAGCCTTGCCATATGCCTCTTTTAATGTCCATATTCTGAAGAATCTTTGATCACTATCGCACTCTTTAATCCATTCTGCTTCTGATACGTCAAAGAAGCGTTTTGCCAGATTCTGTCTACCTTTGCGGGCTTTTTCAATGTCAATTCCTACCGGTCTGTTGCCTATTACACACGCTACATAATTAGACGAATGTGAAATATTGAAAAAATTTCACAATTTGATGAAAAATAAGGTTTTCCTTGCGAATTATATGCTATTTCATAATCAAAGTACTGATTATTTTGCTTCAATCACAGAAATAATATCCACCTTCTCATATAGATTTTCATCTGTTTTATAATCTCTTTCTCCTGTTTTTATAGACCATTTTCCTACCGCATAATTAAGAAGTAGGCCTGCCGTCACGGTTTGCAGCTTATTTTCACGCATTTTCATCTTATCAGCCTTAGCTTTCCTGTATTCCGGAATAAGCGAATATAGGCCTTTTCATATAACTTTTCATCAGTTAATGCATCTGTCGTTGTCACAAATATCATCATAATCATTCACCATCTATACACTTATTGTCTGTGCATCTGCCATATAACGCTTTGAGAACACGAATACTATATCACCTGATTTAATCAAAGTATCACCATTTCTTAACACTGCTTTGCAAGAATAAGTCCTCTTGGAAGACTAAGCTCGCATACCTTCTTTTCATTCCAGTTGTGGTCCTTAGTTATAATAAGCTTAATAAACTTAAGTTCCTTCTCCATAAGGTAATCTGTAGACTTTTAATAAGGCTGTACTGCTCAACGAAACCTGCAGATAAGATACCTGTTGGAATAGCGACCATTCCGACGCCAAGAAATGTAATGATAATACTGAACATTTTTCCAAGCACTGTCACAGGATAGATATCGCCGTAACCTACTGTAAGAAGTGTTGATACCGACCACCATATTCCTGAAAAATGCATTCTTAAACACTTCCGGCTGTGCCTCATGCTCCAGACTGTACATGCACAGTGATGATGCTATGATAAGCATCACAATGATGAATACAGAGGATAATATCTGGTCCCTTTCTTCGCCTTATTACCTCTGTTATAACATTTAACGCATCATAATATGAATTGACACGGAATATCCTTAGGATTCTTATAACCCTGAACATACGGAAAGCAACTGCTCCTGCCGGAAAAATACAGGCAGATAATTGGGCAGGAACGATAAAAGGTCAACAATACCGCTTCCTGAGAAGATGTATTTTATTCTCGCAATACCTGTACATTTATTAGGATACAGATATTCTGCCGTCCATACACGCAGTATGTATTCAATTGTAAAGCCGATAACTGTAATCCACTCTATAACATCTAACACAGGCTGGTACGGAATTGACTGTTCAAATGTATCAAATATCGCAATGAACAGGTTGATTATAATTGCAAAGCAGTTATCGCAATATCAAATGTACGGCTTGCAACATCACCCACATATCCAATCTGGATAATGTCAAATATACGTTTTTTCTTATTATTCACCGTATCCCATCCTCCTACTTAAGCATATACCACGGAAGCAAAGAATGCTCTTATATATTTTGCAAATGGCACATATGCCGTTATGTTAATGAATACCGGACATAATATAAGACACGCTATAAGAAGCACCGGTATTATTGAAATCATTGCATTGGCTCTCCTTACAGGTATTGCCACAAGCCATGCAAATAAAGTAACCGCTATTACATACACAACCATATGAAGTATATCTGCTGCCCCTTAAGTTGTCCTGCCACCGCAAGTGTTAACATTGCTGATACTGCAAAAAGTACACATGATAGGAATGCATACAACGGCTTTTCCTGCCACACGGTACATACGAGGCAGTGTTATAAATGTTCCGGAATTTTATCAAGATAATATTCCACGATTCCAAAAAGTCCGCCTATATATACAAGAATTATAAGTAATGCCCTTAACGGAAACTCTCCTGTCTTATCTTCAAGCTGTGTCCCATTATCCTGTACACCATCCAGCACCTTAAAATCAATTCTGAATGTGTCATCTCCGGATATGTATTCCTCGTACCCTTTTCTTATCTCTTCCTCTGCCTTTTCTGAATGCTTTTTTAAATATGTCTACAGAATTAACATAATTAACTGCAACCTCAGGCGAATATGCCTTAAACATAGCAGAAAAGAATATCTCATCTGTCATTGAGCTGACAAAATCTGACCTGCATATAATAAGCTCTATAATGTCTCTGTAGTCGCCACTGTCAAGCTTATCCTTAAGCCCGGTACCAACTACATAGCCACACTCTGTGTATTTATTCATTATATCCTGCTCAAGCTTTTCCTGCGATTCTGCTTCGTAGAATTGAACTGAATAATCGCCATTTACAAGATAATCTCTTGTCATTATGGCAATCTTATCGTCATCTTCAAGCACTATTCCAACCCTTACAGGCTCTTTCTCCTTAAAAGACGCTGTATTCGTAATTATTAACGCCGCAACAGGCATTGCAATAAGCACCACGACAATCACAGGATTCTTTAACTGCCTTTTAACAAGCAGATACAGCCAGTATAACAATCTCTTCATTATCTGTCTCTCCTTATCTTAACCGCCAATGCTCCTGCTGCCTGAAATATAATTATCCACATAACATTTGTCATAATGGTACTGATATCCAAAGTTCCCTTTGATTATCTGACATGCAAGTGTGAATAAGCCGTTAGTCGGAAGATACATGCCAATAACCTCACACCCGGCGCAAGAAATGCTGATGAAACAATACATCCGGATGCATACATGCACGCCATTCCAAGGATACACACCGTAATAACTGAATACACCGTGTCGTCAACTACTGAGAATATACAGTTTATAAATGAAACTGCCGCATACACAAGCACCACAATCCCCAGTATGGAAGCAATGAATTCTCCAACTGTCGAAACTGCCAGAACTCCTGATATTGCAGGCACCCCCAGCCTCATTACATTAATTTATAATAAAAGCACTTCAAATATCATTATATACACAATGCCAACTCCGGTAGTTCTTGCAATTCCGGTATCAAATGCTGATATTCCCGCACCTTTAAGGCTCTTTGCAAGCGACCTGCTCTCCCCCTTCATATTGCCGGCACATGTTATTGTGCTAAGTAAAAGCAGCATCACAATTGCTGTGCATACATAAAACTGTACTGTACTCAAGCCTTCTTTAACCGATATATCTCTTGTCTTAAAGTATATGCTTCTGTTAAGTGCATACGAAAGATATATGTCATTAAGCTCATTCTCATGTGTACCCCGCAAGCCCCTGTAATTCTTAAGCACACCATTGAACAAATCGTCAAATGTATATATCCCCGCCTCTGCAGTTGCAAGGTCAGAGCCTCCTGCCCTCACCATCTCACGGAATATCATCGAAGTATTATTAACACCCTCTGACTGACACACAACCTCAACAGGTGTATTCTCGCCCGACATAATATCACTTATCATATTCTCTGGCACAATAATAGCCATAACATAATAATTATTTCTTAATCCATCTATAGCCTGCTGTCTGTCAGTATATTCAAATGTACAGACATTCTTAATTGTGTCTATCTCGCTGACATAATTGAATGCCATCTTAATATATCGAAACTCCTTATTATTATCTGCCGAATCAGAGTTTTCTGTGTCATCATAATCAGGATACACAACAGCAACCTTCATCCTCATGTCGCTGTCCTGTGCCGTTGCAATGCCTATGCATGTACTTATTGCAATAACAAGCACTGCCGTCACTATCGTACCCAGAATTATCTTCGGTATAGATAAAAATGCGGATTTAATCTGCAATTTTAATAATTCCAGTTTCCTTCTCATCTAATCCCCCAATTAAATCTATCTGTGAATAATCTCTAAAAGCTCATTGCCGGTAACCGGATGGTCAAGTTCATTAAAGCTTACCATTCTTTAAAAGATACATTCTGTCAGCAAGCTTTAATTCACCTTCTTCGTGGCTTGTTATGATGACTGTACCTCCGCTTTTCGTGTAAGCAGACAGATAATTCATAATATCCTGTTTACACACAATATCTAATGAAGCTCCCGGCTCATCTAATATAAGTACGGGTGGATTCTTAGCCAGTGCACAGCATATGCTTAAGCGCTTCTTCATGCCTCCTGACAGCTTATCAACACGTTTGTCAAGATATTCTGACACTCCTAACACTGCAGGAACACCGCCCTGTAAGTCTGCGTCCATGTTTCTTCCTGTATCACAGTACCAGAATTTAAGATTATCTCTTGCCGACAGCTTCTCCATAAGTGGATTCTCCTGTGGCACAAAACCAATATATTTCTGAAACACCAACGCATCTGCAAATGCGTCAATGCCATCTATCTTAAGACTTCCTCCATCTGCCTTAAGACTTCCTGCCAGTATCTCCAGAAGAGTAGATTTGCCACAGCCGTTGGCACCGACTATGGCAATATACTCTCCGCTGGCGAGCATTAAACGAAGCGCCATTAAGCACTATCGTTTTCCTGCCATATGATTTTCTAATATTTTCCACCTCTATAAACATACATATATCTCCACATTAATTCTGGGCTGCTGTATCAAACTGGCTGTAATACAGCTTGTGATAGAATCCGTTCTTAGCCAGTAATTCTTCATGATTACCCTGCTCTATAATATGTCCGTCTTTCATAACAAGAATAACATCCGCAGACTGGATAGTTGAAAGCCTGTGGGCTACGATAAAGCTTGTTCTTCCCTCCATCAGCTTTGCAAATGCATTCTGTATCTTTATCTCTGTTCTTGTATCAATAGAAGATGTAGCCTCATCAAGAATAAGCATTGGCGGCTTTGCAAGCATAATTCTTGTTATACATAAAAGCTCGCTTCTGTCCCTGTGAAAGGCTTCCACCATCCTCGCCTATAACTGTGTCGAATCCGTTAGACATTCTCTTGATGAATCCATATGAATGTCTTTGCCTTGGTCTGCTGCAATAATCTCTTCCTCTGTAGCATCAGGCTTACCCATTACGATATTCTCTCTTATAGTTTCCTGACTTAAGCCATGTCTCCTGAAGAACCATACCAAAACCCTGTCTTAAAGACTTTCTGGTCATCTGTCTTATATCAGTTCCTGATACATCAATGCTTCCACTGTTAACATCATAGAATCTCATAAGAAGATTAATAACTGTTGTTTTACCACAGCCTGTAGGTCCTACAATCGCAATTCTCTGTCCCTTCTTGACATGAAGATTGAAGCCCTCAATAAGCTTCTTATCTGGCACATAAGAGAAGCACACATCATTAAGGTCAACTGTTCCATCAACCTCATCAACAACCTTTGCATCTTTTGCATCAGGAATCTCAGGGTCTTCTTCAATAAGTTCAAATATTCTGGCTGCACATGCAAGAGCATTCTGAAGTTCAGTAACAACGCCTGATATCTCATTAAAGGGCTTGGTGTACTGATTGGCATAGCTTAAGAAGCTTGATAACTGACCAACTGTGATACCTGCACTAACTCCGTTAATGCCATTGATAGCTGAAAATGCACCAACAATCGCAACACTCGCATATACAAGACTGTTTACGAATCTTGTTGAAGGATTAGTTATAGATGAGAAGAAGATTGCCTTTAAGGAATACTTCTGAAGTCTTTCATTAATCTCATCAAATTTTCTTACCGCCTCATCTTCATATCCGTAAGCCTTAACTACCTTCTGTCCGCCAATCATTTCATCAATAAGTGCTGTCTGCTCGCCTCTTGTCTCAGACTGGAGTTTGAACATGCTGAAGGTCTTCTTGGCAATAAAGCTTGCAACTAAAAACGAAAGTGGCGTGATAACAACAACAGCAAGTGTAATCTTAGCATTGATTGTAATCATAAATATAAGTGTTCCAAGTATAGTCATGACACCTGTAAAGAACTGTGTGAATCCCATAAGCAGACCATCTGCAAACTGGTCAACATCAGCTATTACACGGCTCACAATCTCACCATATGAATGTCCGTCAATGTACTTGAGTGGAAGCACCTGAATTTTTTCTATAGCCTCATTTCTTATATCTCTTGTTACTTCATATGTGATTCTGTTGTTACATATGTTCATAAGCCACTGTGAAAGTGCTGTAATTCCAACAAATATACCAATTCTTATAAGTATATTCACAATCTTTGCAAAATCCACATTATTCACACCGATAATGCAGTCAATTCCACGACCTACAAGAATTGGCACATAAAGTGTAGTTGCAACAGTTACTGCTTTGCCATAATAAGCGATAGTATTATAAAAAAGCTGTGCTTCTTAATTCTTTTAAGGAGTTTTACAAATGTTGATTTATTCTTCTTCATTATGCTACACCCCTTCTGAATCTGCTTTCTTAAACTGTGATTCATATATCTCTTTATAAACCTCACAATTTGCAAGAAGCTCGTCATGTGTTCCCATTCCTGCAACCTGTCCGTCATCTAATACGATAATGAGATCAGCATACATAAGTGATGCCGCTCTCTGTGAAACTATGAACACAGTAGGAGAATTGTTCATTCCCCTTATAGCTTTCGAAGTGTCTTTGCATCAGTTGCAAAATCAAGAGCTGATGCACTGTCATCAAGAATAAGCACATCCGGCTTTCTTACGATTGCTCTTGCAATAGTAAGTCTCTGTCTCTGGCACCTGAAAGGTTCTTACCTCCCTGCTCTATAACATAATCCAGACGTCCCTGCTTAGAATCTACGAATTCCTTAGACTGTGAAATCTCAAGTGCTTCATCTATCTGCTCATCAGTAGCACCCTTCTTTCCCATCCACATATTCTCTCTTATAGTACCTTTAAAAAGTACTGCTTTCTGCATAACGATACCGACCTTATTTCTTAAAGCCTCAATATCATAATCTTTAACATTTACACCATCAACAAGTACTTCACCCTGTGTAGCATCGTACAGTCTCGGAATAAGATTAACAAGACTTGATTTACCTGAACCAGTACCACCGATAACACCGATTGTCTGGTCCTTTCATAGCCTTGAAATTAATTCCTTCAACTGAAGGTGCACCTGAACCACTGTATGTAAGCGAAACATTCTTAAATTCAACGCTTGGCTCGCTCTTCCTTAGCTGTCACTTCCTTGACGCCGCCATCTGCCATTCCATATGTTACTTCGAATACAGACTCAATTCTTCCTGCACAAGCAAGTGCCTTAGTAATTGTGATGATAAGGTTGGCAAGCTTTATAAGCTCAACTAATATCTGTGACATGTAGTTGTAAAGGGCAACAACCTGTCCCTGTGTAAGTGCACCGGCATTAACTCTTACTCCGCCAATCCAGATAAGTGCAATGATTGATACATTTACAACAACATAGGTAAGCGGATTCATTAGTGCTGATATCTTACCAACATATTTCTGTAATCTGTTAAGGCTTTCGTTATCGTTTTTTGAAACGCTTAACCTCATCCTGTTCCTTATTGAATGCTCTGATAACTCTCACACCTGTAAGGTTCTCTCTTGTTATTCCAAGAATCTTATCAAGTCCTGACTGTACATTTTTGTACATAGGTCTTGTTGCAAGCATGATACCGAATACGATAAGTGCAAGTACCGGGATTGCCGCAACAAATACAAGTGCTGCCTTCACATCAATAGTAAATGCCATAATCATCGCACCAAATACAATAAATCGTGAACGAAGGAACAGTCGCAGTACCATGTTGATACCATTCTGTACCTGATTAATATCACTTGTCATTCTTGTTACAAGTGTCGATGTACCAAGTGTATCCATCTCTGTGAATGAGAATGTCTGGATATGTGCAAATAAACTGTGTCTCATTCCTGTTGCTGCACCAACTGCAGCCTTGGCACTGAAATACTGTGCTGTGATGGCACATACAAGTCCTATGATTGCAAGAAGTATAAGCATAAAACACATCTGCATAATGTATCCCTTGTCTGCATTAACAATACCCTTATCGATAACTGATGATACTACCAGCGGCACAAACAGCTCAAATATCGCCTCAAGCATCTTAAAAGCGGTGCCAGAACACATTCTTTTTGTAATCCTTAAGGAATCTCATAATCATTTTCATAAGAAAACTTCCTCCATTAATTCAGTGACACTAAAGCGTCCATAAGAAACTTATATGAATAACATCTCTTCATGCCAAAGTACTCTCTATAAACTTCATAATTGTAATATGAATGTTCAAACTGTCTTGAATACAAATGTGCTATATCAACGCGCATTGTAAAATCTGGCATACAGCCGGACGCCTGATTAGTCTGCTGCCATAATGTCCACTGCAAGTATGCCTATAACCGCATTCTTTGCTTTAAGCAGGATATCGTAATCATTCACTGCGTCAAGCATGTATCTATACACATAGTACATTGCAAGTGCTCATATTCATGTGCAAATGCTTCACTTCCCATGGTAAGTTTTCATTACCATTTGCAAGCTCAGAATCATCCGCCAGCCCGTCCAGGAACTGTCTTACTCTCGCCACATGAATATTCCAGTCAGGATTGATTACCTCCATTCCTTTAAAGTCATCAAAGAAATGCCTCAATCCTTTTATCAGCCTTGTGCCATGCAGCTTCGCATCCCGGCTTTTCAGCTTGTCAAGCAGCTCCTCTCTGTAATCAACTCCACAGAACCGCTTTGCAACACCAGCTATAAGCTCGTCCTTTCAGCATCAAGATGCTTCTGGATACGCTTTGCATAATCAAGATAGAGCATCAGCCTCTCAAATATACTTATATCCCTGTCTGATATTATTCCAAAAAGCCACTATTCTTGCCTGCCGAAGCTGCATATATGTATATGCATCTATATCATTAGGCTCCAGCGTAAGGCTGTTATCCTCAACCGTATCAAATGTAAGTTCATCTTTATAAGAAAGCATCAGCTCACCAGCCGTCTTACACGAGGTGGCTATGCCAATCTCTCTTATATTGCCATAATCAGTTAATAAATCTTGGAAACTCTGCACATGTTTCACACAGCTTATCCTCTCCAAGTTCTATATATAAATCGCACAGATTATCATCATTAAGAAAAGGACATCGTCCTCCTTCTTTCAGTGTAAATGTACATTCTCCGTCCTGGGATGGTACCATTACACTCTTCAGGCGCTTTCCAAAAGCACCTTTAACTGTTTTATAATATTTGTAAGAATCCTTATCAACATCGACATCCCACCCGGCACAGCATGTATCTGTACAGGCTCCTGCAATGCATCTGAAATCCTTATAATAATGTGGTGTCATTACTTTCATTTTATTATCTCCCGCATATAAACCGGCATGTTAAGTGCATCTGTTAACTACGCAAAAATTGTCTGCCACACCTTATTAGTGCGGCAGACACATTTACATGTACATATTATTATAATTACTGTTCTTTTTCTTGTCTACAATATACTTATACACTGTGACACACGCAAGAATAATCATAAGCCCCTCTCTTTCGCCATGTATGTATAGAACAGATATGGCTGTCTTAACGTTGACACAAGAAGCGGTGAGCTGACTGCAAAATCATACATCCCGTATCACCTATATATTTAGACATAACAACCGTACTCATGATTGTTATATTAGGAAAAGACATATTACCAAGCACAAGTGCCACAATCAGCACCGTATTGCGTATCAGAAAAATGTCCTGCTCACCTTAGCTTTACTAAGACAGCTCATAACAATGCCTCCAATTATACATACAAGAAATAAAAGAAACATCATATACATCTCAGAAGCTGCAAATGCAGACACTTCTGTTGTCGCAGTCTCATATCCTGTAAGCAGTGCAAAGAACCCAAATATAGAGCGGCCACCCATAATACATGCCGCCACAACAAATAATAATAGTAAAAATTCCTTCTGTTTAGCTTCCTGTTATCCATAATTCCTCCATTTGCATTATTATCGCAATTATGGAGGAAGATTTCAAGTAATTTATATAAACTTACTGCGCCACTTAATTGCCTCATCCCTATACGCAATTGCCGTCTCCATAAGTTCATTATACTGTGCCTTTACACTTTCTATTGTTGCCTCAAGCTGGCTTATTGTCTGTATTGCCTGTCTGTTTTCCTGCATATATGTATTAAGCTGGTTTTCGTACTCTGATATTTTCTGTTCATTCTGCATCAGCATGTCTGTATCCTGACATTTAATGAATTTCCCATCTGATGTTATTTCGTAGAAACTGTCTACATACAAAAATGCTTTTTCCCTGCATTCCAAACACTTCATACATATCAACATTTTCACAATCAACAGGAATATTAAGACTGTCACCTTCTTCCAGTGGGTAGACAGCTCGCAGACGACAGTCTGTCCGTAAGCGGGTTTGTCACCATATAAAACAGCATTAACCTGTCTTTATTTACTACAAGCTGTGGACAGTGCATATCTGGGTTCTCGCTGCTTTTCACACGAAAAAAGCGCTTCGTTGTTCATCACATTTTTAACAAGAATATCTCCGTTCTGGTTCTGATATGCATAATATATTGTGTCTCCCAACACTACATCTGAAAGTCCGTCCAAAAAGTCTGATACAAGCATTATCGGGCGTTCTATACCGTCTATGTACGCCGTTCTCAAAAATATATATCGTGATATGCTATAGATTATAAGCCGTCTGTCACTGCCTGCTGTGTATACATTTGCCATAAAAGGACACTCCTGTTTTTATATTATTATATGGTCACGCGAATGTAGATAGAACATATAATGTAGTAAAGAAACGAAGAAGGAAAAGATAATGGCTAAATGTAAATGCAGCAAATGTGGTTCTACCCGCATTGTAAGCAATATTGTGCAGAACATGCCTAATGGCTGCTTTGATGTATGCACGAACCCGATATGCGGTTCCCCGATGAACTCAGTATTCTTGCCCCTCTTATCTATGATGAGATAGGTATTAATCTGTGTACCACATTCGCTGTCGGCACAGATATTTCAACGACTTATCCAACAGCTACCAACGCATCAGTCAGTGTTATAGATATAGCCTACACTTATGGTGATGAAAATGTTGAAATCACCCAGATAGCCGGAAGCCTAACTGCTACTCTGTGAAACTTGCCAACCTTACCGTAACATTTGCAGTAACGCTTTATGATGAGTCATGCAGGGCATTAGCAACTCTTACCCCAACGGCAGTCTACCTTCTAACTCAACTACTGCTGCAACTTATGATGCAGATACCAATCCGACATCTGTCACCCTTGAAATATTCGCTCCTTACGGAGTTTCCTACAACTCGAATAACGCAACTCCACCTGTTTATACGCCTGCACTTAACAGTATAGGTTTCTTGTCATCTGCCAATGTTGTAACCCAGGGACTCAACCTTTATGCAATACCTAAGCTTTTAGGTCTTGATACTACAGATGACGAGGTTACTGTAGGTCTCACTCTCATCTTACAGAGCCTTTACTTCTGTGGATACCGCGTAACAAGTGCCGGCAGAATCTCAACGCCTAAAGGGAAGCATTGTTTCCGGTGAAGAATCTGACTGCATCAAGTTTGTTTGCGGAAACCTCTTAGACAGAGCCATCAAGCCTCTCGATTTAAGTCCACCTTCATGCGAAGGTAACTTAAAGAAAGACTGCAAGAAGCCTTGCATGAATGACTGCACCGACACTCTTAACACTAACAACACAGCCTGCCAGAGCGCATGTAATAATGGCAATAACAGCCAGACTTCCTCTGGTGCATGCACCGGACCTTGCAATGGCATATGCGGCAAGACTAACTAATAACCTCAATCTGTGGGAACAGACGCCTGCCTGGCGGCTGTTTCCATGTACATATTTTCTTCTTTTGGACTTCTGCGCGCCTTTCCTCCGCTTCAACGTCCAATCCACCGCTCTTTCTTGCCCCTTTTGGACTTCCCCCGTGTATTCCTCTGCTTCAACGTCCAATCCGCCACGCCGCTTCTTCCCTTTTGGACTTTCTCCGTGCATTCCTCTGCTTCAACGTCCAATCCACCACTCAATTTCTTCCCTTTTGGACTTCCTCCGTGCATTCCTCTGCTTCAACGTCCAATCCACCACTTTTTTTTCCATTCCTTTTGGACTTCCTCCGTGCATTCCTCTGCTTCAACGTCCAATCCTAATCTGTACGCTCACATTTTCTTCCATCGCAAATATTTTAATTGCTAATTTCCCTACTATGTGTGTATAATTAATGAAATATATTATATTGAACTGTTGTATACACAGTCGCAAAGTGAATATATTTAGCTGTGGATGCTCTTCGGAGTAGCCGGCACTTGGTAAACCGCAAGCGGCTTTTGAAGAAAGCCTAATTGCGGTGAACTTAGTGTCCGTTGCTAGCGACAAGAAGCGAAAGCGTGCTCCACAGCTAAATATATTCGCTTTGCAGCTGTCCGTATACACCACAGTTTGCATGGAAAGGAGTTACTAATGAATTTTAAAAAGTACAGGTCGAGATTCCTTTTGGTTTTTGCGACCCTCACTCTCTTGTTCTCTTCTGTTCTTCTTACTTCATGTCAGGGCAAGAAGATTAAGAACACTGTATTTTCTGTAGATGATCTTGCAGGCAAGACTATTGGTGTTCAGTTAGGAACAACTGGTGATACTCTCGTAAGTGATTACGAAACTGACGGTTCTGGCACAACAGTATCAAGATACAACAAAGGTTCTGATGCTATACAGGCTTTAAAGCAGGGTAAAAGCTGATGCTGTTGTTATTGATGAACAGCCTGCTTTAGCATTTGTTAAAAGCTAATCAGACCTTACAATTCTTGAAGAAGAATTTGCAAATGAGGATTATGCCATCTGTGTTGCTAAGGGCAATTCCCTTACTGCAAAGCTCAATGAGGCTATTGAAGTACTTATGGCAGATGGAACTATCCAGAAGCTTATTGACGATTATGTTGGCGATAATGCTACATTTTCTGGTTACAAATCACCAGACGGTATAAGCCGTACTAATGGAACTCTTGTTATGGCTACAAATGCTTATTTCAAGCCATACGAGTACTATGAAGGGGGTTCTATTATTGGTATTGACGCTGATATTGCACAGGCTATTGCTGATTACCTCGGAATGAATTTAAAAATTGAGGATATGGAATTTGATTCAATTATCACTGCCGTATCTTCTGGTAAAGCTGATTTCGGTATGGCTGGTATGACAGTTACTGATGAGCGTAAGAAAAATATCGATTTCACAACTACTTATACAACTTCTAAGCAGGTTATTATTGTCCGTGACGACAATGCTTCTGCATCAGGCATGAGTTTTGCTGAGAAGTTCAAGACAGACTTCATCAAAGAAGCAAGATACACTTATCTTCTAAAGGGTCTGCTAAACACAGTAATTATTGCATTCTTTGCAGCACTTATGGTGTTGTTATTGGTTTCCTTATTGCAGTTGTCCGTTCTAACCATGATAAGACAGGACACATGAAGATTCTTAACTTCATTTGCAACATTTATCTTACTGTAATCAGAGGAACACCAACTATGGTACATTGCTTATTATCTACTATGTAATATTCAGTTCTGTACATATTGACAAGCTTATTGTTGCGATACTTGCATTTGGTATCAACTCAGGTGCTTATGTTGCCGAAATATTCCGTTCAGGTATTATGTCTATTGATAACGGACAGTTTGAAGCAGCACGAAGCCTTGGTCTTTCTTATAAAACAACTATGATAAGTGTTATTCTTCCTCAGGCATTCAAGAATGTTCTCCCAGCACTTGCTAATGAGTTCATTGTTCTGTTAAAGGAAACATCTATCAGCGGTTATATCGGTCTTAACGACCTTACAAGAGGCGGCGATATTATCCGAAGCATAACTTATGATCAATGCTTCCACTTATTGGTGTTGCCATCATCTACCTTTGTAATGGTTATGGGACTTTCACAGCTTGTTAAGAAACTTGAGAGGAGGTTAAGAAACAATGAGCGATAATACTAACGAAATCATACTTGAAGTTAAGGATTTGAAGAAATCTTTTGGCGACCATGTTGTATTAGAATCAATCAATACAACAGTCCGCAAAGGAGAGGTTATTGCAATTATCGGACCGTCTGGCTGCGGTAAATCAACATTTTGCGTTCACTTAACCTCCTTGAAACTCCTACAGAAGGTCATGTATTATTCCATGAGCAGGATCTTACAGATAAGAGTGTAAATGTGGATGAATTAAGAGAGATGATTGGAATGGTGTTCCAGCATTTTAACCTTTTCCCCTAATATGACTATAAGAAGAAACATAACTCTTGCTCCTACTAAGCTGGGACTTATGAGTAAGGAAGAAGCTGATAAGAAAGCTGATGAGCTTCTTGCAAGAGTGGGACTTTCTGACAAAGCCGATGCTTATCCTAACCAGTTAAGTGGTGGTCAGAAGCAGCTGAGTTGCTATTGCAAGAGCACTCGCAATGAATCCTGAGATAATGCTTTTCGACGAGCCGACATCCGCACTTGATCCTGAAATGGTTGGTGAGGTTCTCGCAATCATGAAGGAACTTGCTGCATCAGGAATGACAATGATTGTAGTAACTCATGAGATGGGATTTGCAAAAGAAGTTGCCAACAGATGCATGTTCTTCTATGATGGAGTCATCAATGAAGAGGGGGCTCCGGAAGAATTCTTTGGCAATCCTAAGAGTGAGCGATTGAAGGATTTCTTGTCGAAGGTGCTTTAATTAGTACAGTGAGGGAATCGCTTGGATGTATGTTTATATTGCATGCTCTCATGGATTCCTCGCCTAGTGAAAGTAAATAACGCCATCTGCAAAGTCTATTACTATGCATGAAATCAAACGCGCTTCGCTTGAACGAGATTACATGCACAGACCTTCTGCAGATGGCGTTATTAACATTCACACGACTCGTCATAAATCGAGCACACAACTTAAACATACACCCAAGCGACACCACCCCGCTACTAGGCAGCCAAGCCTTCCACGGCTGGTGCAAACGTATCTTATCAACAGAGGACATCACGCACTTCACCAGCCCCACTCAGAATGCAATGCCGCAGGCGAGCATTTGTCCGGAGGCTGACTACTTGGTGAAGAAGAAGTCAGCCGTACAGTATGCTGTGGGATAGGTGTGTGGTGTCCTTAGGTGTATGCCCGAATATTCTTATGTCGTGTGAAAGTTAATGCCGCAATCTGCTAAAGATTGTGGCTTGTAATCTCGTTCAAGCGAAGCGCGTTTGATTACAAGTCCCATTATAAACTTAGCAGAATGCGGCATTTAGTTTCACTAGACATAAGAATCCTGAGGGCAGATGCCTAAGGACATCTCACACCCTCCCACAGCACTCTGTACGGCGTCCGGACTATCAAGCCTCCTTCGAGTAGTCAACCTTCAGAAGACACAGTCCCTTCGCCGGCGCAGTTGCACCTGCAAGGCTTCTGTTTCTCTCCTCTAAAAGTTCATACATACTCTCTGGTGTTCTCTTTCCCTGTCCAACTTCAAGAAGTGTACCACTTAAGATTCTTACCATGTACTGCAGGAATCCGCTTCCATGATATGTAAGATTAAGGAATGAACCCTTTAAAGAAACATCTATCGAATAAATCTCACGGACTGTCGATTTCTTCATCTTGGGATTACCACAAAATGATGCAAAATCATGTTCTCCAGTAAGTATGTCTCTTTGCCCTCTTCATGGCATCAACATCCAGCTTACCCTCAATTATATTGACATATTTTCTGTTAAATACAGGCTTCTTATCCCCAACATAACATGTATAGCAATAAGTTTTCCCCTGTGCATTGTAACGGCTGTGGAATCTGTCAGATGCAACACGAACCTCCTGCACACAGATATCTTCTGGCAGATATCTGTTCATATAATCGCATATCTCATCTTCCTTCATCTTTGTTTCCATATGTGCATTAGCTACCATTCCCTTTGCATGCACTCCGGCATCTGTTCTTCCTGCACCTATAACCTCAACCTCAGTTCCTGTCATGGCAGAAAGCACTGATTCTAACTTTCCCTGAATTGTCATATCTGTAGTTGGCTGATGTTCCCAGCCATAATACCTTGTACCATCATAAGTGATTATCATCTTATAATTCTTCATCCATATCTCCCATTCATTCTTCTGTCCATAAACACTTTTATATCATCTTGCCAGATTCTGCTTCATACCATCGAGAAAATCATATATTTCATCCATAAACACCTTGCCATAGCGCTCATATTTATTCTCACCGACACCGCTTACTGACAGCATTTCTTCCTCATTAAACGGAACTTTAAGACACATATCTATAAGCGTCCTGTCTGAAAATATTACATATGGCGGAACACCTACTGAAACAGCTATCTGTTTTCTTAACTCACGCAGTCTGTTAAACAACATAACACCTCTGTCATTAAGTGCATCCTCCGGCTTCTTTGACTTGGGCGTTGCATATGCTGACTTTGCAGCAGCGGCAGAACGCTTCATTCTGTCTGCCACCATTGCAAAGCATTCCTTGATACAGGTGCACTGAAACGGTTTCCCGGATACATATAAGCCTCATCTGCTTCCCGTTCTGCCTCATCAATAACGCAGTTAGAACAGTTATGGCAGTTGTATCTTCCACCCTCTGGATTGTCTGGTCTTTCTCCAAAATATTTAAGTATATACTCTCTTAAACAGCCTGTTGTCTTGCAGTAATCGACCATTGCATTAAGCCTTCTTTTATCAAGAATCATAAGACGTGCCTGTTCTTCTGCATCCATATCAGGATTAGGCTCTCTATGTTCTATGAAAAACTTATTTATCATAATATCCTACGGAGAATACAGCAATACGCATTCTGAATCCTCTCCATCTCTTCCGGCACGTCCAGCCTCCTGATAATAATTCTCTATACACTGTGGCATATTATAATGAATTACAAATCTTACATTTGACTTGTCAATTCCCATTCCAAATGCATTAGTTGCAACAACAACTGGCTTGATATCATATATAAATGAATCCTGATTTTCTTTTCTTTCTTCCGCTGAGAGTCCCGCATGATACTTAGTCACAGAAAGTCCGTTGGCATTAAGCATGTCATAAACTTTTTTCAACATTTTTTCTTGTAGCACAGTATATAATCCCACTATCCTGTCTGTGGCTTACAAGGTAATCAAGTATGTATGAATCCTTGTCCTTAATATGCTTGACCTTGAATGTCAGATTGCTTCTGTCAAAACCTGTCGTGAGTATTACAGGTCTTTCGAGTGAAAGAATCTGCAATATATCATCTCTTACTTTGCTTGTCGCTGTAGCTGTAAATGCACTTATTATTGGACGCCTTGCCAGTTTCTTAACAAACGACAATATATTCAGATAACTTGGTCTGAAATCCTGTCCCCACTGTGATATACAGTGAGCTTCATCTACGGTAATCATAGATATCTCTACATGTGTGGCAAAATCAAGAAACCCCCATGTTTCCAGCCTTTCAGGTGCAACATATATAATTTTATACCGTCCCTGCTTTGCAAATGCGAGTGCCTTAGCTATCTGATTATCTGTAAGAGAACTGTTAATATAAGTTCTGCATGTACACCTGACTGATTAAGTGCTCCAACCTGATCCTTCATTAGCGATATAAGTGGAGATACAACAAGAGTAATGCCGGACATTAACAATGCCGGCACCTGATAACATAATGATTTTCCCGCACCTGTAGGCATAATTCCTAACACATCCTGCCCTGCAAGAATAGCATCAACTAACTTTTCCTGACCCGTACGAAATGAATCATACCCAAAATAATGCTTTAAAATTCCGTATTTATCCATATATCACTCTCTTTTCAAGCTTCTCTTACTCTCATACATTTTCTTATCAGCTCTGCTTCTTGTATCTTCAAAGTTCTTATCTGTCTTTATATCATATTCAGCATAACCACATGCAATCTGCACATTAAGGTCTTTGATTCCAATCTCTTCTTCAGCATACTTTTCAAGTTCCCTTTAGTCGCTTCACATGTCTTCCAATATCAAAACTTTTTTGCTTCTGATTAATTACAGTACAGAATTCATCCCCACCTATACGATAACATTTACCATGTCTGCCAAATATCTCTTTAATAATTCTGGCTGATGCCTGAATATAGGCATCTCCTGCTTTGCATGCCCCAGATTATCATTACACCACTTGAGATTATTAAGGTCAAATGTTGCTATAGAATATCCTTCATAATCAGAGGTTTCATATTCCCACTCCTCAAATGCAGAGCGATTATAAACCCCTGTCATAGTATCAGTTACAGCCATCTCTTTGTAGAAATCTGCCTTCTGTCCTTCCTTAATCTTCTCAAATGCTTCTGATATGCTCTCATAACCAAGCACAATAATAAATACAAGAATACCCAGTTTTCCTATAAGATCTGTCTGTCTGCATTCCCTTATAATATGCAATAAGATCAACAATCATAGAAATTCCAAGTGCAGCTGCACCTATAATATTAGCTTTTACTTTCCTGTCAAAGCCTTTAACCCATACTCTTTTAATAAGAATTGCACAGAAATATACAAGTGACATAACAAGCATCATATGTATAATGTACACGCTGTTCTTAAACTCACACACACCTGTCATATGACATACAAGCAGTATTACAGCTGTTAAAAGCATATATGGCACACAAGATATTATTCGCAAAGCACTTTTCCCTATCTGGAAAAAATTCTTCTCTGCCTGCATAAAAGGAATAGGTATCATCATAAGCAGTACATATCCTATCAGTGAACCTATCTTCCTGTCCTGCACAAGAATCGTTGCAATATCAGTCTCATTAAGAGCCCATGCACCTATAATCATTGCAAATATACCAAAATAAAACAGTGCTTGTGTCTGTGCAATCTTCTTTCTACAGAAAATCCATAATATAATCATAGCAAATCCAACTATTATTATAAACGAACTAAGTACTGCTGATGGTAAAGATTTCGCAATAAGCTCTTTTTACAAGTTTTGTCTCGTCGCCATATTCAAATGTTGTTCCTCTTATCTTATGACCAGCATATACATTAGTAAGCCTTACAGTTATATCTGTTGTATATGGCGGAATGTTCACAATCGTATAATTAGTTCCAGTGGTTGTTCCATATATAGAACTATGCGCTTTTATATAATATATAAGTCTTCCACCTGCATATACTTCTACTTCCTGATGCCTGCTTACAAATGCCAGTGCATTATTATTTCCTGCACCTGCTCTAATCTTCACATAATATTCAATTGTGTCATCTCCAATATATCTTGTATCCTCTGGTTTAACTACGACACTCGTTCTTTTATCTGCCGGTGTCACTTCATCTACAGTGCTGAATATAAATCCTGAAGCCATAAAAAGCAGAAATCCTAAAAAAAAATATACAGTAAAAAAAAATCCTGTTAATTAATTTAATTCTTTTCATAAAAAAAGCCTTTCAGCCGTACTATAGTGTTATCCGTAATGAATCTAACCCTATAATACAGTAGAATGGCTTTATTTTCAAATTATTTTTTGTTGTTCTGTATTTTGTACACTATTCGCAAAGTTTTAAAACTGCATAGCACTACAAGTTACTATTATATACTTTTAGCAAGTTCAGTTGGATTCTCTGAAAACTTCAAAGCTACATCCCTTGAAATAACTCTTGTCTTAACAAGATTAGCAAGCGAATAATTCATTGTGTGCATACCTGTCTGCATATTTGACTGAAGAACGGTCTGAATCTGATTAGTCTTCTTCTCTTTAATAAGATTAGATACTGCTGTATTATTAAGCATAATCTCTGTTGCAGACAATTCGTCCTTCCTGCTCTGCACGAGGTACAAGTGTCTGTGTTATAACTCCAGTTAATACAGATGCAATCTGTATTATAAGTGCAGACTGCGCCTCAATAGGGCATGCACTGATTATACGCTCAACTGTCTGTGTAGCGCTTCTTGTATGAAGTGTTGATAATACAAGATGTCCTGTTTCAGCAGCTGTAATTCTTTGCATTGATAGTCTCATAATCTCTCATCTCTCCTACAAGAATAACATCCGGGTCTTCACGAAGTGCTGAACGAAGTGCTGTCGCAAAATCAGGTACATCTCTTCCTACCTGTCTCTGATGTATCATAGATTTCTTAAACCCATATACATACTCTATAGGATCTTCTACTGTTATAATATGTCTTGACATATTGTTGTTAATATAATCAATCATAGCTGCAAGTGTTGTAGACTTACCACTTCCTGTAGGACCTGTTACAAGAATAAGACCAGACCTTTTCTCAACAAGCTTAGAAAAAAAGTTTTCCTGAATGTCCCAATTCTTCAAACGACGGTATAACAGAATCCAGAAGACGGATACTTCTGCAAGATTTCTTCTCTGATGATATATATTAATTCTTAATCGTCCACCAGACTCATCAGTAGATGCCACATCAATATCTTTTCCTGCCTGAACATTCTGTATATCTTCATCACCAAGAATTGAGAATATCATATCTTCTGTTTCTTCTATCGAAGGTGTTATATCAAGAAGCTCAAGTTCACCATATTTTCTTACTGCAACCGCTTCTCCTGCAGTAATATGCAGATCTGAACACCTGTTATCTCTTGCGTATTTAATTAATTCTTTTAATTCCATGTTTCCCCTCCCATACATTTTGTTCATTAGTATGAACCACAATAAAATACTACCATAATAAAAATGCATATTCAATCACACTTTTATCCCATTTTTCTTACATATATCATTAAGGCAAGCATCTTTCACAGTGTGGCGTAGTACGCGCCGTACATACCTCTCTTCCGTGGTCTACAAACCGGTGGCATAATCCACTTCCTTCTTCTGGCGGGACTATCTTCCATAATGCCATCTCAACCTTCTTTGGCTCTTTCTCGTCTTTTACAAGACCTATTCTGTTACAAAGCCTTATACAGCGTGTATCTGTAACAATTGCCGGCTTTCCGAACACATCACCCATAATAAGATTGGCACTCTTCCTTCCAACTCCAGGAAGCTTTAATAATTCTTCTATGCTGTCAGGAACTTTACCACCATACTGTTCATGAAGCATGCGCATACATGCACATATATCCCTTTGCCTTGCTTTTTCCAAGACCGCAAGGTCTTATAATCTTTTCAATCTCTTCTGGAGATGCTTTGCAGCAAGTGATGCTATATCAGGATATTTTTCATACAGCCCCTTAACCACAACATTTACTCTTGCATCAGTGCATTGTGCCGCAAGTCTTACGCTTACAAGCAGTTTCCAGGCATCATCGTAATCAAGACTGCACTCCGAATCCGGATATTCTGCCTTTAATCTTCTTATAACCTCTAAAGCAAGTTCTTTCTTAGTCATAGATTACGCATCTTTCTTCTTATAATTAGCAATTCCGAATATTGCAAGAAGCAATACACACGCAAATATCATCCAGCCAACAAGATAACCTGTTCCCTTTGGTTTAAATGTATCATAATAACCCTTAAGGTATACAACTACTATAATAGCCGGAAGTATATAACTCATATAGAATCTTAACCATTCAGGAAGCTTAGGACCTTTTCCTTCATTAGCTTCTTTTCTGAAGCCTTCCCAGCCCCAGCCGTTCTTCTTAGTACAGAATAATACAAATATCATGCTTCCAAGAGGAAGTAGATTATATGAAACAAGGAAATCCTCCAGATCCATAATTGAACTTCCTGGACCAATAGGCTGGAAAGCGCAAGCTTGTTAAAGCCTAATACAGCAGGAAGTGAAAGCAGTATCATGAATATAACATTACCTGCAACAACCTTTTTCCTTGAAAATCCCTTTAAGGTCTATATAAAAAGCAATAATGTTCTCAAACACAGCAATTACAGTTGATAATGCTTTGCAAATGACATGAATACAAAGAATGCTGTTCCCCATATTCTTCCTCCCGCCATATGATTAAATATGTTAGGTAGTGTTATAAATAAAAGTGATGGACCGGCACCAGGAGCAACACCATATGCAAAGCATGCAGGAATAATTATGAATCCTGCCATAAGAGCAACAAATGTATCAAGCAGAATGATATTAACAGCCTCTCCACCTATTGTTCTGTCTTTCTTTAAGTAGCTTCCGAATATCTCCATTGCACCAATACCTACACTAAGTGTAAAGAATGCATGTGTCATGGCATCAAATATAACCGGTCCTAAACCTCTTGATTTAATAGCATCAAGATTAGGCACCATATAGAATTTAACACCTTCTGATGCATTAGGAAGTACAAGTGAATGAACTGCCAGTACCACAATAAGGATAAGAAGAAGTGCCATCATAACCTTAGTAATCTTCTCAACGCCCTTCTGTAATCCTAATACACATACACCAAACGAAAGTAAAACTGCAACAATCATCCAGATTGTCATTGTACCAGGCTGTGAAAGCATAGTTCCAAATGCTCCTGAAACCTCATCTGGCTCTAAACCTGCTAACGAACCACTTGCCTCACGCCATGCATAATAAAGCATCCATCCTGCAACCATAGTATAGAAAAGCCATTAATATGTAGCTTTCTAATATCGATACCCATTTGAAATGATGCCATTTACTTCCCTTAGTCTCAGTTCTTCAAATGCCCTTTGCAAAGCACCTTTACCGCTTCCTCGTCCTACTGTGAACTCCGCACACATAATAGAAATCCAAGAATTGCAAGAAATACAAGATAGATAAGCACGAATGCCGCACCACCATTTTCCCCGCATATGTATGGAAATTTCCACACATTACCAAGTCCCACCGCACAGCCAGCAGACACTAAGATAAAGCCGAGTCGCGAGCCGAATTTTTCTCTCTCTTTCAAAATAAAACCTCCATAGTTAATATATTTACATTAATTAAGATTGTATCATATATTACTATATTTTCACAGCCAATTATTTCATACTCTCACTGACTTCTGATGTAATAGTCTGACCGCCCTGTTCATTCCATTCTTTTACAAATGTATCAAAGTAAGATATATCTTCTTCTCCACTTATAATCTTTAAATATGCCTCTTTTTCTTTAGCCTTAAGTCTCCACCAATGGCTCTTCATTGTGTCTGTGGTCTTAAAATAAAGCGAATCAACTACCTTTATATTATCCTGTGCAATCAGACTGCATGCCTTAATTCTTGACATATACGCGCCCATTGCGTACTTGTTTTGTTAGCATTCTTGATATACTCACTACACGCATCATAAAATGAACGTTCAAGAAGTTCCAGACTGTCAGGATTCTTTCTTCCTGAAATTGCAGCATCTATATTCCTGTAACATATTGAAAGTGCATTATTGTAATCAACATTTATTGATAAAGGTCTTGCCGTAGGTTCAACATTAATCTGATAGTAATTCTTGAATTCTTCTGAGTCTGTACAGTCAAATCTTACCTTATCAAACATGACACTTATCATCTTGGTGCAATCTCAGGATGTTCATAGCCCTTCAAGCGGATTATTCGGTGCCCACCATGGTCCAAAAAAAATGAGCCACACAGACCATTCTCTATAAGCTCACATATATTGGTTGATGTTCTCAGAAGAAAATCATTATCTATAACCCCTGATTATACAGATTGTTTATATATGAAAGTGCTTCTTTTGCCTCATCTGTAACCGAACCATATACAATCTCACCATCATCGTTCATTATCCACTGCTTTGGATACGCTCCAAAGCAGGCAAATATTATATCCAGCAGAAATTCACTGCTGTAACCACATTCACCTGTCACATCTGTATCCACTGCAAGCCCCACTGTATTAGGTTTTCCGGACGCATCCACGCCATTATTTCCAGGGTCTTCTGATATAAAATGCTTCACTATATTAACAACATCATCAATAGTGTGTGGCTCTGACAATCCAAGCTTATCCATCCAGTCTTTTTCTTAACCACACAAGATTAGGTCCATCTGTTATATTAGTCTCCGGCAGTGCCATTATCTTTCCATCATATGTAACCATATCCTTAAGTGAATCGCCATAGCTTTCATACATTTTCCTGATTCTGTCACTTATACAGTTATTGTAGCTTTCTGTAAGGTCCTCTATAAGTCCTGCTTCCACTAACTGTTCAACCTCATCCTGACTTGATACAACCATAATATCCGGAAGGCTTCCCATTGAAATTACCATTGAAACATTAGTGTCATACTGACTGTCGTTTGCTTCAAATACATCAACATTCTGCACATTTATCACAGACTTAATATAGCGTGTGTACGCATTGTCCGTATAAGTGTCATTCTCCGGCATATTGGAATTATTAACACTTGTCATCTTTCCAAGTGTATATTCTATAGTCTCCGGGTAAGCCCCGAATGGAGTTGTTCTCGCTTCTTCCATTCTCGCATTGTATTCTTCATTATCATTAGACGCAAAACCAGCCGGGCTTTTACACCCGGCTAATATAAGCATTATTCCTGTGACACCAAATGCCACACATTTTTTTAATGTTTGCTTTAATCTATTCATATATCTAACCCTTCACTGCACCTGTCATGCTTTCATTATAACATCTTTGCATTATCATAAACAAGGCTGCAATTGGAATTGATATAAGAACTGCTCCTCTTTGCAAATCTTGTGTACCATACATCAACATATTCTTTTTCAAGCATCTGCCATAAGCCGATTGCTACGGTATAATACTTCGCATTTGCCCTGCAGATTACTCTTGCAAATATGAAATCTACCCAAGGTGCTATGAATGATGTAAGTATTGTATACACTATAATTGGTTTACTGAGAGGTATTGTTATCTTAGTAAATACCTGCCACTTCGTTGCTCCATCTATCATAGCAGCCTCATCTATTGTCTTTGGGATAGTATCAAAGAATCCCTTTGCAATGTAAAACTGTATTCCTGATGATGCTGAATATACAAGCACAAGTGCAACTCTTATCATTGCTCCTTCTGAAAGTCCTACTGCTTTAAGTATATAATATACGGCAACCATCGCCATAAATGCAGGGAAAAGTCCAAGTATCATTGCGATATTCATCATTGCTTTTCTCATCTTAAACTTAAGTCTTGACATACAGTAGGCTACTGACAGTACAAAAAAAGTTGATATAATACATGAGAATACTGCTACTATCAGAGTATTGGTAAACATTCGTGGAAAATTAAGTATTCCTGTATCTGTAAAAAGCTTTACATAATTATCAAGTGAATACTGCTTTGGGAAGAAGGAGCTTGTATAAGCACCCTTCTGAGCCCTGAAGCTTTGAGGAGTATCCAGAAAAGAGGACTTACCCACACTATCGCTAATATTGTAAGCACTGTATGTGCCAGTATATTTTTAATAGTCTTTTTCTTTTCACTGGAATCCTCCTCATCTTTATACGCTTTCGTTCTTCTGTATACAAGCAGTGAACCAATCGCTAAGAATATGAATGTCATAATACCGATAACAGCACCAAGATTATAATACTGATAATCTATTGTCATCTTGTACAGCCATGTTACCAGAAGGTCTGTCTTTCCTGCCGTTGCACCTGCCATAACCGGATCTCCCTTAGTCAGCAGATAAACAATATTAAAGTTGTTAATATTAGCAGTAAATGTAGTGATAAGATATGGTGCCGTTACAAATAACATATATGGCATTGTTATCTTAATAAACTTGACAAATCCATTAGCTCCATCTACATCTGCTGCCTCATACAACTCCATAGGTATATTCTGTAATATACCTGTAACCTGCAGAATAGTATATGGAATACCTATCCACAGATTTACCACGATTACTGTGATTCTTGCCCAAGTCGCATTTGTAAAGAATGGCAGTGATTTTGTTATCCATCCTGCATTTCTTTAAAACAACATTTACAATTCCATCCTGTGCCAGCATGCTTCTGACAATAAGAAGTGAAACAAACTGTGGAATTGCGATTGAAAGTATAAATATAAATCTCCAGAAAGCCTTGAATTTCGTACCTTTTCTGTTGATAAGCAGTGCAACAAGTATTCCGAATATGTAATTAAGAAATGTTGCAAATATTGCCCACACTATAGTCCAGCCAAATACTGACCAGAAAGACTGTCCTATCATGCTTCCTGAATCGCATATCTGCTTGAAATTCTCAAGTCCTACCCAGTCGAAAAGCACCAGATGGCTGTCAACCTTACTATAATTAGTGAATGCCATGCTTATCATGAAAATAAGCGGAAGTATTGTGAATATAAGCACACCTGATACTGGAAGTGTAAGCAAGCTTATGAAGATTCTCATTAAACAGCGACTTCACGTCTTCTGCAAATGTGTTTATATGCTTTCCTTTTTCCTTTAACAGCTCCAGCTTATATGAGCTTTTTACAGCACTAGCTGCAACTATTATATAAGCTATAATAATGAATATTGTTGCTATTCCATACAGAAGTATAAAGAAGTGAATTATCACCTGCAACATACTCATATATTCCAAGCTTCTCATTCCAGACCTCCCTGCTGCGGTCTGCTTCCAAGACCTGGAAGCATCGCAAGGCAGTTAATTCCATTCATAATCATAAAGCATACAAAGGCTGCTTCTATAGCTATATACATAATTCCCTTTATAATCTGCTTTCCTACAAGATTACCAAGTCCTGGAATCAGAATGCTTAACTTCGTAAATATATTTCCTTTTCTAAATGATTCAGTGAACTTAACTGCCATTATGCGCCACTCCTTTCAGCATTTAATCCCTATCAATTATTTTGCAATTGATGTATTAATCTGCTTATAGAAATCCTGTGTCTTATTTCTTTGCATTATCTGCTGTTATTTCACCATTTACGATTGCCTTAGCAAAGTTCTGTGCAGGTGCCCAGTAATCATTCATGCCTGTTACTGTTGGCTGGATTACTGATGTCTTGTTAAATGTATCATTCTGTGCTGTTACAAGTGCATCCTTCTTTACTTCATCAGTTGCAAGAAGCTCTGTATTACAAGGAATAACACCTCTTAATTCATAGTGCTTCTTCTGTGCATCCTTGCTTCCAAGATACTTTGCAAGTGCAACTGCTACCTGCTGATACTTGCAGTTAGGGTTAACTGCGATTGCCTTAGAACCTGCAAATGCTAACATCTGCTTGTCTTTTCCACCAATCTTTTACTGTAGGAAGTGAAACTGCTCCAAAATTGTCTCCAAGAATCTCTTTAACACTCTTATAATCCCATGATCCTGAGAAGTAAGCTCCAACTGAACCATCTCTTAAGCCAGCGATACCAACACCCTGAAGGTCATTGACAAAGTTAGGATTATTTACAAGTGAAACCATTGCCTGTGTTGCCTGTGTTCCCTTATCTCCTGAGATATCAACCCCTGCTGAATTATCTTTTCCGTCTTTTCCAAAATATTTACATCCATTAGCAAGGAAGAATGATGACATATACCAGCCCTCTGTAATATTGAAAGCCACCTTATTCTTCTCAAGCATCTTATCAAGGCTCTTTACATCACTGTCTGTGAATTTGCTCTTGTCATAGTACATAAACCATGTATTAGTTGTAAATGGTACTCCGTATACAGCCCCATCTACTGATACTGAATCCACAATTGCATCTGAGTTAGTTTTCTTAACATAATCTGCTGTCTCTCCACCAAGCTTTGCAATAGCGTTAGCATCAACAAGTGTCTGAAGCTGGTCGTTAGCAAAGAAGTATACATCTCCTGAATTCTCTGGATCCTGTGGAACTATCTTTCCTGCGTCCTGCTCTGAGCATACACCGTATTCAAATGTTAAATCCCAGTCAGGATGCTCTGAATTAAACTGGTCACACATTGTCTGAAGCCATTTGCCGTTCTCATCTGCCTGATCTTCTGCACAGCCCCATACCTTGATTGTAGCTGTGATTTTTTCCTCGCCTCTTTGCTGTGTCATCCTTTTTAGCATTGCCACAACCCACAAAAAGTGACCCACACATTGTTCTTCGCCATCACCGCAGCCGCTAATCTCTTAAACTTCATAAAAAAACCCTCCTTAATAATTATCCGAGACAGCTTTGATTACTGTCCTCTTTTGATAATTTAATTATATTAAGGAGGGGTTAATATTAAAATATAAGATATTTTAGAAACATATCAGTTTTTGTGTTGTATGGTTTTGCCGGGAATTTTATTGTTATTGTTGTTCCCTCATCAGGTATGCTCTGCACTTCCAGATGATAGCTTTCGCCGTAATAAAGTCTTATTCTGTCATTAACATTTCTTGCGCCATACCCTTTTGACTGGACTGTTAAGAAGTTTTGTGCAGTTTCTTTGTCCATTCCTACACCGTTATCAGACACTGTTACACATACAAGCTTTTTACCTTCTTCATCCGTCTGCATCTTGGTATCTACTGTTATTACACCTTTCCTGTCTGTCAGCAGATCTATACCGTGGTCTATTGCATTTTCTACCAATGGCTGGAGTATAAGGTTTAAAGATTCGCATGGCATAACTTCCTCTGATACATTTATCACCACATCAAATGAGTTGTCATGCATTATCTGGTGAATCTTAAGATACGACTGCATGTTGCTTAATTCCTGCTCAAAGCTTAGTATATTCTTTCCCTTATTAAGCGATGTACGGTAGTAGTTAGACAATGCAAGTGTTATCTCACTTATATCCTCCTGCTCATATTCTATTGCTTTCCAATTGATAAGCGATAATGAATTGTAGAGGAAATGCGGATTAATCTGTGCCCTTAATGCCCGCATCTCTGATTCTTTCTGGCTTATACGTCCTTCATATACCTGCGTGATAAGATTCTTAATCTGTGTTGTCATGCTGTTAAAGCTATGAATAAGGTCACCTATTTCATCTGTGTCCTGTGTATTAATTACCGCATCAAAGTCTCCATTTTCAACCTTTGCCATACTGTTTTTTAATTTATTAATTCTTCTTGTAATGAAGCCTGTTGTAAATATACTCGCTGCAGCAGCTGGCACCTGCAACTGCTACCACAAATGCAACTACAATCATTGTAATCATTGAATTAGCTGACCTGAGCACAAGTTTTCTTGGTTCATAGACATATACTGTCCATCCGGTAACAGAGCTTTCCTTCTTTACAACAGAATAACCCTCTGTATTTCCACATGTATCATTATCCCATTCTGCCCCGTCGATTAGTGAAAGCAGCTTCTTACTGTTTAATCTGTATCTGGTGTTATTGTTTTCAAATGTGTCACTGCTGCATATAACTTTTCCATCAGCGTCAAGCACCACCATTCCGCAGTTCTGCTCAAGACCACCTGTAAATGAACTCATCATGCTGTCATAATCAACATCTATGTACATGATTCCAAGAATCCCTAGCTGGTCAAGCGTTGACATTTTTCGTGCTGAAACAAGTGTCCTGCTGTCTTCATCAACAAACCACTGTATCTTAGTGCTTTCAGCAAAGCAGAATTATAAAAAGGTCTGTCTTTTTATCTCTTCTATTGGAGCTATAGTTGTATCATGTTTAATAGCTTTATCCACATATATTGTTACCCTGTTAATATCATTGTGAAAATACTTTAATGATGAAAGCATAGGGTCAAATGTAGTGACAATCTGGTTATACATCTCATATGTGCTTTTGTAATCGTATGAAAGCACTCCCGACAGCGTATCATTAAATGTTATATAATTAGACAGGTTGTCATACACCTCTATCTGCCCATCCACCGTTGTAACAGACTGCTCAATTGCCCCTTTGATGCTCTTTAAATCTCTGTCCATAAGAATGTTTCTCATCTGACAGTATGCAAAAACAAAAAGTACAATCAGGGGAATAAGTCCGGTCACTACATATATGATGACAAGCTTGTTCTGCAATCTTATATCATTGATTTTATGCTTAATCTTTTTCAACTCAATTCTCCCTGATCCCTGAATTTCTGAGGACTTATACCAAAGTACTCCCTGAAGCTCTGTACAAAATATGAAACATTTGGATAACCCACCTGCTCACTTATATTCACAATCTTCATGTTCGTACCGGTAAGCAGTTCCTTAGCCTTCTCCATTCTGTACTGTTTAATATATTTGCTCAGATTCTGTCCTGTTTCCTTCTTAAAAAGTGAACTTAAATAGCTTGGTGCAAGATAAACCATATCCGCAAGCTCGCTGTGCGCCAATCTCCTCACCATAATGGTTATGTATATAATTCTTTACGGTCTCAATCTCCCGGTGTGACGTGGCCGGCTCTTTTCCGAAACTCTTTTCCAACAAATCAATATAGTTATTCACTATATCCATAATGCATGAGAAATCCTCCGACTTATACAGTCTGTCAATCTCCCTGCCAAATTCCGCCTCATCAGCACCCGGAATATTGTCATAGAAATCTTTTAACAGATTGGAAAATACAAACTTGATGTATATATGTGAGAAGTTCGACTGCCCCCTGTATTTCTTACACAATGCATCAAAATGTATCCGTAAAATGTGATATCCTTCATCTTGATATCCTGCTTCATCTGCTTCATAAGTGCATCATCATCAATCTGTACAAGCACAGGTGTATCTTCACTGATATTATCAGAAAAAATATATCTTCCTGTCTCATAAAACTTATTATTCATCAGTGTATCAACTGCATCCATTACCTGTGGAAGCTCATGATAATCGTTGAATAAACCGGACACAGCAATATACATAAACTGCCCCTGTCTTTTCTATATATATAGTCATGAATATTTGTAAACATTTCTTCAATGTTCTTATCAATATTACCATCTGCTGTGAATGATTTATCAGAAAATATGATAACTGACTGTAACGGGTTAAGATTAAGGTACTGATAATCCAGTTCCCCGGTTATCTCTTTAAATATGTCTTCACCTGTATCATATTTCCCAAAGAAATCAGTATTGAATTCTATAAGTGCAAGTCTGTTATACCCTGCCAGAAAATCCCCATTATCAAGTATTCCTGATGCATCACCGGAGTTGAGCAAAGGTATACATGTAGTACTGTTTTATAAAGTTAGCCTGCCGGTTATAGTCCTCGTCCTTCTTGTGTTCCTCGTCAAGCTCTGTTATAACCCCTGTAATTGTCGAACTGAATTCTGACGGATCAACCGGCTTTAATATATAATCTTTAACTCCTAATTTAACTGCCAGCTTGGCATACTCAAACTCGTTATAGCCTGAGAATATAATTGTCTTTAAACTGATGTCGTTGTGCATCACATTCTTAATAAGCTCTATTCCGTCCATAAACGGCATCTTAACATCTGTAAGCAGTATATCTATATGTCCAATTCCTGTATTCTTGTCAGATGTCAGATATTCCAGTGCCTGCTTTCCGTTGCACGCCTCAAATACTCCAAGCTCAATTCCCATTCTCTTAAGAAGCATTCTTATTCCGCTTCTTTCAATCTTTTTCATCATCCACTATAAGTATATTATACATAAATCTACCCCGAAACCTTCCTCATTCACGAACTTTTGCTCTTATAATGATTATAGCTTCCGGGGCAGTTATTATCAACTTATTTAGTTATATTAAAGATGCCATATATCTTCATTGTACTGTTGAATTGTTCTGTCTGATGAGAAAAATCCGGCATTTGCAATATTAACAAGCATTTTTTTCTGCCCACGCATATCTGTCATCATAATCTGTGAGAGCCTTTTCTTTGGTTTCTATATAGCTTCGTAAGTCAAGCAATGCCATAAACCAGTCTTTTTCCTACAATCTCATTATACAGTCTGTTAAGACTATGTGAATCACCTGCCTGAAGCATAGCATCCGATATTATAAAATCCACACATTTTTTTATAAGAGCATCTGTCTCATAAAGCTTCTTTGCGTTATAGTCACATTTTTCATAATGTGCAATAACTTCATCACTTGTTGCGCCAAATGTATATATATTATCTTTACCTACAAGCTCTGCAATCTCAACATTAGCACCATCCATTGTTCCTAATGTCACAGCACCGTTAAGCATGAATTTCATGTTGCCTGTTCCTGATGCTTCTTTAGATGCAAGTGATATCTGCTCTGATATATCACATGCAGGAATCAGCTTCTCTGCCAGTGTTACATTGTAGTTCTGGACAAGCACAACCTTAAGGTAAGGACTTACATCTTTATCGGTTCAATAACCTTTACTCAATGTAAGTATCAGATGAATTATATCCTTCGCAATTGTGTATGCAGGTGCAGCCTTTGCGCCAAATATCACTGTAACAGGAGTCTTTGGAATGTTGCCTGCCTTGATGTCAAAATATTTATATATTATATACAGTGCGTTCATCTGCTGTCTTTTATACTCATGCAGTCGCTTTATCTGTATATCGTATATTGACTGTGGATTAATCTCTATTCCCTGTGTCTGCTTAAGGTATTCTGCAAGATTTCTCTTGTTGTCTGTCTTAATCTCAAGAAGATTATCGTAAACATTTTTATCACCGGCAAACTTTAAAAGGTCTTTTAACTTTTCTGCGTCATGTCTGTATTCACTTCCGATAAGTGTCTCAATGTATTTCGCAAGTCCATTATTACAGTGGATAAGCCACCTTCTGAATGTGATTCCGTTAGTTTTGTTATTGAACTTCTCTGGATATATCCTGTAGAAATTATTAAGCTCTGTATTCTCTAATATCTCAGTATGAAGCTTTGCTACTCCGTTGACGCTCATTCCATAATGAATATCGATGTGAGCCATGTGAACGAGATTATTATCGTCAATTATATACACTGATTTATCTGTGTACTTCTCACGCACTCTTCTGTCAAGTTCTTTTATAATCGGCATAAGCTGTGGCACAACCCTGTTAAGATAATCCACAGGCCATTTTTCAAGGGCTTCGGCAAGGATTGTGTGATTAGTATACGCACAGCTTTTTTGATACAATATCAATTGCTTCGTCCATTGTTATCGGACTTCCATCTATATCTCCATTTTCTGTAAGAAGTCTTATAAGCTCCGGGATTACCATTGTCGGATGCGTATCGTTAATCTGGATTACTGCAAGGTCTGGCAGATTCTTAAATGTTTTTCCGGTGTTAATACATTTGTCCCTGCACTCATCTAATATAAGCCTTGCTCCATTGCTTACCATGAAATACTGCTGATAGATTCTAAGAAGCCTTCCCTGTTCGTCACTGTCATCAGGATAAAGAAACAGTGTAAGGTTCTTGGCAATATCTGACTTATCAAAGTCTATGCTGTCACCTTTTACGATGCTCTCATCAACTGTCTCCACATCAAACAAATGAAGCTTATTCGTTCTCTTTTCTCCGTACACATTGATATCATACATTCTTGAAAACCACACTGATTTCTCCGAAATTGATAGTGTATGCCACATCTGTCGGAACAAGCCAGCTATCCTTACCAATCCATGGATTAGGCACTTCCTTCTGCTTTCCATTCTCAAACACCTGCTTAAAAAGTCCAAGATGATAATTAAGTCCGATTCCGTCACCATTAAGACCAAGGTTAGCAATTGAATCAAGGAAGCATGCTGCAAGTCTTCCAAGTCCGCCATTACCAAGTGACGGCTCTACTTCCAGTTCTTCAATATCTGAAAGATTCTTTCCTGCCTGTGTAAGTTCTTCCTTAACTTCATCATAGATTCCTAAATTAATAAGATTATTGGATAAAAGCTTTCCTATGAGGAAATCTGCAGAAATGTAGTATATCTTTCTGCCATTGTCTTTCACTATTCTATCACGTCCCTTTGTGCAACCAGCTTCATAAGTGCATGAAAGCACTCCTCGTTGCTGCATAAGTGCAAGTCTTTTCCATATTCTTCCAAACATATAGTGTTAAGCATATCGTTGCCCTCCATTCTTGTATTTATATTTTATTATAGGGTTGCTGGAAAAATTCTCTTGCTTTTTATAATGGATAAACTTGTACTATTCTATCATATTTAAGGAGAACCTTATGAATATAACAGATTACGGACCACTGAAAGAAACCAAGTCTCATTTCGATTCAGATTTTTTTATATAATACTTACCCATGTTCCATCCCGCTTGATTTTACAGAAGTTCCGCTGCACTGGCATAATGAAATGGAACTTATATACATCAAGAAGGGATGCATGATCGTAAGCGTTGACCTTGAGTATTCGGTTGTAAATGCAGGGGATATTGTTGTTGTCATGCCCGGACATATCCATTCTATTATCCAGAACGAGAGTGATTCATGCGAATACGAAAATATTCTTTTTTAATCTTGATATGCTTGTTAGCAGGCAGTGTGATTATGTTACCGTAAGCTTTTTTAACGGAATTTCCGGCTTTAAGGGTATTGCCCTCCTGTTATCAGTAAAAACTGTGCCACACTATTCTGATTTAATTCATTATATTGATGAAGCTGACAATATATGCAAATATTTCCCTGACGGGTACAGGCTGAAAATCCGTGCATGTCTTTTTAATTTCTTCTTTGAACTTAATGCACATTTTTACACGCATACAGATATGTCTGCACACTTGTCTGATGATAAGATGGATAAGCTGAAACTGGTACTTAATTATATTGAAAAGAACTTCGCGCGTGCAATATCCATTGAAGAGATTGCGCAGTGGTGTCATTTCAGCCAGTCGCATTTTATGAAGTTTTTTAAGAACTGCACCGGCACATCTTTTATCACTTACTTAAACGACTACCGGCTTATTATTCTTTGCAAGAATATTAAAAACCACAACCCAGCCGGTTGTTATAGTGGCTTCGGATTGTGGTTTTGATAATATATCTTATTTTAATAGAAAATTCAAAGAAAAATATGGTGTTTCTCCGAGGGAATTCAGGAAATAAGGTATTATTAATATAATCTGTTTTTTACATATTCTTCAAATCTTGGCAGTGCCATTGCTATTTTTCCATACTGTCTTGTATCTATAACGCCCTTTCGCTTTAAACGGTCACGGTACACAGAGAATAATTCTGGCTTCATGTCAAGCTTTTCACGAATATCTTTTACTGACTGATAACCGCTCTCAGATATAACGCTAAGTATTTCCTTATCTTTAGGTGATAACTCTGCCCATATCTTACTGTATACATATTCATCTAAATACTGATCATACTCTGGCATAATATCTTCAAGTGTATGATCTTTTCTATTATCCCAATAAAGATATCCAAGCACCTGAAACGCAAATGGATATCCTCTTGTAAGAAGTGTCATCTTGTCAGCCATTTCATCATTTATATCAAATATTCTCATGTAATGGCTTTTTTAATAGCTGTATAATTAAGCGGCTCTAATATAATCTTAGGTGCTCTGTATAAAAATGTAAGTGACTTTTCATTCTGTAAATCATATATATTCTCATACAATCCTGTCATCAAAAGATATATAGGATATTCTTCTCTTAAAAATATCTGAAATGAACTTGCAAATATTTTAATATTCTCTGAATTAATAACCTCATCAATTGTTATAAGCAACCTTTTCCCCAGACGTTTTATGTGAGAAAGCATTATCTCAATAACATTTTCAATATCAGTAACAGGAACAGCATTCTCTACTGTTACCCCCAGTCCAAATACTGAAAAGTCAAGCTTTTTGCTTTAACAAATACTGCATGCATTTCTGGAATTGCATATATCTTTGTTTTGCCAGACTCTGTAAAAAGATCACGGTTAGGATTAAGCTCAACTACTATCCATTCATCTGACCGTTTTCGTATCTCTGACGCAATGTTAGTCATCATTACAGTTTTTCCTGAACCTCTTACTCCTGTAATCATATATATCTGATTAGGCGATTCTTCCGCTGTAAAATCTCCAATTATTCTCTCTGTCTGTGCAATTCTCGAAATATACTGCACTGGTTTTTTTCCCAAATGATAATGTAAACGGATTATTCATGCAGCCTCCTATATAAGTTTATATAACCTTTTATAACTTTTTGTTTGTTTTATAACTTTATATAAGTTTTTATAACTTTTTATTTATTATATAACCTTTTATAACTTTTATCAATTGTGAAATAAAAAATCCTGCTCTCTCTGGCAGCCCAAACCACCTGAAAGCAGGATTAACATTTTAATTATTAACACATTACATTAAGCCTTGTGCTCTGTTGTAAGCATTACATATCTTATTAGAATTCTTGATAAGAATATGCATTGCAACAAATGGTCCAATTCCACAGATAAAAGCACCAAATATCTGCCATAAAAAAGAACAGTTGTACCATTCTCCTGGATTGAAAGTCCATAACGAGGTCCGTTAGCTGCAAGTCTGTTACCAAGATTATAGTACCAGAACCATGCATATATACCACATGTTATGAGTGATAACAGAACAAATGCAACAAGCCCTGATGTATTCTCTCCATCTCCATCACATGCAATATTAACATCATGTGCCATCTTGTAAATGAAATAATAGCTGTATATTCCACATGTGATAATTGAAAGAATTATGTATGAAGCAAGACCTCTGTCATCCTTTAATCTTGTACCTGAGTATGGTGGGATTGTGCCATTATTATAACCATTGCTGTAATTCTGATTAGCATTGTAACCCTGATTATTATTCTGATTATTCTGCCTGTAAAGCTCTGCTTTACCTCATTAAAAAGCACTTCCAAGTTCCTGCTCAGCCTTGTTGAATACCTGACTTGCCTGACTTGCAATATCCTGCTCTGGCGAACAATTTGCTCCACAATATGGGCAGAACTTAGTTGAATCTGGAATCTGTTTTCCACATTTTGTACAAAAACATATTATTTCCTCCCCTTATAAGTTTAGTTTGCGAATGATTCGGAATACAATATTGTTCTGTGGCTCAAAAACCACTACATTGCCATCTCCAATAAACATTCTATACAAGTAAACTATAACAAATGCCCCTGCTATTGTAAACATAAAAATTTTATAAAATTTAATATTTATTTTAGATGTAAGAATCATAACTATCACAACAACTGGTGGCAGGAAAAAAAGTGGATGATACATGAACGCTTCATTTATATTAAAATGCAGTCAAGCTATCCATGCCCTTGACATTCCACAGCCTGCACATGATATTCCTGTTATGTATTTTATAGGGCATGTAACCCCAAAGCTTTCAAGTATCACATACAGCATAACAACTGCCGCAACTGATGTTATCACTTCTATTCTATGCGATTTTCTTTTATATGCATTGCCTCCGCTCATTATTCCCCCTGATAATGCTTTTTATTACATTATAATCTCTCCAGCAAGCAATGCAAGACAAGGAAGCGTAATTATACTAATCAATGTTGACAAAGTAACTGCACCAACTGCAAGCTTCTGGTCATGACCAAACTTAATCGCAAAAGTGTTGTAATAGCCGCACACGGACATGCCTCAAGTATAATTGTAATAACAGCAACCATTCCACGGGCATGTATCAGATACATAACAAGGGTACAGATTAACGGTATAATAAACATCCTGAGAATAACCGTAAAATACACTCTTTTATCCTTTAAGATACTCAATAATGGGAACTGTGAAATAGTAATTCCTGTTATTATCATAGACAGCGGAGTATTCATGCCCCCCAACAACATTAAATGTATCCTTCAAAACATCCGCAACCGGAATTCTTGCAAGGAATATGACAAGACCGACCGCAACCGATATAATTGGTGGGCATGTAACAATCTTCTTTAACAGTTCCTTGAAACTCATACTCTCTGAAACATACACAATTCCGACTGTCCACAACAAAATATTGAATACAGTAACATATACACTCGCATACAGTACACCTTCTGAACCGTACATTGCCTGAATAAGCGGAAATCCCATATAAGCCGCATTAGAAAATGTAGTTGCAAATCTTATAATGCCTCGCACTTCCTTTTTCATTAAAAATGTTATGCCAATCGATAAAGCCATTCCTATACATATTGTAAGTATGCTGTAAAAAAGCATTCTGCCCATATTCTTAAGAATCTCAGCATTGTATCCTGACATGTAAAATTAATAATCATAAATGGAACAACAAAATATATAAGAAGATTAGAAAGCATCCCTTTCCTTCTTCGTTAACCATCTTAACCTTTCCTATAACAACTCCACACAGTATAAGTATGAATAACTCAAATACCTGCTTCGCGGTAATAAGTGCTAAATCCATAGCTTCCTTTATCCTCCTTTTCATACACGCAAAAAACATGTTATATATTTCATCTTCTGAAATATATAACATGTCAATAGCAAAAAGTCAAGTAATAATCTAATACTTTATCTCTGGCATAAGCTCTGCACTTATTACATTAAGCATATGTTCCATTGTCTCTAACTCTTCTTTAGAAAATCTGTCCTCAATCCTGCCCATTACAGTCTTAAGATATGTATTGCTGATATTATAATACTCTATATACTTCTGCGTTACCTCAAGATGATACTCTCTCTTGTCTTCCTCAGACTGTACTTTCTTTTAAGTATCCTTTCTTAACAAGATTATTAATCTTATATGCCGCATTAGGTGATGATATATTTGCCATATCAGCAAACTGTGCCACAGTAGGTTTGTCAAGTGCATATATTATCTCCATGCAGAAAGTTTCTACAGTTGTAAAGATGTCTCCCTCTCCTGTAGCTTTTCAAACATTTTCTGATAAAAATGCATCTTAAACTTCGTATATACCTTACTAAAAGAATCCTGCGAGCACCTTACTTTACCTCCAAAGCTTTTTTTAATTGTTTATTATTATAACAATAGCTCTATTCTATTGCAAATGTAAGTTCAGCTGACACTGCAAGTTTTCCGTCAACATAAGCTTCTGCCTTTCCTACTCCCACAGGACCTTTTCTTGCTATAATCTCGCATGACAAGGAAAGCACATCCCCAGGTGTGACCTGAGCCTTAAACTTAGCATTTTTTAATTCCTGCAAAAGTGCTATATGTCCTATTCTTTTCTTCCGACAATAAAGCAACTGCTCCAGTCTGCGCCAGTGCCTCAATAATAAGTACTCCCCGGCATTACGCTTCTTCTGGGAAAATGTTACAAAATGCATTTCATTGGCAGATACGCATTTAATACCACAAGCCTTCTTTCCAGGTTCACACTCTGTTATCCTGTCTACTAATAGAAATGGATATCTGTGTGGCAGAATCTGCTGTATTTCATCTGAATTAAGCGCATCTTTACACCAGCTTTCTAAGCACGATAGACGCATTATGTCCACCAAAGCCAAGTGAATTAGACATAGCATAATCAACTCTTGACTCTCTTGCCTTATTTGGAACGATATCAAGATCACAGTCATCATCCGACACCTGATAATTAATGGTTGGTGGAATTATATCATTCTTTACAGCAAGTGCCGATATAATTGCCTCAACAGCACCACTTGCACCTAACATATGTCCTGTCATCGACTTTGTTGAGCTTACCGCAAGCTTGTACGCATGTTCTCCAAATGCCTTCTTTATCGCGTTAGTCTCGCCCTTATCATTAAGCTTTGTACTTGTTCCATGTGCATTAATATAATCAATATTCTCTGGTTTTATTCCTGCATCCTTAACAGCCTCAGTCATTGCCTGTGCTGCCATGCTTCCGTCTTCGAGAGGGGCTGTAACGTGGTTTGCATCACATGTTGAACCATATCCTGCAATTTCACCAGTATATCTTAGCGCCTCTTTTCAGTGCATGTTCATACTCTTCAAGAATAAGCACACCTGCTCCTTCTCCCATAACAAATCCGCTTCTTTCTTTATCAAACGGAATAGAAGCCCTGTTGACATCTTCTGCTTTGCTTAATGCATGCATTGATGTAAAACCACCAATTCCAAAATCAGTTATACAGCTTTCTGCACCTCCGCACACAATCACATCCTGATATCCATCCCTAATCTGTCTTAATGCATCTCCAACAGCATTGGTTCCACTGGCACATGCAGTAACAACACATGTACACATTCCATGTAGTCCGAATCTGATTGCAACATGTCCTGCCGCCATATTAGTTATCGACATTGGCACAAAATGTGGCGAAACTCTGTCATATCCTTTTTTCGCCTCTTAAGCATTCTTCTCTCTGTATAGTTGTAAGTCCACCAATTCCACTTGATAATATAACACCACATCTTAATGTGTCTTCTTTGCCAAAAATCTATAGCTGAATCCTTCACTGCTTCATCTGCAGCTGCAAGTGCATATATCGTGAAATCATCCATCTTCCTTAATTCTGCTTTATCGAGAATACTCTCTGCGTCAAAGCCTTTTTACTTCACCGGCAAGCTTGACTGCACTGTTTTTCTGTATTAAAATGTGTTATCTTACCAATACCACATTTACCAGCCTTTACAGCTTCCCACATATCATTAACATTGTTTCCGACAGGAGTAACTGCTCCCATACCTGTTATTACAACTCTTCTCATATTGCCATTCCTCCGTCTACACAAAGTACCTGTCCGGTTATGTATCGTGCTCCGTCACCCGCAAGAAATGCTACTTGTTTCTGCAATATCTTCCGGCTTTCCCATCTCTTTAAAAAGGTATATTCTCCACCACTTTTTCTTTAACAGCATCTGACATTGCTCGGTCATATCAGTTTCAATCATTCCCGGTGCAACCGCATTTACAGTTATATGTCTTGACGCAAGCTCTCTTGCAAGCGACTTCGTCATACCAATAACACCTGCTTTTACTTGCAGAATAATTAACCTGCCCTGCATTGCCCATAACACCAACTACAGAACTCATATTAATAATTCTTCCTGCTCTCTGTCTTAACATAAGCCTTGAAACTCCACGCATCATGTAAAATGTACCCTTTAGATTCACATCTATAACTGCATCGAAATCCTCATCCTTCATACGTCCAATAAGATTGTCCTTAGTAATTCCTGCATTATTAACAAGAATATCAATTCTTCCGCCAAGTAAATCCACAGCTTCCTTAATTAAACGTTCACATTCCTCTGAATTACTCACATCTGCCTTAATTGCATGGATTTCAATTCCATACTCTCTGCATAAATTAACTGTTTCACTGGCAGCCTCATCGCCTGAACGGTAACTGAATACAATATCTGTTCCTTCACTTGCAAGCTTAACGCATATAGCCCTTCCTATTCCCCTGCTTGCACCTGTAATAAGTGCTTTTCTTCTCTCACTCATTCCATATCCTTTCCAAATCAATGTCAGATTTGCTCAACCAAAGCTTTTATGTCCGATTTATTCAATCTATAATCTGTCATAATCTCATTAATAAGTTCCTGTACACTCATTATCCGGTCAACTCTGTCTGCATTACTTCCTGCAAAAAACAGTCCATTATCCCAGTCACCCTTAACTGCTGCTATAAGTGCCCTGCTTATGCAATATGGTATACTGTCATCCTTCTTACATGCTATAAGACAACCATTACATTTTCTTGCGGTAAAGGTTTCTCCTGCATCAAGCCTTTCAAGCAGTGGACTGTTTTTTGCACGCGCCGGCATTCCAACAGGACTTTTAATAATACGGATGTCTTCTCTCTTTGCATTAACAACAGCCTGTTTAAATGTATCTGAAGCATCACATTCATTGGTAGCAATGAATCTTGTCGCAATCTGTACCCTCGGCAGCACCTTTATTTACATAATGTGCCATATCTTTGCCATCAAACACACCACCAGCGACAAAAACCGGGATATCCGCACCTGACTCTTCTATTACAGCAAGTACATCTGACAGTATTTCATCGTTACTCTGTGTTTTTCCTGTGTAATATCATCTGCACCAAAGCCTAAATGTCCTCCTGCCATGCTTGCCTTCAATAATGAACATATCAGGATACACATCATAATGCTTCTTATAAGTTTTCATAATTATTCTGGCAGCCCTGCCACTTGAAACAATGGGTCTTTGCCAGTGTATCTGTTCCCTTAGTAAACTGTGGCAGATTAAGAGGCAGTCCTGCACCTGAGATAATAATATCTGCTCCTGCTGAAACTGCGGTCTTACAGCTTTCCTCATAATGAGAAACTGCAGTCATAATATTTACAGCTACAAGTCCCTTCTTTGTACTTTCTCTTTGTCGCAATCTGCTTAGCTCTCTTAATATGGTAATCAAGTGCCCTTAGATTCGCCTTAAAAAGGGGCTGCTCTTAAAATCCTGTTCATCATAACCTGCATTAACTGAACTGATAACTCCACATGCCCCATTTCTTTGCGACTGCACCTGCAAAGGGATGAAAGAGAAACTCCAACACCCATACCGCCCTGAATTACCGGAACATCAAGCACTTTGTCCTTAATCTGCATACAATTCCTTTCGCACAGCCTCATATTCTTCATATATTTGTTCAAATATTTTCTCAATTGGCTGTATCTTATCAATCTGGCCTGCAACCTGACCTGCCATCAGTGAGCCATTCATTGTGTCACCGTCAAACACTGCCTTACGAAGAGAACCTAATGTATATTTCTCAAGTTCCATCTTATCAGCACCTGCCTTCTCCTGCTTTACATACTCGCGTGACATCTCATTTTTTTAAGAACACGCACAGGAGTACCAGCAATTCTTCCTGTAACTATCGTGTCATTATCCTTTGCTTTAAGTATTGCCTGCTTATAATTATCATGTATAGGACACTCTGTACTTGCCAGAAGACAAGTTCCCATCTGTACACCTGCAGCACCAAGTGCAAATGCTGCTGCAAGCTGTCTGCCATCTGCAATTCCTCCGGCCCAATAACCGGAATATTCACACTGTCAACTACCTTTGGGACAAGTGTCATAGTTGTCATCTCACCGACATGACCACCACTTTCTGTTCCCTCTGCAACTACTGCATCAGCTCCGAAACGCTCCATTCTTATTGCAAGCGCTGCACTCGAAACAACCGGTATAACCATCATTCCATTAGACTTCCATTTTTCCATATATTTAGCCGGACTTCCTGCTCCTGTTGTTACAATCTTTACATTTTCTTCCACAAGCAGTTCTGCCATTGCATCAGCTTCCGGATTCATAAGCATAAGATTCACACCAAATGGTTTATCCGTAAGTGTTCTGCATTTTCTTATGTTTTCACGAAGCATATCCGTGTTCATTCCACCAGCTCCAATAAGCCCCAGTCCGCCTGCATTACTAACTGCAGCTGCAAATTCTCCTGTTGCAATATTAGCCATTCCGCCCTGTATAAACGGATATTTTATTCCTAACATCTTATCTAATCTCATTATGCTTTGCTCCTTATTATGTCTCTATCAAAGCACTGCTCCAGCTAAGCCCCGCCCCCAAAGCCCGCAAGAATCAGCTTTCTGCCTTTGTCAAAGCATCCGCTTTGTGCTAACTCATCTAGTGCTATTGGGATACTTGCCGCTGATGTATTACCGTATTCCGCTATATTTATATAGAACTTATCTTCATGTCCCGGATATTTTTTTTTCTTTACATGATTGATAATTCTTTCATTAGCCTGATGGCACACAATATAATCTATGTCATCAAGTGTCATGTCCGATTTTTTCAATATTTCATCAATTCCCTGTTTAAGAACATCAACTGCAAAACGGAACACCGCATTTCCATTCATCTTTACATATGCATCCCTGTGCACCTATACCTCTGCATACAAGTACATCAGTATCGCCTCTTGTGTAATTAATCTGTCTATACATATTGTCAGCCGCTTTTATAAGAACTGCACCTGCACCATCTCCAAAAAGCACGCATGTTGAGCGGTCTGTATAATCTAATATCTTAGACATCTGTTCACTGCCTATAAGCAGTATGTATTTATAATCAGTGCTGTTAAACAGTGCCTGTCCAACATTTAATGCATGCAGAAAACCTGTACATGCACTGCTTAAATCAAATGCAAGTACATTCTCTGCCAATCCGAGTTCCTTCTGTACAATTGCTGCAGTAGATGGAAATGCATTATCAGCCGTTGAAGTTGCAACTATAACTGCACCTATTTCTGCAATATCCACACCTGATGCTTCTACCGCTTCATATGCTGCTCTGACTGCAAGTGATGTAGTATTTTCCTGTGTACATCTGTATCTTTTCTTAATACCTGTTCTTGTTGTTATCCATTCATCATTTGTATCAACAATCCGGCTTAAGTCATCATTCGTAATTATCTCTTCTGGGAGTGCTTTCCCTGTGGACACTATCTGAATGCCTTTCACTTTATCTCTCCCCTGTCTATATTCCTGAATTTGTCATATCTTGAATTAACAAGCTCTTTTGATTTCATCCTGCCAAGAATTCCGAGTTCTTTTTCTAACATTCTTGCTATATCTGAAAAAACACCTGTCTCCTTCTGCAATTACACCGTCAACGAGTCCGGCAGTAAAAGCTCCTGTGCAGTAAGCTTCATAATCTCACTTGCCTGTGGTGCTTTCTTAGCATCCTTTATATATTATTGACGCAAAAACCTTCCGGAGACAGAATCGAATATACTGCATTTTCAAGCATATACACTCTGTCGGCTGCTGCCAGTGCCAATGCACCGCCACTTCCCGCCTTCGCCTGTGATTACAGATATAACAGGTACTGTAAGCTTAAGCATTCTTCGCTATACTTCCCGCAATCGCATTACTCTGTCCGTTGCTTTCTGCTTCCATGCCCGGATATGCACCTGGCGTGTCAACAAATGTTATGACAGGTCTCCTGAATTTTTCAGCCTGTTTCATAACACGGACAGCTTTTCTATACCCTTCAGGTGACGCCATTCCGAAGTTATATCTTATATTCTCTTCTATATTCTTTCCTTTACGGTTTCCAATAACAGTTACCGTTTTTTTCCATTAAATGAAGCAATTCCTGCAACAAGGCTTTTATCATCTTTATAGTATCTGTCACCATGCATTTCTATAAAATCATCGAAAAGCACTTCTATGTATTTCATAATATCCGGACGGTCACTTTTTCTGGCTGCAAGGACTTTCTCATATGGTGTTAAAACATTTTCACTGCTCATGCTTCTCCTCCGGTATTCACATGCATTTTCAATATCTTTGATAAAGTCTGCTTCATATCTTTTCTGTCAACTATCATATCTATCATGCCATGTTCTAACAGAAACTCTGAGTGCTGAAGCCTTCCGGCAGCTTCTGTCCGATAGTCTGTTCAATAACTCTTGCCCGGCAAAGCATATAAGTGCTCCTGGTTCAGCAATTATAATGTCACCAAGACTTGCAAAGCTTGCGCTCACACCACCTGTTGTCGGATTAGTGATATATGATATAAATAATCCACCAGCATCCTTGAACTTTTCAATTGCCGCTGTTGTCTTTGCCATCTGCATAAGCGAGAAAAGGCCTTCCTGCATTCTCGCTCCACCGCTTGCGCGAATATTATAAGTGGCAGTTTTCTTTTTTCATTGCATATTCTGTGAGTCTTGTAATCTTTTCACCTACCGCAATTCCCATGCTTCCCATAAGGAATCTTTTATCCATAACTGCAACAGCTGTTTTGACTCCGCCAATACGGCATGTTCCAGTAACTACTGCATCCTGCTGGCCTGTCTTTAATCTGTTTGCTTCAACCTTTTTCTCATATCCCGGAAAGCTGTTTGGATTGCCTGTCTTAACCTGTGCATACAATTCCCTGAAACTTTTGTCATCACTTATAAGTGCAATTCTTCTTGATGGTGTAAGGCTTCCGTCTGCCTGTTCCTCACTATCCCTTAATCTGTTGATAGTACCCCACCTTTTCTTACGCTTTAAGAAAATGTCATTGATATTCATTTAACTGTAATTCCTTCCTTAAGCCATTTTTCAATTTCTGGTATGATTCTTCTCCCAGAAACCTGTATTGTAATTTCCTCTTATAAAATCCTTATGATATGTAAGAAGATGCATGAACTCTCTGTTAGTCTTAACTCCTTCAATTATCAGTTCTTCAAGAGCTCTTCTTAATCGTCTTACCGCCTCAAGTCTGTCGCTTCCAGTCACTATAATCTTGGCAATCATTGAATCATAAAACGGACTCACTTCATAACCTTCAAAAGATGGCTCTCAACTCTTACTCCATAACCATCTGGAAAATGTAAGAATTTAATAACTCCTGGTGTAGCCGCATTTATTCTGCACTCAATTGCATGTCCATTGACACATGTATCTTCCTGAGTGATATTAAGCTTCATTCCGGCAACTATTCTTATCTGTTCTCTTATAAGGTCAATACCTGTAACCTGCTCAGTTACCGGATGTTCAACCTGTATTCTCGTATTCATCTCTATAAAATAGTAGTCACCCTGTTCATTCATAACGAATTCAACAGTTCCTGCACTATAATATCCTCTTTGCTTTCGCAGCTCTTACTGCAGTCTCTCCCATGACTGTCCGCTGATCTTTACATAATTTTGCACTCGGGCTTCCTCTAAAAGCTTCTGATTATTACGCTGGACTGAACAGTCACGTTCTCCAAGATATATTGTATTGCCATATTTATCTGCAAGAATCTGTATCTCAATATGCCGTGGATTGATTATCAGCTTCTCTATGTACATATCATCGTTGCCAAATGCGAGCTTTAGCTTCACTCTTAGCGGTTTCAAATGCATTTTCTATATCTTCTCTGCTGAATGCCTTGCGCATTCCTTTTCCACCGCCTCCAGCTGACGCTTTAATAAGTACCGGATAACCAATTCTTTCTGCAATGTGTGCTGCTTCCTCTGCTGTTGCAACCAGACCATCAGAGCCTGGTACAACCGGAACCCCGCATTCAATCATAAGCTGCCTTTGCCGACTGTTTATCTCCCATGCTGCTTATTATGTCTGCTGATGGTCCTATAAATATAAGATTGTTCTCCTCACATTTTCTTGCAAATGCAAAGATTCTCAGACAGAAAACCATAACCAGGGTGGACTGCCTCACACCCTGTCAGTATTGCTGTTTCTATTATCGCATCCTGATTAAGATAACTTTCAGCCGCCTTTGCCGGTCCAATGCAAACTGCCTTGTCTCTTCGCCATAACAGCAAGTGAATCCTTATCTGCTGTTGAATATACAATTACGGTTTCTACATCCATCTCACGGCAGCATCTGATTATCCTTAACGCTATTTCACCACGGTTTGCTATCAGTATTCTCTTAAACACTTCTGCTACCTCCGTTAATTAAGGATTACAAGCGGCTGTCCATACTCAACCATAGTGCCATTCTCTGCTGCCACTTCCTTAACCGTACCGTCACAATCTGCTGTAACTTCGTTCATCAGCTTCATTGCTTCAATTATTCCAATAACATCACCGGCATGAACGCTCTGCCCTGGTTTTACTTAAAAGGTTCCTCATCAGGACCTGCTTTGCTGTATAAAAAGTTCCAACCAATGGCGCCTTAATTTCTTTAATATGCTCATCTGACTGTGGCTGTACATCCTGAATAGCTGTAACGTTCTGTTCCTGTTCTGTACTAATGCAAACAATATCTTTCTTTACAGGCACATCACATATGGCTTCGTGCATTGTTTTTTCTTCAGTCCAAGGCATACGCCATTCATCTCCAGATTCAGTTCAGCTGCATCCACTTGCATCAAACTTATCTATAATCCCATAAATATCATTAATATCCATAACAAACTATCTTCCTTAAAATCTTTATGTTAAGCTGCATTCTTGTCAACATACTCAACAATTGCTTTAACTGATGTAAGATTAGGAAGTTCTTCTTCTGGAACAGTAATTCCATAGCATCTTCAACTGCCATCATAAGTTCCATAGAATCAAGTGAATCAATTCCAAGATCATCCTTTAAATTCGCTTCTAATGTAATCTTATCCTCTGAGCAGTTAATAGTATCCATAATAATTTCTTTTACCTTTTCAAATGTCATTGTTTTGTTCTCCTTAAATAATTTTATCTAAATATATTTAACTAATATATTTGAGCTTAATTATAAGAGCACAAATCAAGTTTGTCAACACTATTTTGATATTCAAAGTATTTATTTTGTTTCACAGCTGAGTATTATTCCGCCTCGCTCAGCATAATAACTGCATAATCCTCCTGCTTTATATACACACACATCCGTAGCACCATATGCCTGCTTTATCATATCTGCTATCTTATCTGCAAGAGCTTCATTCTCAACATGACATATTCTCAGTTTTCCGCCTTCATATCCTGCATCGTCAAGTAATGCCTGCAGTTTTACAAGAAGCTTTTATCACCTCTGCATTTACCGATTGCTTCTAATGTTCCATGACTGCTTGCTGTTCCTATTACACTTATGCCAAGAACCTCCGCAGCCGATGCTACAACCTTGCTTACACGACCATTCTGTGCAAGATTATGCAGTGATTTTAATGAACAGAACAATCTTGTTTTCTGCATATATGCATCTATTGCTCCGTCTATCTCTTCAAATTTCTTTCCCTCTTTAATCATTTGCGCAATCGTTCCAGTATAATACGCATCTGTGGACCAGTGCTTTTAGAATCTATTACTCTGACCTTAGCCTGTGGATGTTCCTCCAGATACACTGCTCGCTGCCATTGCAGAATTATATGTTCCTGACATTCCTGCAGTTATTGTTACAACAAATATCTCGTTATCATCGTCAAAAGCTTCAAGCCACGCATCTATTCCAGGACACGCAGTGTATGAACGTCCTTATGTTTTTCAAGAACATCAAGCATTCTGTGAATATCAAGCTGCCCATCATCACAAAACTCCTCGTTATCTGTAGATATTGTAAGCGGAACTGCCTTAAAGACCATTCCCTCAAGTTCTTTTTATATCACATGCTGAATCTGCTACTAATCTCATTATTAATCCTCCTGATTGCCGGATATACTCCGTTTTAATGTAGTTTTAAATACTATGTCATATTGTATTTTATAACTTATAGTGTTACAATATACAAAAATAGCGTTTTTGTATATTTCAGGAGTACATTATGAATATAGTTAACAAAGATTCTAAAAATACATTTACACGAATGTGCATAGGTGAAGCAATAATCAAGCTTCTTAAAGACACTGATTTTGATAAGATTCGAATTACGAGTGTGGCGAAATGTGCCCGGTGTATCACGCATAACTTTTTACAAATATTATGAATCAATCCATGATGCACTATGCGACTATCTTAATATTATTATAATTGAATATCTGGAAGAATGCGCCAATAACCCTGAAAACGGGAGCTTTCTTGATTATTCCCACATTCTTTTTGCACTTGAATTCTTTAACCGGTATAAGGATTATTTTCTTACTCTTTCAAGATGTGGACTTCATTCTATTCTTATTAACAGTATTAATAATTTTATGTCTGAACATTTTACGAATCCTAAGAATTACTCTGAGTACAGACTATACTGTTACTCTGGCGGATTGCTTAATACATTTTTAAAATGGGAAGAAAACGGATGTGACTGTGATGCTGGCGAGATAGCCAGAACTCTTGAAGAACTTTATAGTTAATAAGCCACTCCTTCCGGAATGGCTTAAATATTTTATAATCATTTATTAATCTGTGAATGCACTTTTCGACGTACTACAAGGAAACATATAACCTGCATAATTATCGTTGCCGTCCATTATGCCGGATATGATATGAACAGGTCATAAAGTGTTCTGTGATTTGGGGAATATGACGAATATCCAGAATATTCTCATTCCTACCGTACCAATAACCGATAATATCATAGGTACTAGCGAATACCCCATTCCACGAAGCGCGCCCGGAAACAGATCCATTATTCCACATAGAAATATGGTACTGTAGTAATTGATAATATCTCAACACCACATTTGATAACATCTTCACTGTTAGTGTATATCATAAGCACTTTATCACCAAAAATATATATGCACCGACCAAATACAAGTGATGCTCCTACCGAAAGTATTGCACAATCTATAAGCACCTTGTCCATTCTCTTGAACTTTCTTACACCATAATTCTGACTTGTAAAACTCATGCAGGCCTGTGTTACTGAATTAATTGATGCATATAGAAAACCAAGAATATTGTTGGCTGCTGTATATCCTGCCATTGCTGTTGAACCGAATGAATTAACCGACGACTGCAAAGAGGGCATTTGAGAAATTAATAACTGTACTCTGTATTCCTGCCGGAATTCCAACCTGAAATATCTGTTTAAGATAGTATCCCTTTATCGTTAGCTTTGAGAATCTCAACTGGTAACTTGCATCTGTCTTATTCAGACATCTTAATACAAGCACACACGATATAAACTGTGTAAATATTGTTGCGATTGCCACTCCTGCAACCCCTAAGTTAAACACAATAACAAGTACCATATTAAGGCATGCATTTATAATTCCGCTGCTATAAGAAACATCAGCGGTCTCTTGGTATCACCAACTGCTCTAAGAACAGCCGCACCATAGTTATAAAGCATAAAGAATGGCATACCAAGAAAATATATTCTCATATACAGTGTTGAGAGGTTAATTACATCATCCGAGCGCCATTACAACTCCGCTTATTGCTGCAAATGTTATCGCAGTATGCACTGCTCTCTGACATTTCTTTATGTTTGCCTGACGCATAGAATCTGGCACCAGTACATTTGCTCCCAAAGAAACTCCTATGAAAAGATTAACAAACATATTAATAAGCGCTGTCGTTGAACCTACTGCTGCTAACGACTGGCTTCCTGCAAATCTTCCAACAATTATATCTACAGCATTAAACATTAGCTGTAATATTCCTGAAAGCATCAATGGCACTGAGAACGATATTAACTTATCCATTATTGTGCCATTGCACATATCTATTTCGTATTTATTCTTACTCATTGTAAATTTCCTTTATAAAGAATTGGACAGACTATTCCCAATATCCAAGTTCAACACCTTTTTATAGATTCCACGCCCTTAGAATAATATCCATACGCATTAAAATGTGTCCAGTCTGAACGGAGTTTCACAGATATATATCCAAACGCTCCATATAACTCATCTATCTTTTTCCTTTTTCAAACCACAATCATCCAGCCCGTTCTGAATCATATAGACTCTTGTATTAAAGAAATGTTCTCCAAATGCTTCTCTTAGCGCCTGCTTCCCATGCAGTGTCATCAGCTCCCTACATAGTCATCTCCATCCTCCAGATATGACTGGCTGTTGTCTGCAAAAGAGATGTACCCGGATCATCCGTGTCCCCAACTATGATATAATTCTCACAGCCTGTATAATCAATC